>Ga0206965_10315_pt1 | contig 13108 bp, 9 predicted proteins | sample Alteio_BWOrgHeat_26_FD_152973 | JGI IMG/M metagenome (GOLD analysis project Ga0206965, IMG submission 152973) | Enriched cells from forest soil in Barre Woods Harvard Forest LTER site, Petersham, Massachusetts, United States -... | ecosystem: Environmental > Terrestrial > Soil > Temperate forest >...
CGCTCGCGTCTTAACAAAATTCTTGTCGTATGCCCAAAGTTGTTAAGAGAGCAGTGGAAGGAGGAATTGAAGGAGAAATTCAACATCCAATCGGAGATTGCCACCGGTAACGAGTTGCTTTCTGCCAATCCGGAGGGAACGGGTGCCGTGATTACCACCTATCAAACGGCACGTTTATATCTCGATGCAATTCCTCAAGATCGTTTCCAGATGCTGGTGCTTGATGAAGCACATAAACTACGCAATCTTTATGGCGGTGAAAATCCGCCTAAAGTTGCAATTCGATTTCATAAGGCGCTTGAAGAGCGGCGCTTTCGCTTCGTGCTGATGCTGACCGCAACGCCCATTCATAACCGACTGTGGGATCTTTATTCACTTATCGATTTACTGACAGTGGCACGCGGACACAAAAATCCGTTTGGGGACCAAGGGATGTTTGCGCGAAAATTTATAGCGGACAATCGGGAGCAGGCCCGGCAGTTAAAGCCTGAGGCACAAGAAGAATTTCGATCTATCATCTACAGCTATATGTCAAGGGTCAGGCGTAGCGATGCGAAGCTTCATTTTCCCAAGCGAGTTGTGCAAATGCATAAGGTCGAGCCTTCGCTGGCTGAACTTCAACTGATTAAGGCCATTGCCAAGCCTATTCAAGAAATGATGCCACTCACCCAAATTTCTATTTTACAAGCGTTAGCGAGCAGTCCCGATGCGCTTATGGCTCAACTTAACAACATGGCTAGAAGGGGGACGGCACCGCAATCTCTTGCTGATACGGTAAGCGACATCGTAAAGCGCATGCCCACAAGTGCCAAGCTTCAAGGGCTTGGTGTTCTCATCAATAAGTTAAAACAAGAAAACCCGGGACAATGGCGATTGGTCATTTTCACTACGCGACTGGAAACCCAGACAACGATCCGGGCTTTTTTGGAGCAAAATAGTCTTAAGGTGGGAATTATCAACGGCGCAACTGGATCACGCAATCAGGAAACAATTGCCCGCTTTCGAGCTGACCCGCCGGACCTCAATGTTATTGTTTCTACTGAGGCTGGATCCGAAGGCGTCAATCTCCAGGTCGCAAACGTATTGGTAAACTATGACCTGCCCTGGAATCCAATGATCGTGGAGCAGCGAATCGGTCGAGTACAACGCTTGGCATCAAAGCACGCCAGTGTTAGTATTTTTAACATCACCCTGCGGGGTACATTTGAGGAGTACATTGTTGGACGCCTAATGGAAAAATTGCAAATGGCATCCTCGGCAATCGGCGACATTGAGGCATTACTCGAAGCGTCTGGTATCGGAGGGGGGGATGAGCAAGAAGGCTTTGACGAGCAAATCCGGAAGCTTGTCGTAGCTGCTCTGGCAGGTATCGATGTAAGCAACGCAACGCGTCAAGCCGAGGAGAGTATCGCAGCTGCTAAAACTGAGTTGGAGCGAGGGGAAAACGCAATCAATGAAATGTTAGGCGGAATGAATGGTGCGGGTTACGTTGGCCCTCGCGCACCAGCCCTGCCAAATACCAGCCGATCCATGGAACCAAACGATTTCACCCTCGGGGCCTATCGGACGTTAGGTGCAAAAATCACGCAGCAAACATCTGATCTATATCTAGTAGAAGAAGATCGCGGACGTGAATATATTCGTTTTCAGGAGCCTTTCACCGAGGGAGTCAGCAGTACACATTATGGCCCCGGTGCCCCGGCGTTCCTTCAATTGGTGGATCGGATAACAGCTACGGGAATTTACGATCTCGAAGATCTCGACCAAAATCTAGAGCATACGACGGAAACGATCACAGCGAAGTGGGCTGAAAATTTTGGCGCTACAATTAAGAAATTAGAAGTCGAGACGGTTACCCGCTGTTTTGAAGGAAAGGCTGTCGTACGGGTGCGCGCCACTGTGGCGCATGATAGCTACGAACGGTTGGTTGAAGTATCGTGCCCTGCGGCTGAATACAATGCCTCTATTGGCGCGAACGGCCTTGGCCCTGTGCCGCATTTGATTGAAAACCCAGCCTCTATCGGCATTAACGTCAAAAACTTGGCCGAAGCCGCCAGATTGGATCATGCAATTTCAGAGTTTTCGCGTTTTTACTTGGAGCGGCGGGAGCAGGAGATGCAGGCTGCCATCGGTGATGAGCGGAAAAGAAAAAAGCTGGAAGATGACTTTACCCCTCGACTTGAAATGACCTTAGTCGCGCTCGAAGGAAAGCAATATCGTCAGGTAAAGCAAAAGATATTCTATGCTCTTGAGGGTGAATTGTATGACAGCACCGTGACAATGGTGCCGCACTTAGCTGAGATAATCGATTCTCCTGAAATGGGGTGCTGCAGCCTGTCAGGGAAAACTGTTCCCAAAACTTGCTTAGAGCAGTGCCAAATCACGCATGTTTCCGCACTAAGGCATCTACTCGCTCGGTCGGAAATGAGCGGACGATTTGCGCTACCGAATTACGCGAGCATATGCAGCTTAAGTCGCAAACGGATTTTACAAGATGAAGGGGAAACTTCGTCAGTAACAGGACTTGTTGTCTCTAAATCGCTGCTCAAATCATCGGCGATAAGTGGGAGAAAAGCCGAGGCTGGCAATTTTGGCGTATGCGAATTCACCGGAGCCGAGGTTCTTAGCTCTGAACTGATGGTCAGTGAACTTTCAGGCAAACGATATCGCAATGACGAGCAGACGAAATCTTCTGTTACTGGGATGGCCGGCCACAAAACCGAGTTTCGCGTTTGCCATGTAACACAGCAGTTTTTGGCTGCGAAGGAGGCCGAGCAATGCCAGGTCACTGGAAACTATGTAAGAACTGGCATTTTGGAAGAGTGTGCAGTTACGCATAAACGTGTCCTTCCTTCGCAGATATCGCTCTGCACTGTTACTGGTCAACGTGTGCTAACTAAGCTGCTGGTGGCAAGCAGTTTGACGGGGATGCTCATGCTCGAAAGCGTTGCTGCTCGATCTGTGCAAGGGAAATATTGTGCGCCAATTGAAACTAAGTTATGCCTATGGAGTGGCAAAAAATTTCATCCTGATGACATTTATCTATGCCAGTTGACTGGTTTATCTGTGCATTTTGAGTTTCTGGCGGAAAATTCGCAGCTTCGGGTGCTCATTGAGTTGCTAAATCAAATCAGAAGAAATACAGATGAGGCCCAATTATGGAATGACATTGCAACCAAGGCGGCAGGAATACTAGGTGGCGGGAAATGCCGGGTGGAAGGCGCAATCCTGTCACCAGATCGTAAGCATATTGCTGTTAGTTTGGAAGTTCGCACCCTACTGGGGTTCCGAGTGCGTTACGCTGGATTAATCTACGAAATAGAGAGTAATACAGTTGTCGGTCGTCTTACCCAAGGAAGGCGTAATGAGGGCAAATGGATAGAACTCGTGCCATAGGTAATCATTCGAGCAAATCGTGCAGGCCGCCCAGAAACTCGCCCCCAAGCGCGGGCAGTCCTAAGTTAGCAAGAAGACCAGCGCGGCGAGGCTTAACATTGCCGCCAGCGCCCGGGCTTCGGCCCGTGTCAATTCGAAGAAGTGCATGGAGGGAAAAAAGTGGGTCGGAGGGGACTCGAACCCCTAACCAACGGCTTAAAAGGCCGCTGCTCTACCATTGAGCTACCAACCCGTCATTGCACATGGGCAACCTTGCCCGCGTGCTCAAAGGAAAAGCATAAGATAATTTTTGGCCGTCTGGCAAGCGCGGGATTACGGAAGGCGCTAGAGCGGTTTAAATGACCAGGCAATGATTGGGCTTTTTATCCCGGGATGGATTCTATAGTAAAATGGCCATGGAGGATAACCACAGCCCGTCGACCCAGAGCCGGGCCTGGCTATGGGTCATTCTGGGCTTGGGGATATTCATAGTCTTACTTTTGGGCGTGTTCAGCCTCGTCTATTTCCATGACAATTCGCCGCCCAACGATGCCGACTTGCGGGTGCGCGATGCGGTGGTACCTGCGGAGCAAAATGGTCTGGTCCAATTGCGGAAACTGCCCGGGGGGCTCGACTTCGGCTACTATGCCGAAAGCCAGGGTGTGGATGAGGTGGAGGCGACTAAAATATTGAATGGAGCGTCCACGAACGACCAGGTGGTGGATAAATTTTTGGCCCAAGCCCAGCCAAACCTTGAGCAATTGGATGCCGTGCTCCAGTTGCCTTATTTTTCCGATAATGATGTGAGTTCTCCCACCACCCGGCTTCCCGAAATAGGATTAGGAATCTCCTATGCGAAGGCCTTGAGGCTGTCCGCCTCGCGACATCAGGCATTGGGGGATTATACGGCGGCAGTGCAGGATGCCGCGCGAATACATTTGCTGGCCCGCCGGCTAGTTGAAGGGCATAAGTCGCTACTTCAGGTACTGACTGCTGTCGCCATTGACGGGATTGGCCGGATGGCGGCGCAGAAACTGCTCGATGACTCTGCTTTACCAGCGGCGTCCTCCGCAGCACTGGCGCAGGAATATAGCCGGGAGATTTCCTGGACGGGAGGCCTCCAGCGAAGTTTAAACTACGAATATCTTTTGTTGCTGAATTACCTGAATATGATCAAGACGGGCCGCACGACACCCGCAACTTTACTAGGGACGACAAGTACTGGCATTCCTTTCATGAATCTCAGTATCAGAGAGAATGAAACCAAACAGGCGGCGGTTGATTATTACCGGGATCTGCGCCAAGCCCTGAACAAGCCCTATTCGGTCAGCAACGGAATGGCCTTCGCCAATATTAAAAATTATATTGGAGATAATAAAGAGGTTAAGTATTGGCTGAGGCCAAATCTGGCCGGACGGAGTATGCTGGGGGTTTTGATTCCCAACATTGATAGCATTGCTGTTACAATGTATACCGCCACCGCCGTGGATCGACTGCTGCAAACCGAATGCACGCTGAGATTATATTTTGACGATCATCACGCGCTGCCGCCGACGCTGAATGATTTAGTGCCGGCTTATTTGCCTGACGTGCCGCTCGATCCCTTTAATGGCAAGCCGTTACGTTATGACGCCGCGCGTGGAATCATTTACTCCGTCGGCACGTCGCTCAAGGATTTGGGCGGTAGCAGCCGTATAACAACCAGCCCGCATGGTTCCGGCGACGAAGATCCACTGAACGACCGAAGCCAGCCCACATTACAACTGGAATTTCAAAATCCTCCAGTGATGAAAACGCCAACTGTAACCACTCATTAGTGCAGTGATTCCGTAGTCTCGCCAGCGGTTCTGTTCAGGGCTTGGCGTTGGTTTGGTCGGCGTCCAGCTGGGCCACGCCATTGGCGGTTTCGCCGATGCGCTCCAGCAATGCGCGGAAAAAGGCGGACTGGAATTTTTCGGCGTCACTGGTGGATGCCGAAATGTGTCCACTCCAGACTTCCACGGGCGGATCCTGCCTGCGTCGCAGGGTCACTTGTAGCGCGGTGACATCCACCATGCGGGTGCGCGGCACCACCTGGTCGGTCATCACCGTGCCAGTAACCTGGCGGGGGCCGACGCTGGTAACCACGGTGGACATGGTCGGCACCGTCACTTCATAGGATTGGGATTCGTCTTTTTCGCTCACATTAAAGTTGAGCTGAAAATCAGCGTCGGCGGCGGGCGTTAATTGATAGCCAAGGGCTTTGAGCTGCTCGGTCAGGGACTCGCTGGCCAGCCGGGTGGCCAGGTCTACCGTCGAGGAATTGACGGATTCGGGCAGGGCGATCTTGCTGGTGCGCGCCACCGGGTATTTGGGATCCTGGTGGGTCGACAGGCGTGCATACGGATGTTCGCAGCCAGTGAGCACCGCCAGTAGAATCAGTCCGCCTGCCATCAATCGAATTCGTTGCATAAGCTAAGTTTAAGACGAACGTTGAAAATTGTCAAAACCGCAGGACGGCTAAATATCTTGGCTTGGCCGGTTGGGGTGGTTATTTCAGGGAGATTATGAAACTACCCCGTTTTTATTTCTGCTGGCTGGCTCTGTTGGCCTTGGCAATGTGGCCAACAACGATTTTTTCCGCCGACTACCTGGTTTACTTCGGTACGCGCGATTCCGGGCCGGGCCGGGGATTTTCCCTCGCCCATTTTGATTCGGTAACTGGCGCGTTGACCCAACCGGCGGTGATTGAACCGGCAGTCGGTCCGGCGTTTTTCATGATTCATCCCGACGGGCATCACCTCTACACTGTCAATACTCTCGGCCTAAATGTGCCGGGTGATGGCAAGGTCAGCGCTTACAGCATCGATGGGAAGACGGGGCATCTCACGCTGATCAACAGCCAGCCTTCGGGCGGACCGAATCCGGCGCATATTAATTTCGACCGCACCGGACATTTTTTATTCGTGGCGAATTACAACGGCGGCAGCGTCGTGGTGTTTCCAATTTTGCCGGATGGCTCGCTCGGTGCGCGGACAGCCTTTGACCAGCATACGGGTAAAAGCGTCACGCCTGACCGTGCCCAGCAAGCCTACGCTCATTCGATGTTCGCCGACCCGACAAACCACTTTGTTTTGAATCCCGACCTCGGGCTCGATCGTATCTACGTTTATAAATTCGACGACAAAACCGGCCAGCTCACGCCCAACGATCCGGCGTATTTCACGGACCATCCTGCTTCGGGCCCACGGCATCTGGCATTTTCACCCGATGGAAAATTTGTTTATGCCGCGCATGAGATCGCCAACGTAGTCGGCGTTTATCGCTGGGATTCCACCAAAGGGACTCTAACGGAATTGCAATCGATCTCGACCCTGCCGCCGGATTTCAAGGGCACGAGCACCGCAGCGGAAATCCAGGTTCATTCCAATGGGAAATTTCTCTATGTCTCGAACCGTGGACAAAATGGCATGACTGTGTTTTCCGTCGATGCGGCGACGGGCTTGCTGACCTATCTGCAAAATATTTCCACTCAGGGCAAAACCCCGCGGAATTTCACGCTCGATCCGACTGGCCACTGGCTGTTGGCTTCGAACCAGGAATCCAATTCTGCAATTATGTACAGCGTGGACCAGGCCACCGGGCGGCTGGCGCAAGTAGGGCCCCTGGCCACACTGCCAGCACCCCCATTTTGCGAACGTTTTGTCCCGGTTGACAGCAAATAACGGGCCATCCATGCAAGCAGGACGGGGCGGTTTTTAGAGTGCAAAATCCGCGCCGTCGGTTATATTGACCTGACCGGGTAATTCCCGGACTTTTTCCAGCCTCTTCATCGAGCCCTGCTCAGGCGCGATGATTTTTTTGAATGTGAAATTCCCCTTTTCACCATGGCAGCGTATTTGTCCCCGAAAGCCATGGTGGTTCGGCTGGGCGACCATGGTTTGGCTGGCACTCGGTGGTTCAGCGCTCGCTAATGTAGCTGGAGGCGGTTCCACCGGGCCGAATGTGACGCTGACTTCGAACAGCACCACCGCCACCATTTCCAATGGCATCGTTTCAGCCACAATTAATATCACCAGCGCCCAGGTGACTTCGATGCTGGTCAATGGTGTGCAGACGGTCGGCGACTATTCCGGCGACAGCGACAACAATATTTACTTTAGCATGGATGGCAGCACGACGTTTGAAGAGCCCTCTGGCTGTGTGCTCAACGTGATAACCAACACCACCGACATGGTGGATATTTCTTTGCAGGAAGTTTATAACTCAGGCAACACAGCTGCGAACAACCACCCAGAAGACATCGACATCCACTACGTGCTGCGGCGGGGCAACACCGGGCTGTACGTTTACGCCATTCTTAACCACCCCGCCAGCTACCCGGCCCTCTCCATGGGGGAATGGCGCATGGTTTGGAAAATGCCGCACAACACCAGCACCACCGATCCCAACTCGGCATTTTATTTTGAAAAGGAATACGTGGACAACTTGCGCCACCACGACATGCCGAATTACTACGACACGCAGCACAGCTCGAGCACGCGCATCGCGGAAATCACGCTCTTAAATACCGGCACGCGCGCCGGACTGTTCGACTGTAAATACGAGTTCAGCCAGGAATACGCCACCTACGGCGCCTGGGGCCATGCCAGCGATGTCAACCAGGCCGGGGTCTGGGTTGTCCCGGGCAGTTTTGAGTTTTTTAATGACGGGCCCACGAAGCAGGATTTGTCCCTCGCCTACAATTACACGCTTATCCATTTTGGCCGCGACCATTACGACGGGTCCTCCACTTCAATTCCTGCCGGCACCGCGTGGACAAAAGTTTTCGGCCCCTACCTGCTCTATTACAATACCGGTGCAAATGCCGCCGCCTGCTGGACGGATGCCCAGTCGCAAGCAACTGCGGAACAAGCTGCATGGCCATACTCCTGGCTCAACAGCAATCCGGCCGTTTATCCCACGGCGAGTGGACGTGGTAACGTCACCGGGCAATTCGTAGTGACCGACGCGCTCAAGCCGGCGGTTAGCGGAGCCCGAGCTTGGGTCGGGCTCGCCACTCCTGATGGGACGGGTAACTACGACTGGCAGTTCGACAGCAACAATTACGAATACTGGGCCAAGGCTGACGCCAACGGCAACTTCAACATCGCCAATGTGCGCCCAGGTACCTACACGCTCTATGCTTTTACCTACGGTGCCGTCGGCCAATATTCCCAAACCAACGTTACTGTCACGGCTGGCCAAACCACGGCACTGAATCAAGTGGCTTGGACGGTGTCCCACCCCGGCAACTGGATTGCGTGGGAAATCGGCGTACCGGACCGTAATGCGGATGAATTCCGCCATGGCACAACTGATTACTACCTGCCGTTTGCGTGGACGAATTTTTCCAGCCAGTTCACCAATCCGCTGAATTACAATATCGGCTCAAGTAATTGGGCAACGGATTGGAACTACGTACACAGTTTTTGGCAGATCGGCGGCAATGCTTCAACGGTCGGCTCTCTCAGCAACTGGCCGTGGAATGTGAATTTCAATTTGGCCTCGGTGCCATCATCTGGGAATGCCACGTTGACCATTGCATTTGCCGGCTCCAATGGCGGTCACCTGCGCATGTATGTCAACAACACGGCCATGAGTGGCAATCCCACCTATGACTCGGCCAGCGGGAGCAACTTTATTCCCAGCGGCGGCGGGGATGCGCTCCTGCGGGAGGGAGTTCATGCGAAATACGGAGTAGTCACGATTTCCTTCGCGGTGTCCAAGCTGCACACGGGTAGCAACTCCATCACGTTGCTGCAAATCAATGGCACTGCGGCCGAGGCGAACCACCTGATGTACGACTACATCGATTTGGAAATGCCCGGCACTGCCCCGACTGCGCAACCAGCCGTGGGCCGCACTTTTACCTGGGCCGGTGGCAACGGCAATAATTCCTGGGATGCGGGCACCTACGTCAATTGGGCCGGCGCGGGTGGCAACGCTACGTTTAACCAGGGCGATGTCGTCGCCTTCGATGACACGGGGAATGCCAGCACGGCGATAGTATTGAACGGCGCACTTGTGCCCAACGGACTCACGATCAATGCCACGCAGAATTATACCTTTAGCGGCAACGGCTCCATCTCCGGCACCACTGGTTTGACGAAATCCGGCACGGGCATTTTGACGTTATCCAATCGAGGGGTAAATAATTTCTCCGGGGCCCTGCTGGTCAATGCGGGCACCTTGCAAGTAAACGATACGCTGAACAATTCTGCAAATATCACGGTGCAAAGCGGCGGCACATTCGCGGTTGCTGGCAACATTACAACCGGCGTTGCTACGATTAATTCTGGAGGCACTTTTACGGGCAGCGCGGGCGGGGCGCTCAATGGCACGCTCATCAACAACGGTAATATCAGCCTGCCGTCCAGCGGCGTGTTCACCTTTAACGGCCCCGTCACCAACAACGGCACCATGCAGTTGACTGGAGGCGCGCAGTTCACCGCGACTGGCCCGTTCACCAACAACGGCGTGCTGGATATCATGACCAGTACGCAGACGCTGCCGATGAATTTCACCAACCACGGCATTGTACTCGACTCCAGCGTCGTCAAAGTTTCCAGCATCGCCACGAATAATGGAACGGTGCAGATCATCATCCAGTCGTACGCGGGCCACAATTATCAACTACAGGGCAGCGCGTCGATGAGCCCGACTGCCTGGCAAAACCTCGGCAGCGCCCAAGCAGGCACGGGAGGCGTGCTTACCTTTACGGATACCAGCGCGATTTCCGCCGGACTGGGTTTTTACCGCGTGGTTGTGTCGCCGTAAATTTTATCTGCCGACGCGATTGAGAAATTACTTTTTGTCCGCAACGGGGGCCGCGGTACTTGCAGCAGGCTTGGCAGCGGTATCCTTGGCGGCCAAATCGGCAACGGCTTTTTTCACGTCATTAGCTTGTTCAGCTGTGGAGGCCTTTACTTCGCGCCAGACGATTTTACCGTCTTTAACAATAAATGACTCCCGGTTGCCCATCCCTGGCACACCGAAGGCGGCATAAATTTCACCCTTGGGATCTGCGAGGAGGTCGAACTGAAGTTTTTGCGCAACGGCAAATGTTTTTTGCTCTGCCACGGTATCGTGGCTGACCCCGACGACCGTCAAATTCAATTTGGTCAGGTCGGCAAAAGAGTCGCGCAGGCTGCAGGCTTCGGCGGTGCAACCGGGCGTGCCGGCCTTGGGGTAAAAATAAACGAGCACGTAGCCCTTTTTATATTGTTCGCCGAGGTCAACGGTCTTGCCGTCCTGGTTGGTACCCTTGAGGACGGGCGCGGTGGCACCGAGGTCCAGCGGCGTGGCGGCGCTGGCGGCACCGGTGAGCGCGCGGAGGAGAAAAGCAAACATGACGAGGGATTGGAAGCGGCGGAGGGATTTCATAAGTGGGAAAGGAGGGGAATGATTGGATAGTCTGCCGGGTTTATCAACCGTGTTTTTTGGCACTGTCGACCGTCCACATGGGCGAATCTTTGATGTTGTCCGACAGCTTGGCCGTGGTGCGCTCGAGGCGGCTGGCTAGTGTTTTGACGATCTTGACCACCGTCTCCGGGTGTTCGACCATCAGGTTTTCCAAGGGTTGCGAATTAATTTTCGCCAGGCGCGCACCGCCCTTGACCTTGACCGTGCAGGTGCGCGGTTTGCCGAGGATGTCGGCCATCTCGCCAAAGATGGTGCCGGGAAACATCAGCGTCGTGAGCAAGTTGTTGTCCTTGTAAACTTCGACACTGCCGGAAAGCAGAATGTAGAAAAAACCACCGGGATCGCCCTGCTTGAGGACGGTGGCGCCGTGCGGGAAATCGATTTCTTCAGTTGCCATAAGTAACTAAGAATATAGCCCGTCGCGAATCAGACGTCAATCACGTCGTCTTCGCGGCGGCGCGCCGGTGAGTTTTTGAGGCGCCCGCCGAGCCCCCTAGTCCGCGCCACAAACCGCCGCTGTCCCAACCAGCGGTTGGCCAGCAAAGACATCAGGCTGACGATTAGCGCCCCCCAAAATGCCGCCCAGAAATCCACCACATGGAACCCGGGCACAATCCAACTGGTGAACCAGAATAACAGGGCATTGATGACCAGCAGGCCGAGTCCCAGTGTCAGCAGCACGAACGGGCAGGTGAAAAGTACGAGGAGCGGTTTGAAGACAACGTTCAGCACCGTTAACACAAACACCACCAGTGCCAGCGTAACCAACCCATGCGGTCCGAGCGAATCCGGCCCGGCGTAACTGATACCATGCACCAGGTGCGCCGCGATGACCACGCCGAGCGCAATCATGCCCCAGCGCAACACGTTCCGCCACCACGGCATCGCGCGCTCGCTGCTGACCATGAATCCTCCAATTTGCGACATGACCGAACAGGATGAAGTAAGTTGCCGAAAATGAGAAGGCAGAAGTTGGGTGCAATAGCAGGAAGCGGAATAAACTAATGGACAATTGAAAATGGAAAATTGGCAATGTCTACGCCGTCATTCCTCTTTTGGTTGTTTTGATGATGCTGGTCAGCAGTTTGAGTAATTCCGTATTGTCGCCCAAGATGGACTCAGCTTCCTTGGCAGTGAGATAACGGGTTTCGCGGATCAATAGAATCCAGTGTTTTGTCTCGTTTGCTTCTTTGAGCGCGATGGCCATCTTGTGAATGAAGTCCGGTTTGCTTTCCGCCTGTTCCGCCTCGCGGACCAATGCTCCAATCGCGGTGCCTGACTTCAGCAATTGTTTGGCCAGGACATACTCCTTCTTTTCGCCGTTGAGAAATCGGTGCAGATTGATAATCCGCACGGCGAAGGCAAACGACTTCTCTTTGACCACATTGGGCATTGTTTCAATGGCAATGAATAATTTAAAATTGATAATTGATAATAAGCACCGTTTGTCAACTATTCAGTATAAATTGTCCATTTTCAATTTTCACTTGTCCATTTGCCTCGCTTTTTTCAATTCCTTCCAGCGCTCTAGGCGTTCCGCAATCGCGGTTTCCGCGCCGGCGGGGTGGGGGCCGGGATCGTATAATTTTAGGAATTTTTCCAAATAATCCTGACCAGAAATCGCTTCGGGAAATTCGTGGCTGTACAAATAGCCTTCGCCCTGGCCGAGTTTTTTATTCGTCACTGTGTGAGCGTCGCGCAGCGCCATGGGCACGGGTTGCACCGGTTGGTTTTTCAGCGCCTCGCGCGCGGCGCCGAGCGCCCGCGTCGCAGAATTGCTTTTCGGTGCGGTGGCGAGGAACAACGTCGCATGCGCCAGATTGAGCGCACATTCCGGCAGACCCACTTGCTCGCAGGCTTGGAAGGCGGCGACGGCAACCGTTAATCCGCGCGAATCGGCCAGGCCCACGTCTTCTGAGGCGAGAATCACGAGCCGCCGGGCGATGAAGCGTGGGTCTTCGCCGCCTTCGAGCATTTTTACCATCCAATAAATCGCCGCATCGGGATCGCCGCCGCGCATGCTTTTGATGTAGGCCGAGGCGGTGTCGTAGTGTTCGTCCTCATTCGCATCATAGCGGATGCGTCTCTCGCGTGCAAAAACGGTCAAGGCCTCCTCGGTAATTTCTCCACCGAGAGGTTGCGAGAGCGCCAACGTTTCCAGCGCGTTGAGCGCCCGGCGCATATCGCCGTCACATAATTGAGCGAGCGAGGCCAGCACCGCATCACTCGCCCGCACACGCAGATTGCCCAATCCCTTTTGCGTATCTTCAAGCGCGCGTCGCAATACGAG
>Ga0206965_10330_pt1 | contig 13046 bp, 12 predicted proteins | sample Alteio_BWOrgHeat_26_FD_152973 | JGI IMG/M metagenome (GOLD analysis project Ga0206965, IMG submission 152973) | Enriched cells from forest soil in Barre Woods Harvard Forest LTER site, Petersham, Massachusetts, United States -... | ecosystem: Environmental > Terrestrial > Soil > Temperate forest >...
GGCCGTCAAATTCCACTGCTGAGCCAAATACAATGCGCGCGGGAGATGATAACTCTGGGTAACGATGATGACCGACTTGAGCTGAAAAATCCGCCGTGCTCGTGCCATGGAGTCCAGCGTGCGAAAGCCGTAATCATCGCGAGTAATGGCGGCAGCGGGTATGCCGCGAGCGAGCAAGCCCTGGCGCATGAGCGCGGTCTCGCTGCCTTGGGGATCAGCCGCCTGGCCCTCGCCCGAGACCAAAAGGTGTTTCACTTTGCCGAGCTGGTATAATTTGGCAGCGGCATCGAGCCGGTAGTCAAAATACTTTGAAGCGGGTCCTGCGCCCAACACGAGCGCCACCGGCGCCGCCGGGACTGCCTCGGCCTGCTCATAAATACTGGAGGATTCCGCGTGCACCATCCATTCGTTTAAGATTCCGATGAACAAAACCACGGCCAATACACAGGCGAGCGCCGTCAAACCCGCGATCAGAAAATAACGCGACCAGGGCGTTTTCCGCGCGACGCGTTGGAGGGGCATGACAGGCAGAAAATTGAAAATTACGCCTGTGGCTTTTTCTTCACAGCCGCCGTCTGCCGGTAGCGAAAGGTCAGCAAGCGAACACGCAACGCGCGGTCTTCGAGTGCCAAAATCGCCGCGGCCATCAAGCCTGCATTCGCAGCGCCAGCGGGACCAATGGCAAGCGTCGCGACCGGGATGCCGCGGGGCATTTGTGCAATGGAAAGCAATGAGTCGATGCCCTTGAGCGCCTTGGACTCCACCGGCACGCCCAAAACGGGTAAGTGTGTCAACGCCGCCGCCATGCCGGGCAAGTGGGCAGCGCCACCAGCGCCGGCGATAATAATTTTCAATCCACGGCCATGCGCGCCTTGCGCGTATTCGTAGAGGCGCTTCGGGGTGCGATGGGCGCTGACGATCCGCGTTTCATGCGGCACGCGGAGCTCACGCAAAACGTCGGCGGCGTGGCGCATGGTTTCCCAGTCTGACTGGCTGCCCATGATGATGCCTACCACGGGTTTGGAAGAGGCTTTGGCCATAGGACTCCAGTCTCACGCAAACCCACCCACCTCGCCAAGGGAAAATTATGGCCATAGTACTGTAACCAATCGTTCTTGCGCGGCGGAATTGGTTGCGCTAGGTTGGCGGTTAACATGGATTTTGACTTAAAGGGAATCGTCGAAAACCGACGCGGGGAAAACTACGACCTGCACGAAAAGCACCTCAACCGAACTTTGGTTAAGGTATTGCGCACCATTGGCTTCGATAAAGTCTATGCCCGCGCCGAGGGAGCCTATCTTTATGACAAGGAGGGCAAAGATTACCTCGATTTTCTCAGCGGATACGGGGTGTACAACATCGGGCGCAACCACCCGGCCGTCAAACAGGCCATCAAGGACGTGCTCGACCTGGACCTGCCGAACATGGTGCAGATGGATTGCGCGCTGCTGAGCGGGCTGCTCGGCGAGGCGCTGGCGAAGTATACTGGACCTGACCGCGATGCGTTCTTTTTCTGCAACAGCGGCACCGAGGCAGTCGAAGGCGCGCTGAAGTTTGCCCGTTGCGCCACGGGACGCGCAAAGATTTTGGCGCTCGAGTCCGCCTACCACGGGTTGACATACGGGTCGCTCTCCATCACTGGCAACAAACATTTCCAGGAAGGCTTTGGCCCGTTCCTGCCCGGCACCGATCGCGTGCGCTTTAACGACCTCAACGATCTCGAAGACAAACTGCGCGGGAAAGATGTCGCGGCGTTTATTTTTGAACCGGTACAGGGCAAGGGCGTGAATATTCCGAGCGATGATTTCCTGCCGCAGGCGCAGGCGCTCTGCCGCAAATATGGCACGCTATTTATTTCCGACGAAGTGCAGACGGGGCTCGGCCGCACAGGCAAGATGTTTGCCTACCAGCACTGGAACCTCGACCCGGACATTATCACGCTCGCAAAAACGTTGAGCGGTGGTTACGTGCCGGCGGCGGCGATTTGCACGCGGCGCGATATTTACCAGAGCGTGTTTTCGCGCATGGACCGCTGTGTGGTTCACTCGAGCACTTTTGGCCGCAATAATCTGGCCATGGCGTGCGGACTGGCGACACTGCACGTGATCGAAAAACAAAACCTCGTCGACAACTGCGCCCGGCGCGGGGAGCAATTGCTCACCGCCGCGCGGGGACTGCAAGCCAAGCACGAATGGATCAAGGAAGTACGTGGCAAAGGCCTGATGTTTGCCATTGAGTTCCAGGAGCCGAAATCGCTCATGTCAAAAATGGCGTGGAAGACTTTGCACACGGTGGACCACGGCTTGTACGCGCAGATGATTGTCACCTCGCTGATGCAGAAACACCGCATACTTACCCACGTCGCGGCGCATGGGCTGGACGTGGTGAAGGCGCTGCCGCCCCTAATCATTGGCGACCGCGAAATCGAACGCTTTATCAACGGGCTTGACGAAGTCATCGGCGAATCGGGCTCGGTCACCGGGCCGTTGTGGCAATTTGGGGCGAGCCTCGTGAAAGCATCGCTGGCGCAAAAAACGGGGAAGACGGAAAAGGTTGCTGCTGCGGTGTAATTTTTCTAGACAGAATTAACATAATTACGACCCAATATCCGGCAATCCATTCTATTAATTCTGTCTAAAATGCCTGCTCCCTTCCGTATTGGTCTTGGCTACGACATCCATCGCCTGGTGGCGGGCAGGAAGTTAATTCTGGGCGGCGTGGAGATTCCATCGGATGTCGGGCTCGATGGCCATTCTGATGCCGATGCGTTGACGCACGCACTGGCGGATGCGGTGCTCGGTGCGCTGGCGTTGCCTGATATTGGCCACTTTTTTCCTAACACCGACCCCCAGTATCGCGGCATGGACTCGCAGGAGATTCTGCGCCGGGCGGTAGCTGAAGCAAAGACGCGGGGCTACAAGGTCGGCAATGTGGACATCGCGGTACTCGCCGAACGGCCCAGGCTCGCTCCGCATATCGTGAAAATGAAAGCCCGCCTGGCCGCAACGCTTGGTGTGACCGTGGAAGACGTCGGCCTCAAGGCGACCACGAATGAAGGCTGCGACACTATTGGCGAAGGCGACGCGATTGCGGCGCATGCGGTGGTGTTGCTGGTGCGCGCTGAATAGATTCAAAACTTTCTCCAACTATTACCCCTATGAATTTTAACACCCGCCGGTTCATTGTGCTCGCGCTTGTGGCCATTTCCATCGGACTGCTGATTCCCGGATTGACCAAGCCGGTGCTGTCCATCAAGGGCGAGCTCAAGCCCGAGGGCGTGGCGCAGATGGTGCCGGTGATGCTTGATAAGGGGATCAGCGATGACACCGTGAAGACGTTGAAGTCGATGTTGAACCCCATGTTAATCACGATGCTGCAAAGCACGGGCGGCGATTTAAAATCGACCATGATTCAACAACTGAGCCCGACCATTTCGGCCTCGCTCAAGAAAAACGCGGTGGATGTGGATGTTTTCAACCAAACGCGCAGCATTGCGGGCTCGGTAAAGCACCTTTACGAAGTCAATAGTCCGCTGCCCGCGACGCTCATCCTGTTGTTCAGCGTCATCGTGCCCTTTGGCAAAGCGGCGCTGGTGGTCGCGGCCATGTTTATGAGCGAGACCCAGCGCAGCCGCACGCTGAAGTTTGTGGAACTGATTGCGAAGTGGTCGATGGCGGACGTGTTTGTGGTGGCGCTGTTCATCGCCTACCTCGCGGCGGCAGCGAGCCAGTCTACGACAGGCAACTCGTCGCTGGTCTCATTCTCCGCCACTTTCGGACCGGGCTTTTACTGGTTTCTGTCGTACTGCATCTTCTCGCTCGCCTCGCAGCAATTCGTGAGCTGCTGGTTTGCGAAGGCGGCGGATGAAGCCGTTGAATCGGCTATCTAGGGCAGTTTGGCCTGGACGAGTTTGCTGACGGTGCCAAAGTCGAGCAAGGGGGCTTCGGGGCGGGCCTTGAGGGCGCCGATGACTTTGCCCATGTCTTTCTTGGATTGCGCGCCAGTGGCGGCAATGGCCTCAATGACGAGGGCTTCGAGCTTTTCGGGGTCGAAGGCCTTGGGCAGGTATTTTTCCAAAATGGCGATCTCGGTGGTCGTGGAAGAGACGAGGTCGGCGCGGGCGCCTTTTTCAAATTCGGCGCGGGCATCGACGAGGTTTTTCACGGCCTTGCGGATGGTGATGGTGACGAGGGCGTCGTCGATCGGCTTGCTGGTGTCCATGGCAGCGCGCTGGATGGCGGCGTCGGCAGTGCGGAGGGCTAGCGCGGCGGCGGAGTCGCGGGCTTTCATCGCAGTGACAATATCGGCCCGGAGGGTTTCGTAAATGGTTGGCATGGAGGGAAGTAAGATGAAATGATAGGTTTATGTTTTTGGAAGGCAAGGATTTAAGCATAGCCAGGGTGCGGGCCGGAGGGGGAAACTTAAAGCCAAAAACCCCACGCGGGAAATATTTTGCACAAAAGTGAAAAAAAAGAAACCCGCTGGAACTTTTATTCCAAACGGGTGTTTAAACTTGTATCAGGGTGCAAACCCTGACCAAGGAATACGGTATTAGCATAGCAACCAAGCAGCTAGGCAGAGTCCCTTGAGCAAGGCCTGCCGTAATACAAGGCCGGCCGCTGGGGATAACCCAGGGCCGGCCTCTTGTTTGTCAGAATAAACACCCCAAGGCAAGCAAGGAAACTACTGATCGCCATTAGCGGCGGCGGCTGGATGATTAGGTTCCCAACGCTTCACCGGCGGCGACCCAGGGTTCGTAATTGGCACGGAATTCGGGACTAAATCCCACCGGTTCGTGGGTTTGCAGACCGAGTTTACAAACGGTGCGTTCGCCTTTGGCATGCAGAATCGCGCCGTCGTCGCTGCGAAATTCAAAGGCCACGGTCAGGCCGGCCTCACGAAGGCGGACCCCACGCAAAGTGACCATAAAGGGCGCCACCCCACGTAGTGACACGAGGTAATCGATCTCAACGCGCTTTACCACAACGTAGAGGTCGGGGTACTTTTCCGGGGAAAATTCCTTGGCGCCCATCAATTCATCGAACAATGCCTGCTGCGCGCGCTCGACGAATTGCAGGTAGCGCGAATGGTGCAGCACCCAGAGCGCATCGATTTCATAAAAATGCGCGCGGGTGCGGTAGACAAACAACCCCGGGGGCGGCTGGCGGTAGTCGGGCATTAGGAGGAGGGCAAGTATGCGGGGCTGGACGTGGACAGGCAACTCCTTTAGGGAAGACTCATGCCTGCCGACCGCCATCTGCTCGTTGACGCCATGAACGTCATCCACGCGTGGCCGGAGCTGCGCGGGGCGCTGGCCAAGCATGGGCCCGATGCGGCCCGCAGCCAGCTAGCGGAGATTTTGCGCCCCATCCACGATATCGAAGGATGGCGGGTGACCATTGTGCTCGATGGCTCGGGTGACGAACTGCGCGTCGAGCGCCCGGGCAAGGAATTGACCTTTTCCTATGTGTTTGGGCCGAAAGGATTGAGCGCCGATGGAATCATCGAACAACTCGTGGGCAACGCCACCCTACCTCCGACAGAGGACCGCCGTTCGCGCAAAAAGAAAGATCCGGATGCGGAAATAGTCGTCGCCACGCGGGACAACCTGCTCAGCGAGGCGACGGCGGCGAATGGAGCGCGGCTGATGACGCCGGATTTTTTGCGCGAATGGGCCAAAGACGCCGCCGCGCGGCAGGAACGCGACGTACTCGCCCGGCAGCGAAAGGCGGCCAACCAGTGGCACGCAGGGGCGTCGCCGTGGGAGAAATTGCCGAAGTTACCCAAGTAGTTTGCCGCCAGAACGTGGGTTGCTCGCGCAATGTAATCAAGTAACCAAACAAATATTATTTGACAAAACCGAGAAGTGTACTACTTTAATAGTACATTATGAATTTGTTGGCCGAAACATGGAGCATAGAATTTCACTCGGGGATTCCAGTGTACAAGCAGATCATTCACCAAGTGCAGGCGGCGATTGCAGACGGCAGGCTGAAGGAGGAGGACCAGTTGCCCACCGTCCGGGCCTTGCACCAAAAATTGAAAGTTAACCCCAACACGGTGGCCAAGGCCTATCGCGAACTGGAATTGGGCGGCTTCATCACCACCCAGCGCGGCAGCGGGTGCTTTGTCGCTGCGCCGTCGGCGACGCCGAGACTTTCCGCTATAGACAAAAAGACCAAGGCAGACGAAATCAGCGCCCGCCTGGTGGCGGAAGCCCGCAGCCACGGTATTTCACTCGAAACCCTCATTAAAAACTTAACCCAAATCAACGCCCATGGCTAATCTCACTGAAAAATTCACCCGGAGCTGGCGACTGTTCGGCTGCTCATTCCAAATCATGGGGAAAAACAAACAGTTGCTGCTATTCCCAGCGCTGGCCTTTGTTTTCATCTTCGGTTGCATGATATTTTTCCTCTTGCCCATCCTGCTATACCCGACCGGGCAGCCCTGGTCGGACTCGCATCATTGGCAGGAAGTCCTTAACCGCATACCGGGCATTTTCGTGAATGAAAAAATCAAAAACGCCGCACATGCGCAGCCCTCACACCTATCGTGGGTGATGTACCTTTATTGGGGCGGGGCGTATCTCCTGATGATGATCGGCGGAACGTTTTGCAACGTGGCGTTCTATAACGAAATTATCAAGGCGCTGGCCGGCGAAAAAGCCAGCCTGATGGGCGGGCTTTCCTTCGCCTGCAGTCGCTTTCGCTCAATAGTCATGTGGAGTCTGTTTGCCGGGCTGGTGGGCATAATTATTCAAACGCTGGAGCAACGATCGGGCTGGATTGGGCGAATAGTGTTGGGACTGGTGGGGATGGCCTGGAGCGTGGCGTCCGTGTTTGTCATCCCGGTGATGATTCGCGAGGAGACGAGCAATCCGATCACCCTTTTGCAAAACTCAGCGGCCACGCTCAAAAAGACTTGGGGCGAGGCATTAATCGGCTATCTCGGCATGAGTTTTAGCCAAAGTGTTATTGTGTTTGGAACCCTTCCACCGCTTATCGTAGCCATGTTCGTTTGCCTGTTTTTGAATTCGATAGGACTCTTCCTGCTGATTTTTTTCTCGTGGCTCTTCGTGATTTTGACCTTCACTTATCTAATGTCGTGTGCCAACCATATCTACCGATGCGCGCTTTACGTGTATGCGTCGGAAGGCGTGCCCCCGACACCTTTTACCACGGAGCAGATGGATACCGCCTGGAAGGTGAAAAAGGCCTAGGAGTAAATTAGGCGCAGAGTTGGTCGCGCGAACTTAACGCAAGAACGCTTCGTGGAGGCCGCCGTCGACCGCGAGGACCTGGCCGGTGGTTTTGCTGAGGCGTTCGGAGACGAGCAGGAAGTAGCCTTCGGCCTGATCTTCGGGTGTGATGGGGGTCTTCGTCAACGTGCGGTCGGCATAAAATTGCGCGAGTTTTTGCACGAGGGAGTCCGTCGCTTCCGATTCAGTAAATGGGATTCCATATTTGGCGAGCGAGCCGATGACGCGCTCGCGCGGAAACATCGCACTCCCCTGCACTACCGTGGCCGGAGCGACTGCGTTGACGCGGATGAGTGGCGATAACTCGATGGCCAGTTCACCGACCAGGTGGTTGGCCGCAGCCTTGGAAGCGTCGTAAGCGATGGAACCTTTTTTCGAGACAGCGGCATTGGCGCTGGTGGTCAGGACGAGACTGCCACGCAGGCCCTGTTCACGCCAAGTCTTGGCCGCCTCGTCGCCGACCAGATAACTGCCGGTGACATTGATCGCAAAGGTGAGCGCCCATTTGTCGTCGGGAATATGGCCCGTGGTATCGCTGGGCACAAAAATGCCCGCGGTGACGCAAATGGAATCAAAACCGCCGTAAGCCATGGCGACGTCGTCGAGCATCCGGCGGATACTTTCGCGCTTGGTGATGTCCGCCGCCAAACCCAGCGCAGGACCGCAGGCCGACAAACCGGTGCCCGCCACGCCGATGCCCGTGCCCAGGCGATCGGTGATTTCTTTTGCGGTGGCCGTGGCGGAAGCTTCATTTAAATCGACGCACACCACATGCGCGCCCTCGTTGACGAGGCGGTGCGCGGTTTGTTTGCCGATGCCCGAGCCGGCGCCGATGACAATGACGACGCGGCGCGCGAGTTCTTTTTCCGCGGGCATGCGCTTGAGTTTCGCTTCTTCGAGGAGCCAGTATTCGATATCGAACGCCTCCTGTTGCGGGAGGGAGACGTAGCGGTCGATGGCTTCCGCGCCGCGCATGACTTCGACGGCGCAATTATAAAATTCGGCGGTGACGCGCGATTCGCTCTTGTCCTTGCCCCAGGCAACCATGCCGAGGCCCGGAATCAAAACCACCGTGGGATTCGGGTCCCGCATGGCGGGAGAATTGGACCGTTTGCATTTTTGATAATAGGCGGCGTAATCGGTGCGGTACTGGGCAATGCCGTCGGCGAGTTTTTTCTTTAATGCGGCGACATCTTCAGTCTGCGGATTCCAGTCGACATAGAGCGGCTTGATCTTGGTGCGCAGGAAATGGTCGGGACAGGAAGTGCCCAGCTCGGCGAGGCGCGCGGCATCGTGGCTGTTGACGAAGCGCTGGATCTTTTCGTCGTCCTGCACCGTACCAATGAAACGCTGGCGCTGCGAAACCTGCCCACGCAGCCACGGCAAAATGGCGGTCAAGGCAGTCCGGCGTTTTTCGGTCGGCAAAGTTTGGTACTTTGCTCCGCCAAAGGCGGCAGCGTCGCCGCCTTTTTTGGCGTACTTGTCTTCGATGTAGGCGGCGGCGCGTTCGATGAAGTCGAGCGTAAGTGTGTAGCAGGCCTTGTCGTCGTCGGCCCAGGAAATAAAACCGTGCTGACCCATCATGATGGCGCGGACATTGGGCTGCTGGCGGGAAATTTCCTGCATGGCGAGGCCGAGTTCGAAACCCGGCCGCATCCAGGGCACGTAGGCCATTTCGCCATTAAAAATTTCACGCGTCAGTTTTTCGCTATTGGCGGAGGCGGCAATCGCGATGATGGCATTCGGGTGCATGTGGTCCACGTGCGCACCGGGCAAGTAGGCGTGCAAAGGCGTGTCGATCGACGAGGCGCGGGGATTCAGGTTAAAGGTGCAGTGCGAGTACAGGCCGACCATGTCGTCTTCGGCGGGTGATTTGACGCCTTTGTCAGCGCGTTTCGCATAGACCTGCTGCAAGGCGTTGAGCTTGCTCAAGTAGAGCGAGGAAAAAAATGCGCGGGTGCTCGTGCGCAAATCGCCGCCGGAGCCCTTGACCCACAAAACTTTTTCGGGAGTGCCACCGACCGGATCGTGCTCGGTAATTTTCGAAGAAGTGTTACCACCGCCGGTGTTGGTAATGCGCTGGTCGCTGCCGAGCAGGTTGGAGCGGTAAATGAGGCGGGCCACGGGATCAAGCGTGGCGGCCTTGGCGTCGTCCCAAACGAAATTCACATGCTGGTAGCGTTTCATAAAGTGGGGCCATACTGCGGCCAGACCGGCGGAGAATCAAGGCGCTTCCAACGTATGGCGCGTGACCTCCGGCGGGCAGAAAAAACGTGCAGGCACCCGGCAGGCACCGGCGCCACGGCTGGTGTAGCCGTTCATCCATTGATAATTCCACGGCCCGGCCAGCACAAAGCGTGGCGCATGGGCGTTGTTCAACAGCGCGATGCCGCCGGGGAGGCACATTTGCCCGCCATGGGTATGGCCGCTCAACATCGCGGCGAATCCTGCTGAGGCGGCCTCGGCATAGGTCGAAGGCGTGTGCGAAAGGAGCAAGGCGCAGGCGTCGGGAGAAATCGCGGCGCGCACTTTGGCGACATCGGCGGTGCCATAGGTATGGTCGTCGTCCACGCCGCCAATCCATAACTCTGCACCGCCCAACCGCCATGGCGCAGCTTCATTCAAAAGCACGCGCCAGCCGAGCGCTTCGAGTCCCGGCACCATTTCCAAGGCATCGTGATTGCCCAGGATGGCAAATTTGGGGACTTCAGGACGGAGCGACTTGGCGACGACAGCACAAAGAGCCAGCGCGGTGTCCCATTCATGGCGGGTATGGGCACGGTAATCGCCGGTGAGGACCACGGCGTCGTACTCCCAGTCGCCGATGGCACGTATAACCGCCGGCACAATGCCCGGGTCGATATCGGCGTGCAAATCGCTCAACTGGAGCAGCCGTCGACCGCGAAATGGCGGAGGCAAACCGCGCAGACGCAAAGTGTTTTCCTCGCGTTGGACGGCCAGCATATTGCGGCGGCCCCATTGCGCCACCCCGATGGTACGCAAAAAACCTGAGAGCACGCGCATGCGGCGCACCATGCGCTGGACGTTAATCGGGCCGGCTTCGTCCGATTCCGGGTCAACCTCGATTTGATGCTGTACGGCTAGTCGCCTGGCGTACATTTCCGGTCCCAGACGCGCGGCGAGCGCGGATTGCTCGGCAGGGGATAACTCAGAGGTGGTGGGGATGGGTACAGGCACAGTGTGAAAGGAAGCTCGGTCTTTAAACACATTTGGCGGCGGGTCGAGGACGCCCCGCCCTACCCCAGATGAGATCGTGCCAGCACGAGTCCTACGCCGGGAACGAAGGTAGGGCGGGGCATCCTCGACCCGCCGTTCTTTGCATTATGAAATCTTGCCGACATAATATATCCGCCTGAAAGTGCCAGTGGGGAAGGCGGCTGCCAATGGAAATCCGATATCAACCCATTTTGAAAGTTGGTGCGTGAAGTAGCGCTGAGCTTTAGCCAGCGCTTCCGTTCCGAACCACGCGCCCAGAGCGCTGGCTGAAGCTCAGCGCTACGAAATGCCTCACCGCTGAAAATCCGCGCATTTTGGCATTGCGAGGCGGCGGGAAATCGAAGCTAACTTTGGCGCATGTGGAATCCCCAGTTTTTCCTGGCGCAAGTGCCGGCTCCGGCCACGCCCGCCCCCGCACCGACTAATTTTTCCGCCATGGTGGTGGAAGTGGCCAAGGGCTTGTTTTTAAAATTTGAAGAAAACCTGCCGCATCTGGCGATGGCGCTGATTATCCTGATTGCGGGCTGGTGGTTCGCCGGCCGGATTAAGGCCCTGCTACGGCGGGTGATGGTGGCCCGGCATATCGATGTCACCCTCACTTCCTTCCTTGGCCAATTGTGCTACTGGCTGATTATCGCCTTCGTGGTGGTCGTCAGCCTGCAAAAAGCGGAGATCATCGACACGACGCCGTTTTCCGCGGTGTTGGGCGCGAGCGCGCTGGCCATTGGCCTGGCGTTGCAGAGTTCGCTGACAGATTTTGCGGCGGGAGTGATGATCATTCTCTTCCGCCAATTCCGGGTAGGCGATGAAATCGAAGCCGCGGGTGTGAAAGGGGTCGTCGAGGAAATCAGTATTTTCAGCACGCATTTGAAGACAGCCGACAACCGCAAAATCATTGTCACCAATGGTAAAATACTTGCCTCGCCCATTGTTAATGCGAGTGCCAATCCCACGCGCCGGTTGGATTTGCCCATCAGTATCAGCTACGAGTCAAACCTCAAGCAAGCCAAGCAAATCGTATTAACCGAACTGCAAAACGAAATTCGCGTCTTGCCCGATCCGGCGCCGGTCGTGGCCGTGAATGAATTGAGCGAGAGCTCGGTGGACCTGATTTTGCGCGCGTGGGTGGCCACGGGTGATTACGCGGACGTGCGGAGCCACCTGCTGGAAACACTTAAACTACGTTTTGACGAAGCCGGGATTGAAATTCCCTTCCCCCAGCATGAAGTGCGGGTGAAGACGGATAAGTGACCGAAACGAAGTACATTTTCCAATCCTGTCTAAAGCAATACCCAACCAGCGGCAAAAAACGTCCGACGGAGCGGCAAAAATTGAGGCTAGCCGGGACGGTGTCCGATTTCCCGCTGGATGTATTTTCCCTTGCCAAGTTTGGGGGAACAAATACCCTTTTTCCTGACCGCTAGGAATTGCCCAGTCCACCCAAACCCTAGTCTCTATGGCCGCCCCACTCCCCCTCGACGTACACGCCGCACTGCGGAAAGCCGCTGGACACGGGCGCGATCCGTTTCCGTGGGCGTCGCTTTTTTTATTTTTAATTGCCGCCGTAGCGTTCAGTTGGTGTTTTTATTATTTTTACTGGCAATACCATCTGCCGCTTGAGCATGTGCTGGTAGACCAAGACGGCAAACAGATGAAAGTCCGCATTGAAGAAAAAGATGACGGGGTTTTAAAAATAACTTCCTACGCCGACGGGTCCCATCAACTCTATCCCATCTCCCACTTGTCAATTGAGGATCAAAAATTCTGCCAATCGCTTGAAGGCAGCCCGCCGCTAGCTTTTCCCATTGCCTACAATTTAAAGGAATCAGACGGAAGTTACCGGGCGGTGACCATCAAGGGGTACAACGATTACTTTATCGATTACACCACCGTGGCCGATCCCACCGATCATTATTTAGACATCAATACTCTTGCCGAAATTGACCGGGCAGTAATTCAAACAATGGAAAAGACGCTGAGAGTTGAATTCCCCCTGGATTATACATTAAAGAATGCCGAAGGGGGGAAAACTCCCGTCCATATTTTAGGCAAGTCCGACAACCTGATCCGCTATTCAACGGCGGACGGGGCCATCCATAACAGGCTGATCAGCACGCTGACCAAGGCCGAGCAGGCCATGCTCGAATATATAAAAACCAATCAATCAGACGTATTTCCGGTGGAATTCAACTTGCACACTAAAAATGAAAAGACCCTTCCAGTCCTCCTTACGAGCAAGAACAGCGAGTACATCCAATACCGGCTCCCCGCAGATCTGCAAACGGACAATCTACACCTCTACCCCATCAGCGAAATATCCCCCGAAGAGCAGCCGTTAGTCCAGGAGCTGAGACCCCGGAATGAAATTGATCATTCACTTAACTGCGTGATAACCGACCAAACGGGGCGCAATCTTAAGGTAAAAATCCTGTCCCGATCAGATGACATGGTAAAATTTGTCGCTGACAGTGATAACAAGACCTATCTTTATCCCATAACAAATTTATCCGAAATGGATAAAGTGCTGGTAGAATCACTGCCCGATACA
>Ga0206965_10331_pt1 | contig 12979 bp, 9 predicted proteins | sample Alteio_BWOrgHeat_26_FD_152973 | JGI IMG/M metagenome (GOLD analysis project Ga0206965, IMG submission 152973) | Enriched cells from forest soil in Barre Woods Harvard Forest LTER site, Petersham, Massachusetts, United States -... | ecosystem: Environmental > Terrestrial > Soil > Temperate forest >...
GGATATGGTTATGAATTCTCTGGACTAAGTTATGAAGAATTAAAAGCAGGTTCTTTGACCAGCCTGATCTTCCTGTTTTCATTGACCTTTGTCTTTTTGTTTCTTGCTGCATTATATGAGAGCTGGTCAGTGCCGTTTTCAGTGATGCTCTCTGTTCCAATAGGGGCTTTTGGAGCTATACTAACCCTCACTTTTATTCCAAGTCTAAGTGATAATGTCTATGCGCAGATAGGCTTGATTACTCTGATAGGATTGGCAGCCAAGAATGCCATCCTGATAGTAGAATATGCCAAAGTAAGGGTTGATCGAGGCGAAGAGTTGATTCAATCAACATTAGATGCTGTAACCCTTCGTCTCCGCCCGATTGTGATGACATCAATGGCTTTTATTCTTGGTGTAATGCCATTAGTATTAGCAACAGGTGCAGGTGCTGTAGCCCGCAGAACTATTGGCTTCACAGTATTAGGAGGTATGATAGCTGCCTCGTCTATTGCTATCTTCATAGTACCTGTTCTATTTGTGGTAATAGTAAAGATTGCTTATGGAAAAAAGCAACTGGAATACCTTGCAGCACATAAGGAGGAGCTAACTGCAAAAGATAATAATGAGGGGCATTAATAACTCTTTCCCTGATTGTTTTATATGTGATTGTTATAGATAATGGACTTTAAATTATTCGATTCTTTAAGGATATAATTACCAATGATTTCAGATACTTTTATACGAAGACCGGTTACTGCCATTGTCATATCGCTGGTAATAGTTATTCTTGGTACCATCTGTATTTTTAATCTACCCATTAATCAATATCCATATATCACACCGCCTTCAATTTCGGTGGCTGGAAGCTATACAGGTGCCGATGCTATAACGGTGGAGCAAACAGTTGCTACTCCTATTGAAGAGGCGATTAATGGGACTCCGGGAATGGAATATATTCAAAGTAACAGTACCAGTTCAGGGCAAATATCTGTCAATACAACCTTTAAAGTAGGGACTAATGTTGATGTTGCCTTACTTGATGTCCAAAACAGAGTAGGTATTGCTACACCTCTGTTACCTTCAACAGTAAGCAGGCTGGGGCTTACGGTGCGTGCACGTTATACTAGTATTTTGATGATGGCTGCCCTTTATTCTCCAGGAGGAACTCATAATATCACGTTCCTTGACAACTATGCTAATATCTATTTAATGGATGCTTTATTGCGTGTGCCGGGGGTTGGGGATATAAATGTTCGAACAGATAATTTCAGCATGAGGGTATGGATGGACCCTGATAAAATGGCATCCTATTCCTTGACTCCAAAAGATGTTATTAATGCCTTGAATGAACAAAACGTTCAGGTAGCAGCGGGATCGGTTGGGGCACCTCCTCAAGAAACTTCTCAATCTTTTGAATTAAGTGTGATGGTAAATGGTCGAATGAATAAGGCAGAAGACTTTGAAAAGGTGATTGTAAAAACCAATCCCACAACCGGTGAAATGGTTTATCTTAAAGATATTGCAAGGGTACAATTAGGTAAATTCACATACTCAAGCAACTCTTATGTTGATGGATTAAGAGCCGCCTATCTCCTGATTTATCAGGCTCCCGGAAGTAATGCTATGGATGTTGCCAAAGGTGTTTATGCCAAACTTGAAGAACTCAAGAAAACTTTCCCTGAAGATGTAGAATATAAAGTTCCTTTTGAAGCGGTTACCATTGTGAAAGTTTCTATGGATGAAGTGGAGCAAACATTGCTTATTGCTCTTGGTCTTGTGGTCCTTGTAGTCTTTCTTTTTCTTCAGAACTGGCGAACTACTCTGATTCCTGTTCTTGCTATTCCAGTTTCTATTGTAGGTACATTCATCTTTTTTATTCCTTTTGGTTTCACAATTAATACCCTGACCATGTTTGGTTTTGTATTGGCGATTGGTATTGTTGTGGATGATGCTATTATAGTTGTGGAGGCAGTCCAGCATTATATTGATGTTGAAAAATTATCTCCAAAGGAAGCAACATCTCGCGCCATGAAAGACATCACCGCACCTGTAATTGCGGTTGCACTAATATTAGCTTCAGTCTTTGTTCCTGTAGGTTTTATTCCGGGAATCGTAGGTCGTTTATATCAACAATTTGCTATAACAATTGCTGTATCTATCATGATTTCAGCATTCGTAGCATTATCATTGACGCCAGCATTATGTACGCTACTTCTCAAGCCTCATGTCATCAACGAAAAGTCAAGAGGTATAGACAGGTTCTTTTATTGGTTTAACAAGAGATTTAGTTGGCTTACTGATAAGTATTCCAATGGTGTTAAGCACGGCATTAATCAATCTAAATATGTCATCATAATATTGATCTGCATTGGGGTAGCAACTTTCTTCTTATTTAAGAATAAAGCTGCAGGTTTTATCCCTAATGAAGACTTGGGGCGTGTTATGATTACTTACGAATTACCCGAAGCATCATCTACTACTCAGTCGGTTGATCTTATTACAAAATTAATGAAAGTTGTGGGAGAAACACCCGGCGTTCTGCATTATGCTGCATTGTCCGGGCTGAACATTAATACAGGTGGAGTAAAATCTAACAGTGGTACTATGTTTTGTCAGCTTAAACCTTGGAGTGAACGGAGTGAGGAAAGTACCCAGGTTCCTGGAATTATTGATGAAATTTATAAAAGAATTGGAAAAGCTGGAATAAAAAATGCAAAAGTAGTAGTGATGCAACCCGCGCCAATCCCCGGCATCGGTCAATCAGCAGGATTCAGTATTCAAATTGAGCAAAGAAATTCTACCGATGATTTAAGAACCTTTGAAAAGAACGTAAATAAATTTGTTGCTGAGGCGAATAAAAATCCATCCATATCTCGTGCTGTTACTTATTTTAATGCCCATACCCCAAGTATTAATCTCACTGTTGACAGGGAGAAATGCAAGAAGATGGGAGTCAGTATAGGTGATGTATTTACAACTATTCAATCTTTTATGGGAAGCTCGTATGTCAATGATTTCACATTATACAATCGCACATTCCATGTAGTTATTCAAGCTGATACTGTCTATAGAAGGCTTGTTTCAGATATAGATAAATTTTATGTGAGAAATAGTGCTGGTGAAATGCTTCCTATAAAATCCTTCATCCATTATTCTCCTATAGAAACTGCATCCATCCTTCCGCATTTTAATATCTTCAGGTGTGCTGAGGTGGATGGTGGTTCTCCCCAAGGTATTAGCACAGGACAATCAATCGAAGCCCTTAAAGAAATCGCGGCAAGGGTTTTACCTGTAGGATATGGTTATGAGTTTTCAGGTTTGAGTTATGAAGAGATCGTTGCAGGAGGCCAAACAATATATATATTTATCTTTTGCCTGATATTTGTTTTTCTTTTTCTGGCAGCATTATATGAAAGCTGGTCTGTACCTTTTGCGGTGATGCTTGCCGTGCCTATTGGCGGTTTCGGAGCTATCCTTACTTTGACTTTCTTGCCAAATATCAGTAACAATGTCTATGCGCAAATCGGATTAATAACATTGATTGGGCTTGCTGCCAAAAACGCCATTCTTATTGTTGAATACGCAAAAGTAAGAGTTGATAAAGGCGAAGAATTGATACAATCAACAATTGATGCTGTGCGCCTGCGTTTACGTCCCATTATTATGACTTCCCTAGCTTTTATTTTCGGAGTGATGCCTTTAGTATTAGCCTCTGGAGCTGGTGCTGTATCCCGCCAAACCATCGGTTATACAGTATTTGGAGGAATGATTGCCGCTTCATCTATTGCCATATTTATCGTTCCTGTTTTATTTGTTGTAATTATCAGGATCGCTTATGGCAAGAAACAACTTGCCTACCTTGCTGAACATCAGGAGGAATTATCCGCAGAAAGCTGATGATCTGAAATAGAATATGTGTTGATTAAAACTCCAATTCCTTTTTCCTAGTTTCCGTACTAACTATTAAAAACGTTAAGAGCACCTTGATCCACAAATTGTACCCGACTTTGGAATAAGTTAGTTTAGCTTTTCACTATTAGAGGGAATAAAAAAGAAGTTCAATGACCTGTGAACAGTGGGATTATAAACCTCCAGCCTGCCGGAAATCAAAACCTTTATTTCATAATTAAAACTACGGATCAACTCGAGGCATTTTCGACGATGATCATTCTCCCATAGTTCGCAATAGATGATCGGACGGTGCTTTAGAATGGTTTCCTTAGCCCCTTCAAAGACCCAGAATTCATAGTTCTCAGCATCAATTTTTATAGCAGTAATCGGTTTGGTAAGATTCCTTATTTCTTCAATACTATCAATGCGATGAATGGGCACTTTATATCGATCACCATCATTATACTTTTCTATCGCAGGGTCAATGACATGGCTCAACCCCTGCATCCTGACATTATCCAAAACAGGCATCACCATTTCTATTTCACCCTCAGAATTTCCAAGGGCATATTCAAATATTGTCACATTCTTCAGACAAAAGAATCTGACAATTTTTTTTAAACTCTTAATGTTTTCAAGTACAGGCTCAAACGCAAATATTTCAGAATCTTTAATCTCCTTGGCAAAGTGTACCGTCATGATACCGATGTTAGCTCCGATGTCTAAAATTATTCCTTCCGAAGGAATCAATTTCAGGAAATAAATAAAGTCGCCCTCTTTCTTATCCCATCTCAAAGTATGCACCTTAAACCAAGAAAAAAGCACCAGATAATTATCAAATCCTAATATCCCTTGAAGGATGCGTTTAATGAATGATTTCATCTATTTCTTTCGTAAAACCTTATAGGAAAAAATGACCTCAAATGTCAAATAGAAAAGGTAAAGAATCAAGAAAGTAACTATAAATGGCATCGCCTGATTTCTATTGATCAAAGCATAAGCAATAATAATGATCACATATCCGAAAAGTTTGAGCGTTGTCGCAGCAAGGTAATATCGGAAGAAGAGTTTGGGATCACCCTTGCAAGATTTGATTAATCCATAATGAAAAGCGAAAGTGGTCAATACAAAGAATATTAAAACAAACCAGAATAAAGGATGAAAGTAATCCTTTAAATAAGACATCCCAAGCACATACCCTGCGATAGCAATGATGATAGAATAGATTAACAAAAACTTGATGAATCCTGATAATTCTTTAAGCATCTCGGCTAATTATTTAAGGAAGTCTTTAATGGAAATATAAATCGCCAAAGCAACGGATAGAAGACTGAGCAAGATTGTAAAAACAGGGAATTTAATACCAATTAATTCATCCAGCTTTATGCCACCATAAGCGCCAAGACCTATGATAACAGCCATCTGAATGCCCATGCCTGAATAACGGGCATAAGAATTAAGCGGTTTTTTCTTTGACAGTGTTATTGCTTATTTTTTGGTCAACAGATTTGATGTCTTTTATTACTGGACCCATATTGCAGGAACCAGTAAAACTTGCACCACTCTCAACCACTAATTTACTTGAAAGAATATCTCCTGTAATTCTTGCTGAAGACTTCAGAAAAAGCATGTCCGAAACATTGGTTTTGCCCTTAACTGTACCGGAAATATCAGCATTCTGACAATTAATATCCCCTTCAATACTACCCGTAGATCCAATGACCACCTTTGCTTTTGATGTAACAGTACCAATCACAGTGCCATCAATTCTGATGTCACCATTAGATTTTACATCACCTTCAATTGTTGTACCTGCACCAATAAGGTTAATAGATGACGACGTTACTTCATTTGGTTTAGTCGCTTCCGGTTTGTTTTTGTCGAACATAATTTGTTGTTATTTGTATCTGAATAAATTTATTTGGACGGCAAAGATATAGAATTTGAAATTTAATTTCCTAATATAAAGGATAAATTATTTTGATTTAAGGTAATTGGAGGTAAAAAAAGCCATATATTTTGTAAGGTCCTTATCCCCATAAAAGATATTATAATTAGGGGCATCAATAAGGAATTGACTCATTTGGATGTTTTTATAATCCCCAAAGACTTCATCATTAGTAACAATCCCATTATAAAAATCCATACCTTTAGTATTGTCTCCAAACTCTTTGACAACAATAATTTGAGTATTTGCATCCAATAAAAAATTACTGACATCAAATGTTGAGTTACTATAATATTTAGATAAATAGCTCTGTACTTTTGTTTTGACCTTGATTGCCTCAACAGTCTTGTTTGGGAAAGTTACAACATAATATTGGGCTGAATCCGGATTGAAAGCATAAGGAATAGAATTATTGGTTTTTGTGCTGTCTTGACTTCCATTAGTATTGCCTTTTATCTTGTTAATATAATCCAATATCTGTTTTGCCTGAACACTTACAGAATCTTTTGGGTAATCCTGAACAATATTTTTTAAAGCCGTTTCAAAAACATTCAAATCCCTTGTCCTGCCTATTGACAAGGTTCTCAAATAATCAAACTTAGGCTTTAAAATATTCCCGGGAAATATAGAATCTGCTAAAAACTTCCTTTCTATAACCATTGGATATTTCCCGCCAAGATAGGCTTCATAAGTATTTTCATAATACTCATTCAACTTCTTTTCAGAGTTCTGGGCATCCTCGACTGCATTTGGATTTTTTATCAATCTGGCAAACTCACTTTCTGGATATTTGTTTAGAATTAAGTTCTTATAATAATCCGCCCGTTCCTGATTTTTTATTGTCAAATTGATGCGGTATAAATTATAATAAGTCGGCACCAAAAACTTATTATTCGGGAATCGTTTATCCAAAGTTTCAAATGCTTTTATAGCTTCGTTGTAGTCATTAAACTGCTCTTTGTAAATTAATCCGATAGTATAATATGCCTCAATAATCCTTCCATTAGACGCTTCCATCAATTTATCTGAAGTCGGAACATTCTTCATATACTTATCCCTCATGGCAGTAGCAGATTTTGTGCTGTCCTTTGAGTTAGTAGTATCTTTCACTTCGGCATCTGCAGATTCCAATTCATCGGCACCAGCTGCATTCAGATTACTTTGTTTGCTACTTCTTCTCCAGTCATCCTCATTCTTTCTGTTGCCCCATTTCTTCAAAAACTCTGAATACCCAAAACTGATTGTTGCCGGGTTGTAAAAATACCATCCGCCTGCACCAACATCTTTGTTTGGGTCCTTATTATTGTTTGTATTATTACTTAGAATAGTATTAGCATTTTTATCTTTCTCTTCTTTTTCCTTTCTCTTGGCTTCATCTTTTTCTTCTTTCTCTTTCGTTAAAATATCATCCACAAATTTATTTCTTTCAGCTTCAGACATCCCTGCCACCCTTTGAAGACTATCTTCATAAGCAATAATATTTAAGTTCTTGATGAGCTTAGTCAAGGTATTCCTTTTGTTTAATATAATAGGATAATCGGGATGATCCTTCGTCAAAAAAGTAATTGTACTGTCATAATACGTCTGTGCCGGTTTGTATTCTGGGCGATCAAAATAAATCTTCCCAAGTTCCAGATAAGACAATGCCTTTTGATTCGTATTCTTGAGACTTGCACCAATAGATTTATGTAAATAATCAATCGCTCCTTTAGTATTCCCCTCCTTAAGTTCGATGCCTGCTAGTGCATAATATATCTGATCAAGATAATCCGAATTCTTAATATCCTTAGCCATCTTTATAAGTTTCTTTTTAATCTTGTCACTGTTAGGCGAATTTGCCTGAGAGACAACAGCACTATTGATTTCTGCATTAAAATTCAACTCATAGGGAGCATTCATCCGCGTAACTTTATCATATAATTGTTCAGCCTTCATATTATCTCCTTGCTTCTGATAAATCTGTGCAAGAATAAAGGTAAGTCGCGCTCTGGTAGCTCGTTTCTTAGTGAATGAAATTGCCTTGGTCAAATCATTTACCGCCTTTTCATAATCCTTGGTCATCAAGTCATAATTCGCACAAGAAGAATAAAAATCAGCCTTCAATCGCTTTGGAAATGCAGGGTCATTCTTCAGGAAATCTATCATATTATCACTCTCACTGACATACGCCATTTCGTTATAAGTCTTCAGCATCATCAGGAAAGCATCATAGCGAATCTCATCCTTTCCATACCTGCCTCCCATAAATTGAAAAGTCTCCAAAGCATTGAAATATTCTCGCTTCATAAATCTGCATTTTCCGACCAGTAACCAATTCTTCGGAATCCATTTATTGTGCTCATGATAAGCCTTGCCAGACTTATCTTTAATATACATCGTCTGACGCTGAATGACCAATGATACACGCTTAATGGCATCATCCATCGCAGGATAAATCGCCTTCGCCTTATTCGCATCGCCATATTGATAGACTGACAATATCCGGTCATATTTATCCTCATGCGACTTTGCCAACTGGGCTACTCCGTCATTATATTTGTTTTCAGCATTCCAGTAACCATTATAATGCGCCAACACTCCGTGATAAGTCCTGCTAACAAGATTATTCTTCTTGACAGAACACCCTGCTACAATTATCATCACCATCAAAATGGCAGCTACTCTTTTTATATACATACTTATCTTATTCAAAGGCTATTTATTTCTATAGGAGATATTTAACTCCAAGTCGGCAAAAATATTTTATTTTTTGGAATAAATTGCAATTTGAAGAAAAAATCTTGATGAACCCGACTATTTAATTTGCTTAACCAAGTTGACATAATCAAATTATCCGTTAAATTTTTTTATATCTCTTAGACTTTTCAGAATAATATTTGGAATTCGCAGTATCACCCATATTGCCATAAGTAAAACCCAAAAGTTCATTGGTTTGATAGTTTGTCGAATCTATTTCTAATGCCTTAGTAAAATTTTCTAATGCATTAGGATATTGTTTCAAATTGTAATAAGCACAACCTAAATTCAACAAAGAGTTTTCACTTTTAGGATATAGATGCAAGGATTTTTGAAACAGCGGAATTGATTGTTCATACTTGCTCTGCTTCAAAAGTGCCACACCTTTGTTTTCGTATGAAATGAAATTATCAGGAGAAACTTTTATTGATGAATCAATATAAATTATCGCCTTATCAAGTTGCCCGGCATTCAAATAAGCCTGCCCTAAATCATTAAGCATTTTTCCATCCGGATTGACGTAATTATTCAATGCTTTTTCAAAATTCGCCAAAGCATCAGGACTATTTCCCTTTTGGCTATATGCTATTCCTAAATAATAATAGGCATCTCTAAAAGTTGGCAAGATAGCAACTGCCTTTGTTAATTCAACAATTGCCTTTTCTAAATAATTATTTTTAGCCTGCGGATCTTTTTCATTTTGATATAAATTTTGCAACAATTCATGTCCATAACAATAATGAACTGTTGCACTGTTTTCAGATACTTCAGAATCATGTCCATAAATTGTGGCATTGTCTTTCCAATTTATATTCCTTGAAAATGTCCTGATAGAATAAAGTCCGGCTATTATAAATACTATCAGGAATAAGGAAGAATTTATCCTAATCATTTGAATCAGATTCTGAAACTTGCTTTTCACAAACTCAGTCCTGGTAAACTTAATAAGAAAAAAAGTAATAATAACACAAAATCCAAGAGAAGGAACATACAGAAATCTTTCAGCCATAGTGGCTCCTATTAAAATAAACATATTTGAAACAGGGGCTAAGCTAATCAGAAAAAATAAAATCCCAAAAGCAACAATATTTTTTTTCCTGATATTTATAACGGAATATCCCAACAATCCAATTATAAGGATTATTCCAAATAATGGAATTGGATTGCTGATCGTTTGAATAATAATCGTTGAATAACTATAGTCGCAACTTAACAAATATGGAAAAATTAAAAGCCAGATATATTTCAACAGGATATAAAATACTGTTGCTTCTCGGCTGATAAAATCCGGAGCAATTGCTAATGTATTATTCAAAACAGAATCCATCACATGCATCGAAGTCGCCTTCAGCACCTCCATTCTTATCAATAAATACATAGATGTAATTAATATCAAAACAAATGAAATCAAAACAAGTTTTCTAAGAGGAATCCTAGTGAAAACAAAAAGCATTAAAGGAATTATAAGAAGAAAGGTAATACCACTTTCTTTTGAAATTAAGGATACAAAAAAACAACTGCTTCCAAGTATAACAGAAAGAATAGATGGCGATGAAACATTCTTTAGAAAAAACCAAATTGAAAGAATTGCAAAAAGAAAACAAAGAATTTCATCCAGACTCTTGATATTATTCACCACCTCTGTATGAATCGGATGGGCAGCATACAGAAGGCTGCAAACAAAAGGAAAAAGAAGGTTTTGTTTTTCGAATAATTTACAAAGAACAATAAATAGAATCAAACAAGTAATAGAATATAATAGCACATTTATTAGATGATAAATATGCGGACTGTTTGGTGAAAACTGCCAAACAATAGCATAAATAATTAATGATGCCGGGCGATAAACAGGACCCCTGTTTTCTTCTAAATATCCATACCAATAATCAGTTTTCAGTAACGTAGAAACACCTGCCAATCCTTTAGTGGTAATTTTATTCAAATCAATAACTGTATGATCATCCATCGTGTAATCATATCGAATACTCTGCGCATAAAGCAAAAAAGCAAATACCCCGATGATCGCCCCCAAAGAAATTTTGAGTTTCCTTAAAGCATTCGGGTCAGCGGGGATGGCTACTGTTGCAGCCTTCGGTTTATTGGGACTATCTTTTTTGCTCATCAAAAATTTATTATCGTGGCAAAAATATAAATTCCAAATCCAAAAAAAATCCCCCCTGATAAAAATACCAGGGAGGACTTTAATCTTAATATTCCTTTCCCCTTACAAAATTATCTGATCCAATTTCAATTCAAAACCAGGCAAAACATCCTCCCCCGACAGCGTCTCACTAAAAGCAACTGTCACAGGTTCCATCAATGGTTTATAAATATAGGAAGTTCTCCTTTCAGGGTCTATCATCCATGCCAGCCTGCATCCATTATCTATCCACTCTTCCATTTTCTTCATCGTGTCCTTTATAGAATCCGATTCAGAAATTAATTCAATTACAAAATCAGGACATATATAGGCAAAACGTTTTCTATCTTCTTTTGAAATTTTTTCCCATCTCTCTTTTGAAATCCATGAAACATCCGGAGAGCGAATTGCCTTATTGGGTAAGGTAAATCCTGCATTCGAATCAAAACAAAATCCTAAACGATTTCCCCTGTTCCAAATAATTAATTCCCCAATAATCTCTGAATTTGTATTTCCGGTTTCTGATCCCGTTGGTGCCATAATAATAATATTTTGATGTTTATCCCTTTCAATACGCAATTCCTTATTCCTCACACACAGTTGAAAAAACTGTTCCTCCGTAAGGTTCACCGTATCCGTCCTTATTTCTAATACTTCCATTTTTAGACTTGCTTATTAATTTCACTTTTGATTAAGAACGCAAAAATACAAAATATTTTTGCAACTCCTGAATTAAGCCTTAGGCTCAATAGGAGCATCCGTCTTTACTGTAGTTTCGGCACTTCCCTCTGACGCTTTCTCCTCAACTTTCTTCTCCTCCACCACAGCATCCGTCCCCGGCAACATCACAAAATCCAAATGAAAAGTCCCACGATAAACAGTCTTAAATAATTGCCTCTGAGAAAGACAACCCGGAGCACTCGCATCAGCATAAAACGACCCCAGTTTCATAATACAATCCCCCAATCCATAAGCATCCATGATGATTCTTTTTACTTCCAGTCCCGTAGCAGGATCAGTAATAATTATCAACCCGTTATTTATTGCTCCCATATCAGGACTCTTCTTCATCGAACAATCAACATTATTATGATGTCGCCCAACAATATTCTCCCCTTTAGTCAATAAAAAAGCTTCAACCTCATCCTTATTACTTGCCAAAAAAAAACTAATGACAAGCTTGAACAACTGCTCAAAACCCTTATCAATAAGAGCAATATATTTATCAACATTCGCATTCGAAGCACCAGTCCCCACATGCGCATTTCCAATCACCGGAATGACTTCCTCCAGATCAGTAATTTGACCATCAACCAAAATAAACCATTCAGAATCTACACCATAATCAGTCAGATGGCTTTCATTAGTAAATAAAACACCACGCGTACTTCTTAAAACAGAAACAATTTCCTCCTGTTTTAAATGATCATAATAACTTTTAGGACGACTCAGGATAGCTGCCGTATCCAATAAATCATTATCCTCAAAATAAACACTGCAACCACGAGCCATGTTGCCCAAAGTTTCGGTAACAGTATTCCTCAACAAAATTTTTTGCTCCTCATTTCCAGAACCATCAACCAGCTTCCCCGAAATGCTGTTTTGCAACAAGGTATAATTACCCTCAATTTGCAATTTCTTTGCCGCCACCACAGGATTTCCACCAAACAAACCAGCGCTTAAAGCATATCCGTTTCGTTCTCTTTGAATCTCTGTAATGTGCATTTCTTGTTTCAAACTTAATTTTTCCATTTTCTTATTATTTAATTATTTATTGTTTAATTTTATTATTTTTAATACTTTTTAATTCATTTCAGCAAAATTCAGCTCGATTTTGACGCTCCTTGCAGCAATTACGTTTGGCGATTCAGCCATCACACCTCCCATTTTAGCACTCACACTTTCCCTTTCAGCCCCGACACTATCAGTTTCAGCCCTGACACTTTCTCCCGCAGCCTTGACACCATCAGTTTCAGTCTTCACGCTATCAGTTTCAGCCTTCACACTTTCCTTTTCAACGTTGACACTTTCAGTTTCATTCCTCACACCTTCAGTAATAACCCTCACAGCCGAGGTTTCAACAACAACTTCTAAAGAGTTTTCTGGAATGAAACCTGACAGCTGCCCCCTGCTGCTGTCAGGTTTCATCCGCTGGTCAGTATTTGTAATCCCGACCCCCAGTCGGCTTTTTCTGCCACCAAGTATAATACATTCCAAATTCCTGACATTAATAGTCAAAGGAAAATTTGCTGCTATATATAAAGGAGTACCTATAACATCCA
>Ga0206965_10333_pt1 | contig 12952 bp, 16 predicted proteins | sample Alteio_BWOrgHeat_26_FD_152973 | JGI IMG/M metagenome (GOLD analysis project Ga0206965, IMG submission 152973) | Enriched cells from forest soil in Barre Woods Harvard Forest LTER site, Petersham, Massachusetts, United States -... | ecosystem: Environmental > Terrestrial > Soil > Temperate forest >...
TGAGCGGGCTGTTTAATGACACCATGCAAGCTAATTATGGCACCAGATTAACCCCAAATACCTCCAATAATCCTGGTGGGAGATTCGGAGCCATCGCCTGGACGGATGCGAATGAAAACTTATGGCTCTTCGGTGGCTCTAAGGTCGGAAGCATTTCATTGAATGATATGTGGAGATACGTTCGTGATACATCCTGCCCTGTGATTGGTCATGTTGGCAATGTAATAAGTTCCTTTTCTGTTGATTCCAGTGAATGTGTCAATGCCACCGTCAATCTTAGCAACACAAGCGTCAATGCCATCGCCTATAATTGGGACTTCGGAGATGGAAATACCAGCCCTGCCTTCAATCCGAGCCATACTTACGACACTGTTGGGACTTATACCATCACTTTGATTGTATATTCCGGATGTGATAACAGATCAGATACAAGCCGCAAGACGATACAGGTACATCCCTTTGCTGTTGCGGCATTCAATGCTGATTCTCTCATAGGATGCGATAGTCTTACTGTCAATTTCACTAATACCAGCACCAATTCTACCTCTTATCTCTGGAACTTCGGAGATGGAAACACGAGTCCAGCCATCAATCCAACACATAGTTACCATGACACCGGCAATTATAATGTTACCTTGATTGCATATAATGATGCGGGGTGCAATGATACTGTAACACGCGCTAAATTTGTCTCCATCATCCACCCATTCGTCATCAGTAAGTTTGGTATCACCAATATGAATGAAGGATGTGCGCCTTTCACCGCCAATTTTATTAATACATCAATCAATGCCACTGCTTATGAATGGCAATTTGGTGATGGAAGCACTGCTACTGCCATGAATCCGACACATATCTATAATGATTCAGGGCTTTATAACATCACACTTATCGCCAGCAACCCCACGGGGGTATGTAATCCTAAGCCCGACACCCTTATTCTTCATGATTATATCAAAGTTGATACGTGCATCATCACCCAGCTCTATCCAAGCCTTAATAATGGCAACTTCACCTTAGATTATACCACCACAGTGCCCGCCACCTTTATGGTAATTGATGTTTTAGGACAAACGCTCATCAATTACCCTTTGCCAAAACTATCCGGCAGTGAAGCGTTCTTCACCCCCAATCTTGCCAATGCACTTTATCTCTGGGAAATAGTTTCGGATGCCGGCATTCTTGCCAAAGGAAAGTTTGAAGTCATGAGATAACAATTATCATATCTTTGCCGACCCTGACATAATTCATGCATCTCTAAACACATTCCAAATGAACCTTTTCAAAAACCATATCAATGAATAAAATAATCAGGTACCTGCTGGTCTCCCATTGGATAATGGGCAAGAGAACCAGTTTCAAGAACTTCGAGACCAAAGAAATGTATTACAAATTAGAAGGCTTGAAGATACCTTTCCTCATCAGCACCATCAAATACATCGAAGGCAAAAAGCGGCACTGCATCATTCATTTCATCAACGGAACGTGTATCTCCTTCCCCAAGAGCATAGGCTTCTTCAGCCCTTATCTCGCGGCAAATCACTTCGGAAGATTCCACAAAGGCTTCATCATGAATTTCCATTGCATACTCTTTATCAATGAAGTCGAAGGATGTGTGGCAATGATGGGAAATGATGATTGGTGCCCCATCTCAAGACGCGAAACAGCCATATTCTTAGAGACTTTCGGACGCTTTGTAAAATTCAAAGGCATCAGGCAAAGAAGAAAATAGGGAGGCAGGGAGGAATAGGGGAATAAGGGAATAGAGGTATAGGGTATAAGTTTGGTACATTAGACCTCTTTCATAATTAAGGCAAAATAATGTGGCTAAAGCCCCGTAAGTCGTGCGTTTCAATAACCCCCCGATTAATCGGGGGGTTATTACTACAGATGGTGTATTGGCTTTAGCCAAATCAATGGTTTTGACAGATTTTTGTTGTTAATTATGAAAGAAATCTATTGCCAAACTTATACCCTATACCTCTATTACCTTATACCTTTATCCCTAATTCCTGTTTTAAGGGTCTGATTTCCAAAAACAAATTTTTACTTTATTAATCCTTTATTTTACCGTTAGTCCTTAATATTTGGCTGGTATGAAATTAAACTCTAATATTGCACCCTCAAACAGAGATAAAAATCAGGCAAAGATGAATACGAATAAAGCAAATGTTGATAACACAAATGGAAGGATGAAGATCGAAAATCCTTCCGATGGATTCTATAATCCATATCATACTATGCCTGATGTATTCCCTGAAAACAGCAATCCATTTACAAATAACGCGAAACGGTTTTCTAATCCTGAACAACGAAATGCAACTCTATCTATCGAAATTCATATCGCGACTACCAACATTCGTGTTTTGGATAACGAAAAGCTAATCATGGATAACGAAATCCCAATCATGGACAACGAAATCCTAATCTTGGGCAACGAAATCCTAATCATGGACAAGGTATTCCAATTCAGAGAATGGAACTTGATAGGTACGGCAACAGCTTACAAATCACATAAATATAATAAAATAATAGCAAAATAAATTTTTAATAAATCAAAAAAACATGAATAAAAAAGCATTGACATTTTACTGGATGTGCAAACAGATTCAATTAAGAAATAACGGAAGCCCAAGCATCGTGGCAAGCTATGCACCTTATGCGGCTGATGTCGTGAAATTCAACCTTGATATTCTGGCTCTCGAAGCCCTGATGCCTGCAGCCCTGATCATCGGTACAGGATACACACTGGATCAAAATGTGAACAAAAATACCTGTTCAGAATATTGGGATACAAGCGTTTGCAAAATCATCAAAGGTTTTGCTTTAAAGTATGGTAAAAATGCTTTCTTTCAGGAAGTGAATTTTACTGTTTCTAAATTAAACAGAATTCCTTTGCCTCAATATTATGCTGCTATTTCAAGTTTGAATGAAGCATGTGAAATTATCATTGTAGATACCCAGTATGTTGCAGGCGATTATGCGGTCACTTCGGGCATTCTGACTGCCGGCATGGCATTGGCGAATTCCTTTCTGTCTGTGACCGGAGAAGCCAGGCATGTCAAGAGTACCAAAGGTGCTACCAACTTTGAAATCAAAGGGGCTTTGAAAACTTTACAGACCGATCTAAACGTCATGGACAATGATATTTTTGGTATCACTACCGCCAGCTTTCGCAATCAATATTTTAGAGATCGCAAGATCATCGTCACCATCATTCACAACACCATCAATTTCTATGCGGTAGATTCTGTTTCCGGCGACCCGATAGACAGAGTTTTTATCATCAACCAAGGTGCTACCGTAGGTGATTATACCAACATTGATGGCTACGTAGATTTGAATAAAAAATCAGGCACCAATATCCTTGTCATATCTCATAAAGACCCGATAACAAAGGTGGTTGACTACATTCCACAAACCATCAGAGTAAAAGCCCTTTACAAAAAAGCGATAACAGTAACCATAGAATTGGTAAAAATTATTACCTCCGAAGATGCCAAAGAAGCGGCAAAAAAGACCACCTCCAAAAATAATAAAGCCATCGAACCAAACGTAACTATTGACAATCCTGCGGAAGCCAATGAACCGGAAGTCAAGGCTGCAATTCCTGAAGCTAAGAATACCCCTGCGTCAAATGCAGCTAAAACAGTGAAGGAAACTGCTGCCAAGAAAGTGGTGGGGAAGAAGAAGAAATAGAGAATTCGTGATTTTGTAGGAAAGCAACGCTTCCCTTTCAAAATCCCATAGAAATAAAGCTTAGATCGGTTTGGATTAATCTCATTAACAAGAATTTTGTTAATTTTGTAACCATATATTCTATAAAATAAAATTTAAAAACATGATAAAAGAATTTGAAAGAGTGGTATTAAAGGAGGATTTAAAAGGCACCCAATACATCAAGGGGGATGTAGGTACTGTAGTCACTATATACCCTGACAATAAAGGATATGAAGTAGAATTCTTTGCCCTCGACGGCTCCACAATCAGTGTCGAAACAGTGATGGATTCTCAATTAATACCTGCCAATGCCATTAAAAAAGTGCTGCATGTGGATTCGCCTAAGCATCCTGTAAGCCGCGAAGCTGCTGACAGATTGCATCGCCATGAAACCAATAATCCCGATATTACTAATCATCATTTTATTGTTCCACCCCAAAAGGGGAATGGAATCATAAAATGATGAAAGAAAAAATTGACAAATAAGAAAATAATGGCAAAAAAATTAACAAAGGATCAACTCAATACAATTTGTTTCTGGAAGGCTGCTTCAGAAATTGCTGAAACCAATAAAGAGGCTTTTGAATCACTTGCGGATCATAAGGAAATAGACAGAAAATTAAAAGCAGAATTTCATAAGCGTTGGGACCACCTGGATGATAATCAAAAAGAATCTGTAATTATTGAGGAAAAACGTTTAAATGATGCGTTTGCAAAAAAGGAGGCTAAAAAGAAAAAGAAATAATTTCATCATGACAGTAACTGAATTAATAGAGAAATTAAAGACCTTCCCACCGGATACAATAGTAGTAAATCCAGGAGATGATTGGCGTTATATGCCTATATTAAAGGTAGAATCAAAAATATCTGATTTCCAGAATGGATATTATTCTTGGGAAGATGATCTTGAAAGATTTCCACCTAAAAATCCTATTCCAGTAATATTATTGGATGACGATTATTAAAATGATCAATCATAAATTATAAAAAGAAAATTGAGATAAGACCATGTCAAAAAAACTAACCGACCAACAAGTATCCGAGCTTTGTGCAGCTATGAGGAGTTTAGAATTTCTCGAAAAACATCATAACGATATTGATACAATTCCAGGGATGAAAGCAGAAGAAGAAAATCTAAAGAAAGTTATTAATACCATTTGGGATGCTATTGATGAGGATGAACAAAACTGTGTTCTTGAAGAGCATAAAAGGCAAATAGGTTTATAAATAATGAAATTGAAAAAGCAAAGAAAAAGAAAGAAGCTGGAAAACATAATTAAAAAAGGAAAGGAATTAATATGAAAAAGGAAAGTAAAATGGCACCGGTATTTGAAATTGAAAAGATAGAATATGTCAACAGTAATTATGTAAATTACGCTTTATATATAAATGGAAAAGATACCAAAGCAAGATTCGATTTTAATAAGAAAAAAAATGAATACCAATATACAGATTCTGATGATGATTACAAATTCATGAATAAAATTTTAGCTTCAAAAAGTGAAACATTCCCTGATAACATATTTTTACCAATGTCAATGCCAGAAAATACATATTATAAAGAAATCGAACCTGGAAGCTGGATAATGTTAAGAAAACAAACCAAAGAATTGCATTGGTTTATTTCATTCAAACATTTAAGTGCAGAAGAACTTTTTGATTCATGCAGCCTGGAAGTATTTCTCTCTGAATTTAAATTGACAATTGAGAATCTTAAATACCGCGATATTAGATTAGATGGTAATGCCGAATATAAATGTTATATTCCTATCACCGAAGGACAAACGGTTAAAGAGAATTTATTAATATTTCAAAATCTGATCAGTCAAGCTCTTTATGAAACAGATAAACGGATGACAGATAAAAGAGTGAAACATCTTTTGGAATATCAGACGACTGTCGTGATGCCGAAATAGAAGGGCAGATAAAACTGGAAGATATGCTTATTGATTTCAGTTATTAATCAGATAAAAACAATAAACCTCAAATTTAAAATATGCCGCATGGAAACACCCCTGAATTTAATCAATGAAAAAGAAACCCGTGCCTTGGCATTTGTGGTTTTTATAGGCTGCATAGTGTTTTTGATTACGAACTTTATCTATATTTATTGGTTTCTATTAATGGAATTCCTGTTAAGGGTTTTTACCAATATCGCTTTTACTCCTGTAAAACTCTTGAATAATTGGATTCTTCGGACATTGAAAATAACACCCAATTTAATTCCTCTTGCTCCCAAAAAACTGGCTGCGTTTCTTGGAATGCTGTTTTGTATTTGCATCCTGATTACCTATTACTACGACTTCCTGTTTATTGAGAAAATTCTTGTCGGATTAATGACATTATTCTCTTTCCTGGAGTTCTCTATTAGCCTTTGCGTAGCCACTGTCATATACTATAAGGTAGTCAAAAAATAAAATATTGTAGTTCAAATATAACATAAGAAATCAATATTAAGACAAAAAATTTCTATTAAGAAAACCGGAATGGTATTCTTTTTAAGATTTCAATTATAGTTATCCTTTTAATAAACTAATTACAAACAGAAAGTTGAAAAATCAACAACCTAAAGGTTTCGTATCTTTGCAGTCAAATAATATAATCATATGAATAGAGTAGAATTTAAAACGACAGTTCACGATGGGATGATAGAAATCCCTAAAGACAGTCCTGAAATAAAGGATAGAGAGGTGAAGGTAATTATTATGTGGGAAGAGAAACCCATGATGGAAGAAATTGAGAGTAATAAAAAACCCAAGCTTTCTGATCTACGAGGTAAAATGACGAAACAAAGTGAAAAAGAAATTGACGATCAGATTTCAGATTTAAGAAACGAATGGGAGAGAGATATTTAATAGATACCTGTGCTGTCATTAAATATCTGGATGAGATTTTCCCTTTAGCAGCTTTAACTTTCATGGATACAATTGTTGATGCAGATTGTAAAGTTTCATTCATTACCAAAATTGAGTTGTTGGTCTGGAATCCACCAAATCCTAATGATATTAAAATTAGAAAAGCATTTATTACAGGTGCGGAAATTCATTTTATTAATGATGAAATTATCGAACAAGCAACTGAAATAAGGAAAAAGACTAATATCAAATTACCTGATGCAATAATTGCTGCTACATCTATAGTCCATAATTTTATTTTATTATCGGATAATGATATTGACTTTAAAAAAGTTGAATCATTAGGGCTTAAGTATTTGAATCCTAAATTAGCCTTTATATAGTAATTAATTATGACCATACTACCTTCCACTGCGATTTTATCGGCACTGAAATCAAAAGCGTAAATACAAATTATATTAAAATAAATTAATACAAAAAACTTATGAGAAGAAGAAGATACCCAAGGAGAAGAAGCAATAACCCTGTAAGAAGAAAACCGCCGGGACACAAGGAGACTCTTGAAATGATCAGAACATACATCAGTGATGAAAACAAAATCAAACTGGAAGAGACACTGGCTCTCCATGAGGATTCGGTCGCGGGTTTTAAGTTGCTTAGAAAGGATTATGACGGCATCAAAAAGGAGATAAAGAAAATTGAGAAAAAACGATTAAAGCAATTAGCCGAAAGCCCTGAGCGCAGCACAAATGGGATAACGAACAATATTCTAAGCATTGAGAAAAAGTATGTGGGCATTGAAAAGGCAATAAAAAATTATAAGGTTGTTGAAAGGGAATATATAAGAGATTTGAAGTATTATTCCAGTGATTTTGAATATAGGCTTAGAAGATTAAACGAACAGACAAAAAAAGCAAATAATGAGATTGCAGCAGCTTATGATTGTATCAGGATTACGAAAAGATATTTTAATTATATTGATTCTACATTTAAAAGTTATGAACATCATAAAGACCTCATGAAATTAATTGCAAAACGAAACCTGGAATTAGCAAAAGCAAAGGCATTGACGGGGAATCAAGATATATAGTCTTTCTCAGCCTTATAGCGTGGTTGCCCTACCTGTCAAAAATTAAAAAACCTATTAAAATAAATCATGGAAGTATCCTATCAATTTATTCTTGGACATGTGGCAGTCGCAGGTTCTATTACCGCATCAAGGAATGCGAAGGGCGGAATTACCAATCCTGCCACAAAATATAAGATTTTCAAACCTGGTCTTCTTGCGCAATTTGCAGGTCCTTATGAGGATAATTTAGGATATATGAAATATCTTGAAACAAGATTTTCATTAGACCCAAATATGGGAAGTACAGAAACGGTGGAAGATGTGAAGTGGTATTCAGGGAAAGAGGAACTTGATATGCAGTCCTTCATGGCAACAATGATCCGACTTCTGAAGGATGGTAAAAGACATGCTGAGGGAAGAATGAATGAGAAGGACTCTGAAAAATTTGAGCGGGAATGGGATGAGTTGATGGTGCATCCATTTGCGAAAGCTCTTGAAAGTCAGGATCCGGAGGAACAGAAAATAAAAAATCTGAAAGTAAATCATGTTATCCTGACAGAGGGTTCAGCGAATGGATATGAAAGCAACAGAATGGGGATTGGGGATTATTTTGTCAATACAAAAACTTTTAAGACCTTTAATGACACTCCTCAATTTGAAGCCATGAGAGCTGATATAGAAAAATTCGACAAGAATCAAGAAGCAGTTATATTAGTGGATATAAGCAAGAAGATGAATAAATATAAAGCAGAAGCCAAAAATAACAGTGAATATGCTACTACGATACTTCGTAATGTCATCAATGAACATCATTTTAAATATACTGGCATTGCACAGCCACTTTATTTTCATCAGATAGGACCGCATACCAACTGGAAATGGATGCCTTTTGAGGATTAATCACCCCAATCCTAAACTATCAAAACAATATTACCAAAAGAAGACAATCAGGCTTTTTCAACCGTCAATTAATAAGGATCAACATCAATATGGACAGTTACAGATTTATAATCTGCCAGACCTTTGAAATTGATGATAGTATCCATGATCATTTTTTTTGCATTACGAATGGATGACTCTCTCTCAATCTTGATAAGAATATCCTTTAGGAAAAGATTGCGTACCCTTGATACAAGCGGAGATTCAGGACCAAGAACTCTTGCTCCCAATACTTTCTTCAGGTCTTGTGAAAGGTGAAAGGACGCATTATCTATTAAGGAAAAATCCTTGTGCTTCAGGGTTAATTTTATGAGGCGATGGTAGGGAGGGAAATGGAATTTATTGCGCTCTGACAATTCTTCGGAATACATCTTTTCATAATCATTCATCAGGACATGCTGAATGATAGGGTGCAATGGATTCTGGCATTGGATGATAACCTTACCGCGTTTCTGTTGCCGCCCCGCACGACCGCTCACCTGTGCCATCAGTTGGAAGCTCCTTTCGTAGGAGCGGAAGTCAGGGAAGTTTAACATGCTGTCGGCATTCAGGATTCCTACTATACTCACATTGTTGAAGTCCAAGCCTTTCGTAACCATTTGTGTGCCTACGAGGACATTGATTTTATTCGACTCGAAGTCACCGATGATTTGTTGGTAGGAATATTTTGAACGTGTCGAATCCAAGTCCAGACGGGCGATTACAGCATCAGGGAAAAATATTCCCAACTCTTCTTCGACCTTCTCCGTTCCAAAACCTTTCATCTTAATATCGTTATTACCGCATGCAGAGCAGCTCTTCGGAATCTTCCCGACATATCCGCAGTAGTGACATCGCAAAGACTCATTCGATTTATGATACGTAAGCGATACATCACAGTTGATACAATGAGGAGACCAGCCACAAGTAACACATTCAAGGATAGGTGCAAAGCCGCGCCGGTTCTGGAAGAGAATGATTTGTTCCTTCTTGTCAAGGGCTGTCTTTATTTCTTCTATAAGTAGGTTTGAGAAGTGAGACTTCATGAGTTTTTTCCTCTTTTCTTCTGCGATATTTACCAACAGAATCTCTGGTAACAAAACACCTCCATGTCGCTTGGTAAGGTTAACCAATCCATACTTATTAGTTGCTGCATTGTAGTAGCTTTCAATGGAAGGAGTTGCAGAGCCTAAGAGTGTTTTCGCATCGAATAACTTTGCGAGCACCATAGCTGAATCCCTTGCGTGGTAGCGGGGAGCAGGATCATATTGCTTGAAAGAATTCTCATGCTCTTCATCAACAATTATCAAGCCTAAGTTGTGATAAGGCAGAAAGATTCCTGACCGTGCTGCAAGGATTACAGAGATGTTTTCATAAGCTTTATTGGAAGTTTTATTCAATAGATTTCTCCAGACTTCCACTCGCTCATTTTCTGATAATCTTGAATGATAAACCTGCACGAGATTGCCGAAATGTTTCTTCAAGCGATTAATGATTTGGGTGGTCAGGGCTATCTCCGGAAGGAGGTATAAAACCTGCTTTCCCTGTGCAAGAACTTCTTCTATTAAATGGATGTAAATCTCCGTCTTTCCACTTGAAGTTATTCCATGCAAAAGCAATATATCCTTCTCTTGGAAGTGATCATTTATTTCCTGAAAAGCCTGCAACTGAAATTCATTCAAGTCCACCTTGTCTTCCACGTCCTGGGCGGAATTGGAGAGACGGGACACTTCTTTTTCTTCCAATTCAAAGATGCCTTTCTTTACTAATTGAAGGATGAATGCTGATGATGAATCGGCATACTTTATAAGCTCATCGCGCACCACTTCTTTTCGTTCTTTGTCATCATAAAGCAGCTTCAGGAATGACATCAACAACTCGGCTTGTTTGGGAGCCTTCTTACCCAATGAATCCAACTCTTTATTCAGTAATTCTTTGTTGGAATATGCTTCTGATAAGCTCACATAGACCTGTTTGCGGGGCTTGTATTTCGTATTGATTTCTTCATGAATCAGCAGCAGCCCACGATCCATCATCCCTTTGATGATGGGGAAGACCGTCTTCTGATCCAATATCTTGGAGACTTCGTCGAGGGTGATGATATTGCTTATTTCCAAGGCTTCTATGATGAGGAATTCTTTATCATTGATGATTTTTAAGTGATCTTTATAGTTCTCTGTGAGTGATATTTTCGTTTCGCTTTGAAGCTTCAAACCGCCTGGCAGTGCGGCGTTCATGACTTCGCCGAGGGTGCAGAGGTAGTAGGCTGCCATCCATTCCCAGAGCAGGAATTGTTCTGCGGTTACGATGGGTTCGTCATCCAATATGGAGATGATATATTTGGCTTCATAATCTTTTGGCGGAGTCTCTTTTATTTCCTTAATTAATCCCGTATAAAGTTTGTTTGTTTTGAATGATACAACCACGCGTTTACCAACGACTATTGAGTCATTCAGCTCCTTAGGGACCCGATAAGTGTATAACTTAGGAAGTGCCAGGGGCAATATAATATCTATGAACAGGGTAGGGAATGACATGAATACAAGACCGCTAAATTATGAAATATGAAATTCTATTTTCCATGCCCTATCGAATAAAATTATTTTGGCACAAATTCACTGGGTAGATATTGAGTTTATAGTATGCAAAAAAATAACCCTCCAAAAATGAATTATCTGGAGGGTTATTAATATTTTAGAAATCGTTTTATCAGGCAACCTTGAGTTTATTGATATTAGCTTTCTTGAGTTTCTGAGCTGCATATTCTTGGGTAATGATCAGCTCCTTTTGAGTTTTATCAGATGGTGTATCATACATGGCATCTAACATAATAGCTTCACAAATAGAGCGAAGACCTCGTGCACCAAGTTTAAATTCCATTGCCTTTTCAACAATGAAATCAAGAACATCCTTCTCAATTTTCAATTCAACATTTTCCATTTCAAATAAGCGATGATATTGCTTCATCAAAGCATTCTTCGGCTCAGTAAGTATCAATCGGAGAGTCTCCTTATCCAGAGGATTCAGATGGGTAACAATTGGCAATCGGCCAATCAATTCAGGAATCAAACCGAAACTCTTCAAGTCCTGAGGGGAGATGTATTGAAGCATGTTGTTCTTATCCAATTCCTCAGTGTCTTTATGGTTCTTAAAACCTACAGCAGAAGTCATCAATCTTTTAGCAACCTTTCTTTCAATACCATCGAATGCACCACCGCAAATAAAGAGAATATTTTGTGTGTTGATTGCAATCATTTTTTGTTCAGGATGCTTGCGTCCACCTTGAGGAGGAACATTAACAATTGAACCTTCCAATAACTTCAACAAGCCTTGTTGCACGCCTTCTCCGGATACATCGCGAGTAATAGAAGCGTTGTCACCTTTGCGGGCAATTTTATCTATTTCGTCAATGTAAACAATCCCTCTCTCTGCAGAATGAACATCATAATCCGCAGCCTGCAAAAGGCGAGTCAAAATGCTTTCAACATCTTCCCCAACATAACCGGCTTCAGTAAGAACAGTAGCATCAGCGATACAAAACGGAACATTCAACATCTTGGCAATCGTCTTTGCAAGAAGGGTTTTACCAGTTCCGGTCTCCCCAACCATGATGATATTACTTTTCTCCAATTCTATTTCGTCAGTCTTTTTAATGCGGCTGGTAAGACGTTTATAATGATTATAAACCGCAACCGCCAATACTTTCTTCGCCTGATCCTGCCCTATTACATAGCCATCCAGAAAGTTTTTTATCTCTTTTGGAATCAATAAATGAAGTTGAGAGCCGAGGGTGTTTTTTAATTTATCAGATAGCTCTTCATTCATAATCGTCTGTGCCTGTGCAATGCACTGGTCACAGATATGTCCATTGATTCCAGCTATAAGAACAAGGGTTTCGCTCTTATCCTTTCCACAGAAAGAGCACTTGATTTCTTTTGTTACTTTACCTGCCATTTATTTGATTATTTATTTCGGATTAGAACTTCGTCAATCATGCCATATTCTTTGGCTTCAGTAATCTCGGTCAGAATCTTTCCAAACTTTCTCATATTCCTGATTCGAATGTTTAGCGATGATTTCATACAATTCCTTCTTTAATTTCTGAATCTCTTTTGCAGTGATTTCAATATCAGAAGCCTGACCTTCTGCGCCACCCATCGGTTGATGAATCATCACTCTTGAATGTTTTAGACAAGTACATAAACATTTCTTCTGATTATATCTCTCCGACAATTATTGAAGAAAGACAATTAAACATTGCCACCATGGATGTCTTCTCCCGCCTGATGATGGATAGGATAATTTTCCTTGGCGTTCCTATTAATGACTATGTTGCAAACATTATCCAGGCACAATTGTTGTTTCTTGAAAGTGTCGATAGTAAAAAAGA
>Ga0206965_10313_pt1 | contig 12928 bp, 12 predicted proteins | sample Alteio_BWOrgHeat_26_FD_152973 | JGI IMG/M metagenome (GOLD analysis project Ga0206965, IMG submission 152973) | Enriched cells from forest soil in Barre Woods Harvard Forest LTER site, Petersham, Massachusetts, United States -... | ecosystem: Environmental > Terrestrial > Soil > Temperate forest >...
CATAGTCAGCATGGCCCGGGCAGTCCACATGCGCGTAGTGGCGCTTCTCGGTTTCGTATTCCACGTGCGCCGTGTTGATCGTGATACCGCGCGCCTTCTCTTCCGGGGCTGCGTCGATCTGATCATACGCCGTGAACTTGTTCTTGGCATTGGCCGCCGCCATCACCTTCGTAATAGCTGCCGTCAAGCTCGTCTTGCCATGGTCCACGTGACCAATCGTCCCGATGTTGCAGTGCGGCTTGTTCCTCTCAAATTTTTCCTTCGTCATACAGCTTCTCCTTCAAGAATAAATGATGATGGCGTTATAGCAGACTTGGAAGGGATGGCAAGGGGGGTATAAAGTTGAATCAACCAAAAACCTGCTCAGCAAAATCGCTCCAAATTTCGATCCTTTTGATAGGTTGTTTTTCGATGCTGAGAGGCGGTTTATTTATAAATTCATTGACTAGATAATGAGCTAAGTCTGCTCCGTAATAGACGATGTCCGTTTGCATTATCGAAAAAACAGGATTGCCCTCGCGACAGGGTTCCGCTGCCAGAAATCGATGACCGAATATTGGTAGAAGCCTTGGCCAAGTCTTAAAGTCCCTTCGGGCAATTTCAAGTGCTGCCCCGAACTCGTCAGGTTTCTTTCCCCACCTTGCAAGCCAAAGATTATTTTTTTCGATATCGAACTCTATACCGTGTAAAATCCAAGCTATCAAATCATCATATGTTTTCTTTTCAAACTTTGACCATGGGAATAGCACCTCGCCGGGATCATGGATATTTTGAAGCAAGTATTTAAAATCTTCGGGAAGACGAAATCCCAAGGCGTTCTCAATATCCGCTATCTTCGCAGTCGATATGCCCTCCGCGCCATACACCACGGGAATTCGATTCTTCCCAACCCATTGCTTGGCATTGAGTAACTCGAATAATTCTGCTCCTAGTTTGAGCATGTGGTGCCATCACTAGCGGTTATCTGTTGCGTGGAGCGGGTGATGGGAATCGAACCCACGTAATCAGCTTGGAAGGCTGATGTTCTACCATTGAACTACACCCGCGACCAGCACGGGTTATAGCTTTCATCGCTGGAAAATCAAAGACAAAGTACGCCCCTGACAGCGGGGTGTTTTCTGCGGTAAATATTTCCTTAAACTTCTTTGTTGACATAGAGGAACGACTTACTTATAAGTTGCCTCCCCACGCAATCTGCGAGGGACGGATTTGATTGGTTAAGACCTTGATAATCCTGCTGTTTTACAGAGTGAATGAGCATTTAAGCGCAGGTGATGGCGGTCGGAAATTATCGTCCGCTGTTATTTGTGCTCGGATATATGAAAATATATCCACCATGTAATTATATATAAATACATGTTGCAGTTGTTCCTTGTGCCGCAAGGCCTTGGAATAATGTAACAGCGTGCGAGTCAATCAATTTGCTTTAGTTTTTTAAAAAACCAAAGCGAGGATCAAAACATGAGAGTTTGATCCTGGCTCAGAACGAACGCTGGCGGCAGGCTTAACACATGCAAGTCGAACGGTTGTAGCAATACAGCAGTGGCGCACGGGTGAGTAACGCGTGGGAACATCCCTTTCAGTTCGGAATAACAGCGGGAAACTGCTGCTAATACCGGATATTCTCTTCGGAGGAAAGATTTATCGCTGAAAGATTGGCCCGCGTCAGATTAGCTAGTTGGTAGGGTAACGGCCTACCAAGGCTCCGATCTGTAGCTGGTCTGAGAGGACGACCAGCCACACTGGAACTGAGACACGGTCCAGACTCCTACGGGAGGCAGCAGTGGGGAATATTGGACAATGGGCGAAAGCCTGATCCAGCCATGCCGCGTGAGTGATGAAGGCCTTAGGGTTGTAAAGCTCTTTTGCCAGGGAAGATAATGACGGTACCTGGAGAATAAGCACCGGCTAACTTCGTGCCAGCAGCCGCGGTAATACGAAGGGTGCTAGCGTTGTTCGGAATTACTGGGCGTAAAGCGCGCGTAGGCGGTCATGCAAGTCAGGGGTGAAATCCCGCAGCTCAACTGCGGAACTGCCTTTGAAACTGCATGGCTGGAGTGTGTGAGGGGATAGCGGAATTCCTAATGTAGAGGTGAAATTCGTAGATATTAGGAGGAACACCGGTGGCGAAGGCGGCTATCTGGCACACAACTGACGCTGAGGCGCGAAAGCGTGGGGATCAAACAGGATTAGATACCCTGGTAGTCCACGCTGTAAACGATGAGTGCTAGCCGTTGGATCCGTAGGATTCAGTGGCGCCGCTAACGCATTAAGCACTCCGCCTGGGGAGTACGGTCGCAAGATTAAAACTCAAAGGAATTGACGGGGACCCGCACAAGCGGTGGAGCATGTGGTTTAATTCGAGGCAACGCGAAGAACCTTACCAGGCCTTGACATGGGGAGTATGGATCACAGAAACGCGATCCTTCAGTTTGGCTGGCTCCCACACAGGTGCTGCATGGCTGTCGTCAGCTCGTGTCGTGAGATGTTGGGTTAAGTCCCGCAACGAGCGCAACCCTCATCCTTAGTTGCCAACAGGTTATGCTGGGAACTCTAAGGAAACTGCCGGTGATAAGCCGGAGGAAGGTGGGGATGACGTCAAGTCTTCATGGCCCTTACGGCCTGGGCTACACACGTGCTACAATGGCGGTGACAATGGGGAGCTAGCCCGCAAGGGTATGCAAATCCCAAAAAGCCGTCTCAGTTCGGATTGCACTCTGCAACTCGAGTGCATGAAGCTGGAATCGCTAGTAATCGTAGATCAGCATGCTACGGTGAATACGTTCCCGGGTCTTGTACACACCGCCCGTCACACCATGGAAGTTGGTTCTACCTTAAGTCGCCCTTTGGTGGGCGCCCACGGTAGGGTCAATGACTGGGGTGAAGTCGTAACAAGGTAGCCGTAGGGGAACCTGCGGCTGGATTACCTCCTTTCTAAGGAAGAGAAGTATTAATCGGTGGCACTCAAGCCATCCATTTATTTCTCATCACCTTACACACCAACCGTCGTCACCTGTGCCTAGATGCTCAATTCATAAAACACTAAAAAGGCCCCGGATTTTATCCGGGGCCTTTTTGTTTGGGTTTCTGGAATTGCTGTTTGATTTTAAAGGGGGCGAGCATAGTTCGCCCCCGCTCCGCTCCCCCTCGCTTCGCGGGGTCGTCGTGTAGAACTCCTCCATGCTTTGAAATATTCAGGCGCGACGCTTCGCGGGCTGATGGCTTGCGTGTGGCCTCCTGACCGCGCAATTTATACTACGATACCAACCCATTTGTTTTTATCAGTGTATCGCAGGTAGCCGCCTTGATTGTCCTGCACCAATTGTCCAACCCATTTATTGCCATTATCAAAAAGCGTATATCCATCTATTGGGTTTTTAACACCAATCCCATTTTTCTTTAAATTATTGTCAAAGAGCAAGACGACATCATCAGATGCTTTCACTAAGAGACCTTCCTTATGTAAATTTAGATTATATATATAAGGCCCTTTGTAATTGGAATTAATACGCGGATTAATATCGCTATTAAAAATAGGGTTTAGTTGATGGTTCCAAACAGGATTAATTTGTTGATTCCACATTGGATTAATCTGCTGGTTCCAGATGGGATTAATCTGCTGGTTCCAGATGGGATTAATCTGCTGGTTCCAGATGGGATTAATCTGCTGATTCCAGATGGGATTTAGCTGCTGGTTCCAAATTGGATTAATATTGGAATTGAAGGTTGGATTTAAATTTGAATCATAAATCGGATTTTTAATTATATCCTGTTTGCCAGTGAGCCAAGTAGCAATTGTTTTTGGATCATATTCGAGAATATCTAATAATAGAAGATATTTGCCCTCGTTATCATTTCCAAATGTAAAAAATATTCTTGCGTCAGACACTTCAGTTATAAAAATTTCATCTTTAGAATCAGAGAGAGGATAGGCGGAAAGGCTGCTTAAAATGCTCTCTTCTTTTGCGGATTCAATTTTTTTAATAACTCCAGCCACATGCGTGATCGTGACAGGACCAAGATTTGCAAGTTTCTTAATAAATTCAGGGGCGACGAGGTATTTCATTTTAACAACCTCTTTAATTCGCTTTTTGCGTTGGCTAAAGCGTCTTTATTGCCTGTACGGATCGCTTGTTTGTATTGCTCAGCTGCTTCTGGAAGACATTTGCTTCGCATATAAGCAGTGCAATAATCAATATCACCAAATTTAAGTATATCAGTATCCAGCTGGTACGTAATTTTGCTGTACCAAGCAGTTAAACTTACGACAAAAAGTATGCAATAAGTGGAAGATGCATGATAAAGTGCATTCCAGTCCAATTTACCGGAAAGTGTAATTTCATATACCAGCGTACCTGAAAAGAAAGCAGTCAGTACATTGCTGGTAATTTGTATAAGCAACCGGATTAATGGTGCTTCAAATAAAACCTGTTTAAATTTTTCTAAAAGCATTTGGATTAAAGGTATTATATGATAATAACTAAACCTATGATGCTAGTAAGAAATTAACAACCTTTATCACATTGTTATATGACCACACCCAGAAATGCTGGCGAACATTCCACTTATGGCGCTAAGATAACGCCTTAAGCAGCCCCCGATTCTATGCTGGGTTATGGAAATAGCGTGATATAGTAACTGTCCTTCACCCTTACCTCAGGCACAGCAATGAAATTCGCGGACAGAACGCCGGTCGAGCGCACGGCAATCGACGCATGGATTCGCGTAAGCCTCATGGTGCGGGAGAATGAGTGCCTCAAAGTCTCCGACAGCTTCAAGCAGGAGCGCGAAAAAAGCATCTCCGAACTTCCCGGCGATATCGCCAAGATGCTGCGCTATTACGCCTCTTATCAGGGCAGCAACCAGTCCGTGAGCTATACGCAGTACTTCCAGGTGAGCCACCCGAAGGAATATGCAGCTATCGTGAAGTATGAGAAGCAGCAACGCTTTTGATTGCGTCTAACTCGCGATTGCCTTTAGCAGCTTTATCGCACCACGCTTGGCAAGGTTGTGACTTTTGCGTTTTGCGTAGTCTACAGGAGCAGTTCTCCTCATTTCCGTGCTAGGATCACGTTCTGAAAAATCGCTGCCGATCAAAAGATGTCCGCCCTTGACGTCGAAGAACGTAATATCTTTATGAGTTCTCACCACATGCGGACGTTTTGACTTCTGGATAACCGCCAGATTATTGCGGTATGTTTCCCATTCCGCGTCTGAGCGATAATGCTGTTGAGAAGGAAACATATCGGCGGTAGAATTCGGCCCTTTTTCTGCCAGCACAATGACCGCCATTTCGTGGTTCGAGGTGAACGTTGAGACCTGGCGGTTCTTGTCCATCAAATACTCAAGATTAATGCAGAAGATATTAGTGTGATCTTCGGGTCTGTAGACGACGATGTATACCTTGCAGTCGCTAAATTTGTTCATAGTAAAATAATCAAGATACCACAGAGGATGCATCAGCACATACGGGTTGTGGTGATTACTATACTGATTGATGGCCAGAAGGCGGCCGCCCGGTTTTAGGAATTCGGCATAATTCTTGATGGTGGCCGCCGGGTTGAAAGTGTTATCCAACGTGCTGCCATCAACAATGAAATCGGCAAAATTTTTGAGTTTGTCGGGCAGCGGTTGGGTGAGATCGTGGATAATGTCTGCACCTTCATAGGCGCTGTGATCAAGCGCTCTGATTTTGGGGACTCCCAGCAATTTAAATAAGCCGGTATCGCTGATGAGATCAACTTTATCGTAAGGCTGTCTGCGATCAATGGTATTGGTATCAAGCTCGATCGATTTGGGATCAATTGACGAAATATCATATTCATTGTCACGTAATAATGCGATAATTTCATGGGGCTGATAATAAATAGTCTGCCTTCCTATAAGTACCACCTCACCGGTCAGGGGCTTATATTTATTTTCCCGCACCAGCGCTTCCACCATATCATAGCCAAGTCCCATACATGTCTCCCCAAAAATAACAATAATCAGAGGAGGATATAGGGAATTCACCGTAATTCAATCAGTAAATTTCTGTCGATTGCCCGTGCCGTTTTCTCTCTACCGGCCTTCATCGCAAGGATTTCCGGTTGGAGAGCTTGAAATATGTAATAAATTGACTCCTTCGGTCAAAACTTCTATCAAGATCGCTTTTATATTAATTAAAAGGGACGCGTTCGTATGGGATTGGGGACCTCGGATTTACAATTGTTGATTTCGCTGCGACAACAAGGATATTTAAGCAAAGTCGGAAAAATAATCGAAGTCGGAGCGCAACAATTAAATAATAGTTTTTTAACAGCCGCTCTCGAATTGCAGATGCTGGGTAAACTTTACGACCGAACCGAAAGCTATACTCCTCCCGCTCCTCTGCCTACCGTGATGCTAGACGGGGGATACGAGCATCAGCCCGACAATGCCCCCTATGCCAGACCGTTTTGGGAATGGCTTGGCTACCGTTACACGGCGATTGACATAGATGAAAGCCCGGATGTCATCTCACTCGATCTCAATTACGACGAAGTGCCACCGAAGGCCAAAAAACAATACGATTTGGTGACGAATTATGGGACTACTGAACATGTGGCTAATCAACTGCAAGCATTCAAAATCATTCATGATTTAACTGCGGTGAGTGGAGTCATGATTCACAGTATGCCCGCACAGGGCAATTTCAATCACGGGCTGATAAATTATAATCCCAAATTTATCTGGTTGTTGGCGCGTAGTAATCACTATCGTGTGCTTTTTGCAAACTTTACACCCAACCCACAGCACTATGCTTTGCCGGAGAATATACAGGAATATATAAGCGGCTTCGATGCGGGGCATGCAGAGAAAATCAAAGATTATAAAAGTTGTGATGTACAGATGCTTCTTGCAGTGCAAAAAGTCCGCGATATGGAATTCATACCGCCGCTGGATGTTCCAACAGGTAGCACCACTAGTAGCGCGGTATTACGCAAGCGTTACTGGACGGTATTCAACCCCTCTTCCCCTCTTCACGTTCCTAATATATTCAATAATATATTCAAACAGTAATTCAGGATATGCTCAAATGGTAATTCAGGCGTCGTCCAACAGACAACATCTGCCCGCTTTAGACGGACTGCGATTCTTTGCCGCCTTCTTTGTAATGGTGAGTCATTATGCGCAATGGACTCTGGGTGAGCTTGGTGTGCACTCTCCCGCTCAAGTAGTGTTGAGTCAGTTTTCCGCTCTGGGGATGTCGCTATTTTTTGTACTAAGCGGATTTGTCATACATTATAACTATCATCATGTCTGTACGCGGCAGGGGGGTAGCAAATACTTCTTCATCGCGCGTTTCTCTCGTCTTTATCCTTTGTTTTTTCTTTTATTCTCGGCCGAATTTATACTGGGCTTTATCCACAGGGCTACTGCTGCATGTGTTCAGTTAGGCAATCACTGGGGTATGCTTCTCGCCGTGCCACTGCATCTGACCCTTACCCAAGACTGGGTTTATGGAGTAATATGCCAGCGTTCGTACATTTTTCAGTATCATATGCTTTCCGGCGCCACCTGGTCGCTTAGCTGTGAAATTGCATTCTATCTCGTTTATCCAATACTTGCGTATTGGTTTCTGGCTAAACGAAGCACACAGCGGCAATGTGTTATTGCTGTCCTATCTTATTGTGCTGTCCTTGGTTTTCTTTTCTTTTGCCATTTTAATAAAAGCCATATTAATGCCATGGCGTTAATAGGCTTTGGCGAGATAGCAAATGAAGAACATCACTATATGGATTCCATGCTCCAGTGGTTAATCTATTTCAATCCCCTGGTGAACTTTGGTGGGTTTTTTATCGGAGCAATTACTGCCAATATTTTTGCGGGGAAAAAAGATGTAGTACTCACTCCGCAGCAAGAGAAAATGGGAAGGTGGTTCGCCACAGCAATGACAGTCGCCTTGGTGTGTATTCATATAGGAACCTATTACTGGATAGCGACCACCAATGCTTTTATAGGACGCACAGGTACCACGCTCTATGTGCCTATGGTTGCAGTAACGCTGTATGCTTTAGTACGTTTCGAGGGCAATCTATGTTCCCGTGTGTTGGGGTCGCGTCTGCTGGTAATGCTGGGTGAGGCTAGCTATTCTATCTATTTGCTCCATGCTTTTTGTGGGCGCTGGCCCAGAGACCTATATCCTTTGGGATGGAATCCCTGGATTGTTTATGCTGTAGCCCTTCTGGGTGTTATTACAGCCAGCCGCTTCAGTTACCTGATATTCGAGAAACCCGCTCGCAATTGGCTACGCCGAAAAATGGCAGATCAAACCACTGTCATGCCTAATAAAATAGTGGCCTTGTCAAGGCCGAATTGATCATGATATAGGGTCGGCATCATAAACGATGCAGGAATCAGAGGGAAAAATGAATCGACCTGAAGATTATAAAAACGCCTTTGACGACATTACGCCATGGTCCGGTATCGTTCCTCAAGGATATATTGTGGATTATTTTGGCGTATTGACCAAAGTGGCATACCGCACAATGTGGCTTTCCGACCCCCATAGCGCTGACCAGGAAAGGCACGTTGTTACCCAATTCCCCCCTATGGGGGATGGCGACAACAATGAAGCCTGGTTTGAGGCGCTTAGTACGGTACTCGCCGTACGCGAAGCACGCGGTAATTTCATCATGATGACTCTCGGAGCGCATTATGGCATGCAAGCCAGTTGGGCATATAAGGCGCTGCAAATGCTTAACCCGATGCCGTGTAAACTGGTGGCGGTGGATGCCGGGCCAGAGAATTGTCAATGGATCGCAGAACACTTTAGGGATAACGGCATTCCCTCAAATGATTACTGGCTCCTGCAAATGGCTATGAGCGGTAACAATGATCCCGTTTTCTTTCCTGTAGGGGCATCGGGCAGCGGGGCAAATAATTGTGTTGCCACCAATGACACGAATGCACGTTTAGGTTATATTGAAGACTTCGTTAAGTCAAAAAAGACTAATGAAGCACTCCGTAATCTGCTCCTGCACAATACGACAGGAATCATAAAAAACTTGACTCCCGGCAGGTCCACCTTAGCAGAAATCAAGCTAGTGAGTGCCATCGCGTTAGCGGATCTGCTGGGGCCGTTTACACGAGTGGATTACATCGAAGCGGACATCCAAAGCAGCGAGATACTGGTTTTCCCTCCTGCTATTGAGTTGCTGAATCAAAAAGTGCGCCGCATTCATCTGGGAACTCACGGAGAGGATGTGCACAAAACGCTGCATAAATTGTTTGTCGACAATGGCTGGGAAATTATGTTCAGCTATGAAGGCGGGATAACCCATCAGACTGCTTTGGGACCTACTCTGGCAAATGATGGATTGCTGACTGCGATCAATCCTAGGATGGCCTATCAGAAGTAATAAAGTAATTGTGAAGTCGAAATGATTGATATAGTAACTTGTGGTGAAGTGAGCTATTTCGTATCTTTATTTAGAGCGCCTCGTCCAGCGCTGGTTACGTAAAAAATAATGGGCAATGATCCTACTCTTCTCTTGCTTCGCAGCACTACTTCGTCATAAGCAAATTTATGATAACGCGTATCTGATAATTGAGAAACCGGCGTGCAGACGGCTGCGGTGAATAATGGATGGTGACTCTTGATTTACTAGCGTGTGAGTAATAAGGCGAGGACCACACTGCCTGCCACAATCCGATACCATGCAAACGGTACAAATCCGTGGCGGCTGATAAAGCCAAGGAGCCATTGCACCACCAGCATAGCACAGAAAAAAGCGATTACGAATCCGGTGGCAATCAGGGCCAGGCCATGGGTGGTCAGTTCATGGCGATGAATGAATAAGTCGAAGAACGAGGCGGTAAATATCATGGGGATAGCAAGAAGGAAGGAAAATTCAGCGGCTGTCTTACGCTCTACCTTCAGCAGCATTGCGCCCATGATGGTGGAAGCTGAACGCGAAACACCGGGTATCATCGAAAGTGACTGAAATAAGCCGATAAGCAATGCGCGTTTGGGGGATAGATCGTCGATATTCGTAATCAGTGGCAGCGGTTTCCATTTTTCTACAGCAAGGATGCCAAAGCCGCCTACCACCAGCATGGTGGCCACTACTTTGGCATTAAACAGATGCTCGATGATGAAATGGTGGAAGAAAAAGCCAATTAGTGCGGCTGGGGCGAATGCCAGGAACACGTTGATGACAAACCGCTGGTCGGTCCTGCCGTCAATGATATGTTTGACAGTATGCAATAATTTTGCACGGTACAGCCAGCAGACGGCAAGGATGGAGCCCAATTGCAGACTGATTTCGAATAATTTTCCCGGCGGGCCCTGGAAGCCCAGTACTTCGTCCATGATAATGACATGGCCGTTGGAAGATACTGGCAGGAATTCAGTCACGCCGCAGAGGACTGCTAAAAGCATTGCTTTGAGCGTGAGCATCAAGTCCATTAACTCGCCTCTTTTTCCTTCTTTGCATCGCGGCTCATGCGCTTGCGTTCGTTAGCGTCGAGCGATTTCTTGCGCAGGCGCAGGCTTTTGGGGGTCACTTCGACCAGCTCGTCGGACTCGATATAGGACATCATTTGCTCGAGCGTCATCATCAGCGGCGGAATCAGGCGGACCGCCTCATCCTTGCTGGTGGTGCGGATATTGGTGAGCTGTTTGCCCTTGAGCACGTTGATCTCAAGGTCGTTGTCGCGGCTATGTTCGCCCACAATCATCCCGGCATACACTTTTTCCTGCGGGTTAATGAACATGATGCCGCGTTCCTGGAGATTCCAGATGGCATAGGCAACGGCTTCGCCCATATCGGTGGAGATAAGCGCGCCATTCCTGCGTCCCGGTATGTCGCCTTTATAGGGGCCGTAGCCGTGAAACAGGCGGTTCATGATGCCAGTGCCGCGTGTGTCGGTCATGAATTCGCTCTGATAGCCGATGAGTCCGCGCGAGGGCACGTGGAAAATGATGCGCGTCTTGCCGCCGCCGGAAGGACGCATGTCTTTCATCTCACCTTTGCGCAAACTGATTTTCTCGACCACCACGCCGGTGAATTCTTCATCGACGTCGACCAACACTTCTTCCATTGGTTCAAGTTTCTCGCCCGTGTTCGGATCAGTATGAAACAGCACGCGCGGGCGCGAAACAGAAAGCTCAAAGCCTTCACGGCGCATGGTTTCAATCAGCACGCCCAGCTGCAATTCGCCGCGTCCGCCGACTTCAAAGGCGTCCTTGGTTTCAGTTTCCTTGACCGAAATAGCGACATTGCTTTCGGCTTCGGCGAACAATCGCTCGGCGATGAGGCGCGAGGTAACCTTAGTGCCTTCTTTGCCGGCCAGCGGCGAGTCATTAACCGAAATAGTGATGGCCATCGTCGGAGGGTCGACGGGGGTTGAGGCAATCGGAGTGGTGATTGCAAGCTCGCCAATGGTGTCAGATACTGAAGCATGCTCGAGTCCTGCGATACAGATAATATCGCCTGCTTCGGCCTCGTTGATGGGTACGCGTTTGATGCCTTGATACGAAAGAAGCTTGGTCAAGCGGCCTTGCTCCATCACCTTGCCGTCAAGGTTGATGGCTTTGATCGGGATACCCACGCGTGCCACACCGCTGTAAATGCGCCCGGTTAGAATGCGCCCAAGGTAAGCGTCAGAGCTTAAGATGGTGGCAAGCATCGAGAACGGCGCGTCTTTATCAACATCGGGGGCTTCAACGTAGGAGAGAATCGTTTCAAACAGCGGATCGAGATTGTTTTTCTCATCCTTCAAGTCTTTAATGCACCAACCCGCGCGCCCTGAGGCGTAGAGAATCGGGAAATCGAGCTGGGCATCAGAGGCTTCAAGCGCCACAAAGAGGTCAAACACTTCGTTGACCACTTCGTCAGGCCGCGCATCCGAGCGGTCGATTTTATTGATGAGCACAATGGGGCGCAGGCCAAGATTAAGTGCCTTCATCAACACAAACTTGGTCTGCGGCATCGGGCCTTCAGCCGCGTCCACCAGCAGTACCACGCCGTCGACCATCGAGAGCACACGCTCAACCTCGCCGCCAAAGTCGGCATGGCCTGGGGTATCGACAATGTTAATACGCGTATCACCGCGCACCACCGAGGTACATTTGGCCAGAATCGTGATGCCGCGTTCTTTTTCCAGATCGCCGGAGTCCATCACGCAGGTGGCAACCTCCTGATTTTCACGGAAAGTTCCGGTCTGTTTGAGCATGGCATCGACCAGCGTCGTTTTGCCATGGTCAACGTGGGCGATAATCGCGATATTGCGGATTTGGGTCATAAGGCGCGCGTTATAGGGGATGAAGTAGGGAAAAGCAAGGCATTAGGCTCTAGGTATGAGGGAAAATAATTATGTCCCTAAAGCGTAATCCCCCTAATACAGCATATCCTTCGGGTCGAAGGTCAGCTCCATATCGCGCCAGTTGCCGTATTTGTCAGCAGGCAGGTCTTTAAGCGGGCTGCAGCGCTGCACGGCGCGGATAGCGGAGTCGGCAGCGGCGCGGAAGAAGGAGTCTGAGGCATAACGGCTTTCGTCATGCGCTAGTTCGGCTTTGGTGACAGAACCGTCCTCATTTACCTCAATGTGTAGTGTCACCACCAGATTATAGGCGTCGCGTGCGCCGGCGGGGACATCCCAGCATTTCTGGAACTGATTGCGGATGGCGTCCTTTTCGCTCATCGACAGCGGCAGCGAGGCATCGTAATTCTGCGATGTCGTGCGGCTTTGGCTTTTTGCATGCGTGGATTCAGTGGGCTTCTTCGATTCTTCCGCTTTCGCTGTATCCTTAACCGACTTCAGCACGCTTTCCAGGCTATCATCTTTCTTTTTAGGCTTCTGCTTCTCCTCTTTCTTTTCGGCATCACGCTTGCCAAAGAAGGAGCGCTGGAGATTGCACGACGCTCACGCGGCACGCCGCGCATTGCCGTGCGCCTGCTCA
>Ga0206965_10326_pt2 | contig 12918 bp, 12 predicted proteins | sample Alteio_BWOrgHeat_26_FD_152973 | JGI IMG/M metagenome (GOLD analysis project Ga0206965, IMG submission 152973) | Enriched cells from forest soil in Barre Woods Harvard Forest LTER site, Petersham, Massachusetts, United States -... | ecosystem: Environmental > Terrestrial > Soil > Temperate forest >...
GTTTTAAAAGGACTCGAAGAGCAGGTCAACAAGACGGTCGCGATGGGCGCGCGTGTTTTGCTCGGGGGAAAGCGGCTTGAACGCAAAGGCAATTTCTTTGCGCCAACTGTGCTCGCAGACGTTCCCAAGGGATCGCCCGCGCATGACGATGAACTCTTTGGCCCGGTGGCGTCTCTCTATCGCGCAAAGGACATGGCACAGGCAATTGAGATCGCCAATAATTCCATTTTTGGCCTGGGAGCGTCCGCGTGGACCAATGATCCGGCAGAGCGTGATCTATTCATCAATGAAATTGAGGCCGGCCAGGCATTTATCAATGGCATGGTGGCCTCAGACGCGCGTATTCCATTCGGAGGAGTCAAGCATTCCGGTTATGGACGCGAGCTGAGCCATCATGGCATTCGCGAGTTCGTGAACGTGAAGACAGTCTCCATTCAGGAATCTGAACCGGCAAAAAGCCATACAGAATAAGTGAGGCGATTGGCTGCAAATGTCGCCCCGCGCGATTGAGGTGAAATGAGCTGGGCTTTCAGGGCGAGATTTAAGAAAGAAATCGTCGCGGAGTTCATGCCTCCGGCGCGGCAAGGGAAGAAGCAGAAGATCATTATTCTTTGTGACGGCATGCCGTCTATTCCCAGAAAACAGCCGTTGATGACATTCCTTTCCAATAAGGGATACTGGACTTTTTATCCTCGATATCGCGGCGCGTGGGAGAGCGGCGGCGAATTTCTCAAGGAGTCTCCGCATCAGGACATTCTGGATGTGATTGACGAACTCCCCAAGGGAGTCCGAGAGCTTGCTTTCGGCCAGAGGTTCAAGCTGACGCCCGATGAAATCTTTGTGATTGGAGGAAGCTTTGGTGGAGCAGCCGCCATTCTTGCATCACTGGACGCACGGGTGAAGAAAGTGATTGCCAATTGTCCGGTGGTGGATTGGGCCATTCTTGCCAAGGAAGAAAAAGCAGAAACATCCAACCCCAATTACGCGGCATATATTCGCGAGGCGTTTGGCAACGGCTATCGTCTCTCTGACGCGAACTGGCGCAAGCTGCGCAGAGGCAAGTTCTACAATCCAGCCGCGCATGTCCGGGAGATTGATCCCGCGAAAATTATGATGTTCCATGCCAAAGATGATCCGTACGTTCCTTATAAAACGGTCAGGCAGTTTGCGAATCGAACAGGAGTAAAGCTGAACTCGCTGGAGCGTGGCGGCCACGTGGGGACGGAGTACATTGTTCAGAAATATTGGCAGCGAATAAAGAAGTTTTTTGATTCGTAAGCGTTTAAAAAAGCAGATCCCTCGGGTCCTATTCAGCCGCTCTGCCCATTCACGCGCAAAAACCGCGCGCGAATGGGGCCCCGAAAACGCGGCTTCATGTACGGACCTCTCGGGATGACAAATCCTACTGATTTATTTTGATGAGAGCTGCTACCGGAAATAATTGTTAGGCAGTTACTGGAAATCCGGGTCTTCTGAGATGTGCGAGACCTCTTCTACCAGCATGAAACTGGCGATCTGGCCGCAGCACGGGCAGTGAGGGAAGAAGGCGTTTTTCGGCAACCATAGCTCGGCGACGCTGGCGCAGCCATCATGGTCCGGCCGCCATATCCCGGAAACCGGCACGGCCGCTCCGCTGAGCAGCGTAATCTGATCAGGTTCTTTCCAGGGATTTTCCTGCGGCACTTTATTTTCTCCAATCAAAAAACAGTCACGTACTGGCACTCTGATTAAGGCAAGTACAATGCCACTGTATCCGATTGAAAATAAATGACTAGCAGAGCTGCTGGGCAGCAGAGACTCGTATTTTTTCCCCACGATATGAGTCGTTTCGACATCAGACGCCAAGGTTGCCTGAGATCTCCTCAATATGGGCATATGTGTAGGCAACGGATCGATCAAGCAGATAAGAATAAAGCTTGTATCCGCCGGCAAGAAGAACAATGCCAAGCACTAAAGGCAGCCAGGAAAGTTGCCAGTTCCACGCGGCCAGCGCAATCAATCCAAAAATCGCCATGATGGGAAAGATAACCAGAAGTGACGCGAAGCCCGCGGCGTTGGAAGACATCTTTGAATTCATCTGCGTAAGCTCAATGCGCTTTGGCCAATAGACCGAAATAAGATTTCCGGCAGCAAGCTGAAGAATGAGCACCGCGAAAAATGACACAGTGACCGTTGCCACATTTAAAAGATCAACATGTGCAACCGCAATAACGATTGCCGTGACCACCAGATAAAGAAGAGTAAGGATGCCTCCGTGGGTAAGGTTCTTTGCCAGGAAAACCTTGCGCAGCGGAAGAGGCGAGAGCAGCCAGCGGCCAAAACCTTCTTTGTCCATGCCAAATGTGTTGTAGGAAAGATTGGGCAGAGAGAGCAGCAGAAATCCAGCGAGCCCGGCCAGCAGTCCCGAAGGTTTTGTGGCAAATGGAAACTTGCGTACGGGGCCGTTGAAAATCAGCAGAAGGAAAACGACTGGAGGATAAATCAATTGCAATATCAGCCGCGAGTTCTGCCGGAGATAACGCAGTTCCTTTTCCACGATGGCGGAAGTGACTTCATCCACCGTGGGCACCTGCCAGCCCTGGCGCACGGTTAGTTCGCGATGAACCGTATAAGCTTCACTATAGATCTCACCCTGGAAGACAGCCCGCAGCTGGCGAAAAAGCAGCAGAAAGATGAACCCTGTGATTAGAAGCAATCCGGCAATAGCCTGAAGTGCATTGGGACCTTCAAAAAGAAAGATGTGAGCGGTGAGCCCTGAAGGCAGAAGGTCTCGTACCCGGGCCAGGGTGGGAAGAAGCGATGATGGCAATTTGAAAGCGTGGCCGTTCAGCCAGGCGCGAGCGGAGAACTGCAACAGTTGTGGCGTTAAAAGCAGGATGAGCGTTATAAACACAATCCGCTCCCGGCCTTTGCGAGTGCTCTGAAAACGTTCAAACAGACCAACAATAATCCGGTTGCACAGCAGGTTGAAAATCGCAAATAACAAGAAAGCAAACGCTGCCGCAAGCGCCAGATCAGGCCGTGCTACGAGTACTCCAACCCACATGCACAGAAGCCAGATCGAACAGGTAATGGCCACGGAATCTGAGGCGCCATAAGCAACAGTGAGGAGGAAATAGAGCCGAAAAGAAATGGGATAACGTGCGACTTCGCGGAAATTCAGACCCGGCGAATAGCCCTCAAAGAGAATGGGGCCAAGCTGCCAGATGAGAAGGATAAATAACAAAGCAATATCGAGCAGTTCAGATCTTCCGGTCTTCAATAAGGCAAGGGTCAGGCCGAAGAAAGCCGCGCTTGTGACCAGAATAAAAATCCCGATCAACAAAGACCACAAGATCCGTAATCCTAGTTCAGCGCGGCGGCTGGGACGGTGCAGCGAATTTGCAAAAAGCCGCCATCGCAACAACACCAATAAAACAAAATGATTATTGGAATCTGCTAGAGCCATGTAAGCACGTCCGCATCCTGCTTGGCTCCGCCAACGACCTGAAGAAATATTTCTTCCAGCGTAAGAGGAGAATGGTCATGTCCGGCGATCTGCACTCCGCTGCGCAACTCCTCCAGTGATCCGGAGGCGACGAGGCGCCCATTTTGAATGATGCCGATGTGCGTGCACAGGCGCTCCACCACCTCAAGCACATGCGAGGTAAGAAAAACAGTTCCGCCGTGGGAGATGAAGCGCTGCAAGAGACGCTTAAGCGTGGTTGCGGCAACGGCGTCCACGCCTTCAAAAGGCTCGTCGAGAAAAAGTATTTCCGGGCCGTGAATGACCGCGGCAGCCAGCGCTGTTTTCTTCTTCATGCCGTGTGAGTAGTCAGCGACGAGTTTATCTGCTGAGTCATTCAGGTCCATGAAGGCGAGCAGTTCGGCACTGCGCTCAGCGGCTTTGGCGCGATCGAGACCGTACATGCGTCCGACAAAATTCAGAAGCTGCGCACCGGTAAGCCGCTCAAACAATGCCAGGCCTTCCGGCACCACGCCGATGCGTCTCTTGATCTCAACGCTATCCTGTCCCAGATTGCGGCCAAGAATCTGGACTTCACCGCTGGTAGGCCGCAACAAGCCGGTGAGCATCTTGATGGTAGTGGATTTGCCGGCTCCGTTCGGTCCCAGAAAACCATAAAACTGCTGCTTCTCCACCGTGAGGTCAAGATTATCCACAGCCAGCAACGGGCCGAACCTGCGGCACAGAGCTCTGGTTTGCAATACGGTTTCAGCCACGATTGCTTTCCGCTATCCTTAAAAGAATGGGAATTTATACCAGCAGTTTACAGCACTCTGAGAAAAATACTGTGAATGAAGTTTCGGTGCTTACGAGAGAAGCACTGCGCTCAGGTCCGGGTGCTTTCGATTACAGGCGACACTTCAGGGCAAACTTACGTCTAAACACTTTAGCAGCTCACTGCTACCCGGCATGATTTCTAAATGCGCCAATCCGCAGTGTTCCAAAACCCTGATGCGTCTGGATGGCGGCAGATTTTTCGGCTTCCACGGAAAAGACAAGGCCATTGAAAATTTCTGGCTATGCGGCACGTGCTCCAAACACTTTACGCTACGGCAAATTGAAGGCCGGGTGGAATTGCAACACAGAGAAAGAAAAAAACCGTCGGAAAGAAAGACTGCCTGAGAAAAAGGGAAGCGGTTCACAGGCCATTCTGCCAACTCAATCAACTCTGGATTAGTGCAAAACGGAGACCGAGCTTTTGTGCGACGTATAGTCCGCACGGAACATGCCTGGTGTTGTGCCGGTAAGCTGGCGGAAGACTCTGGTGAAATGACTTTGATCGTAAAAGCCAAAGTCCAGCGCCATGGTACTGAGCGGAAGATCAGAGTTGGCCAGGCGTTCCGCTGCGGCGCGCACACGGATGCGGTTTAAGTATTCACCCAGCGTTTCGCCAAATTCCTGGCGGAAGATATGCCCGAGATAGACAGGATGCACCCCGGCAGCGCGCGCCACCTGAGCGAGCGTCAGGTTTTCTTCAAAATGGGCGTGCATATACTCACATGCGTGCTGCAGTGATCGCAAATCACGAGGCATCCCTGCTGAACGCTGGACCTGAACGATGGAAAATGCCAAAGCAGATGCGCGTGATTCAATATCCAGCTGATTTGTCTGGCGAGCAGCGATACGACGATAAATATCCATCAGGTCCCACGCCGGCCGGGTCCCAGAGAGATCAATGATGGGCCGCAGATTGACTGCAGCGAAATCCATTGCGTCAAACAATTCAGGCCTGAATTCCAGAGTGAGCAGCGTTACACCTGCGCGGCCGACTACGTCACGGTGTTCCATTCCCGGCGGATGATATATGCAGGAGAAAGGCCGATAGCCAATCTGCATGAAGCCGGCTGTTTCACTGTAGTCACCCTGCAACATCAGCGAGACAAATCCAGCTTGATGCGCATGGCTGGGCAAAGCGCGAGGCCGATCATGCACCAGACGGTTAATTACCAGAGGATCGACGGCCCACCGGTCAGTGATGTTGCCGAAGAACTGTCCCATGTTGAGCGACTTGGACAAAACCTACCTCTATTTACTTTGACTTACCTTGTTTGACTAATCTTATTTGACTAGACCAGGAACAGAATCGTTATAGCTGAAATTGAATCGTCAAGGCTGTTCGTTTTCGAGCAGCGAATGCACGTTTGCGAACACCGGCCTGGTGGCTTGCACTCAGCTGCCTGTGAGTTAAACGTGCTTTATCAATAACTTAGCTGCACTATTCGATTCGGTGGAGAAAGTGCCCTCTTTAAAAGAGGCGTCGCAAGCGTATGTAAGCAAGCGGTTGGCCATCAGCAGAATATAAGGTTTCAGCAAGCTTGCATTAGTACAAGACGGATGCCGGCTGCTGCAGGTTCAATAGTAAGGTGGCAATCTCCCATCATGTTTGGAGAAGTTATGAATACATTTATTCAGGACCTACGGTACGGCTTTCGCATGCTGCGCAAGAACCCTGGTTTTACCACGGTGGCGTTGCTGGCGCTGGCGCTGGGCATTGGCGCAAATACTGCTCTTTTCAGCGTGGTGTATGGCGTATTGCTAAAGCCGCTGCCTTACGCACAAGGCAAAGAACTGGTTGTGCTGCAGCAGGCTTTTCCCAAAGCCAATGTAACGAACGTCGGGTTCTCAGTGAAGGAACTTCAGGATTATCGCGAGCAGACGAAATCTCTGGCGCAGATAGAGGAGTATCACCAGATGTCATTCATCCTGCTAGATGGGCAGGAGCCGGATGAAGTACGGACCGGCGTGGTCTCTGCGCACTTCTTTGACCTGCTGGGCATCAAGCCTCATCTGGGCCGCTTCTTTACCTCTGCTGACGATACCGCGGGCGCTGACGCTGTGCTGGTGCTGAGCTACAACTATTGGAAGACGCGCTATGGTGGTGACACCGGCATTATTGGCCGCCATTTCCGTATGAATGACAAAGTGCATACGGTGATTGGCGTACTGCCGCCGGTACCACAATATCCGCGTGAAAACGATGTTTACATGACAACGGTGGCGTGCCCGTTTCGTTCTTCGCCGGACGTAATTGCAAACCGCAATTCGCGCATGACACGAGCTTTTGGGCGTTTGAAGCCAACCGCAGATCTAACTTCCGGCAACGTGGACTTAAGCGTAATCGCTTCACGGCTGCAGCAACAATATCCGGCCGATTATCCTGCATCGCGCGGATTGACGACCACAATTGACGGTCTGCAAAATCAGCTCACACAGCAAGTGCGTCCCATGTTGCTGGTATTGCTGGGCACCGCAGGACTGGTGCTGCTGATTGCGTGTGCCAACGTAGCGAACCTGGCGCTGGCCCGCATTATGCGCCGCGAACAGGAGATGGCAGTGCGTGCCGCACTGGGCGCGAATCGAAGCCGTCTGGTCCGCCAACTTCTTACAGAGAGTCTACTGCTAAGCCTTGCCGGCGCCGTGCTGGGATTGCTGCTGGCTTCCGGGTGTCTGGAATTGCTGGTGCGCTTTGTAGGACGTTTTACGACGCGCGCTGCTGAAGTCCGCATCAACGCGGAAGTGTTGCTGTTCACGCTGGGCGTTTCGGTCATCACAGGCCTGATCTTCGGTTCAATACCGGCGCTGTCGCAGCGGCTGAACCTGGTGAATTCTCTGAAAGAAGGCAGCGCGAATGCCACGGTGAAGAGCAGCGGATTGCGTTTGCGCAACCTGTTGGTCGCCGGACAAGTGGCGCTGAGCTTTGTATTGCTGGTTGCGGCGGGGCTGATGGGGCGCAGTTTTATTAAGCTGCAGCAAGTCAATGCAGGTTATAACCCGGAGAACGTGCTTACGGCGAATATCCCGCTCAACTTCAGCAAGTACGGTGGCAACGCCGCGGCCATTAACTTTTTTGATCGTGTCACGCGCAAGCTGGAAGGAACGCCTGGCATTCTGGCAGTGGGCGTGAACAGCGGAGCGCCACTGGCGCCGGGCCGGCCAGCCAACCAGACGTTCATTGTCGAAGGGCGAGCGACCAGCGAACACGATACGCTGCCAACCGCGGATATCAGTTTTGTTTCGCCGGATTGCTTCAAGCTGCTGGGCATTCCGCTGATCAGCGGCAGGCAATTCACGCCGCATGATAATGCTGATTCGATCGAGGTGGTTGTCATCAGCCAATCGCTGGCGCGTCATTACTTTGCCAATGAAGATCCTCTGGGCAAGCGGCTCTCCGGTGACAACGGAAAAACCTGGGTGAAGATCATTGGCGTGGTGGGCGACGTGAAATATTACGGCCTGGACCGCCCCGCGCTGGATACCGTTTATGTGGCATTCGCGCAAACTCCGATGGGAGGCACCTTGCTAGTGAAGACCGCGGGCAATCCCATGAACTACGCGCAACAGGTGCGTGAAGCCGTGTACTCCGTTGATCCTGAGCAGCCCGTGAACAGCATTCAAACACTTGGCGGATTGCGCGGGGATGCGCTGGTCCAGAGCCGCCTTACCGCTTTGCTGCTGGCATTGTTCTCCGGGCTTGCTCTGGCAATTGCCGCCACCGGTTTAAGCGGCGTGACTGCCTTGATGGTGAGCCAGCGCACGCGTGAAATTGGCATTCGCATGGCGCTGGGCGCGCAGAGCAATGAAGTGTTACAGATGGTCCTGATGCAGAGCATGCGCGTGATCGTGTTTGGCCTGGTCGCGGGCATTGCCTGTGCTCTGGTATTTTCCAGGATGCTGCGCGCCTTGCTGTTCGAAACGCAGGTCAACGATCCCACCACGTTCGCTGCTGTAGCATTGATGTTTCTGGCCGTTGGCTTCGCGGCAAGCTACGTTCCTGCGCGACGCGTAACCAAGGTTGATCCGTTGATCGCGCTGCGCAGCGAATGAAAGCTTACCGTTGAGTGCAAAATCAGGGAGTGCAAAATCAGGCGTGCAGCGCCGTGGCGTCTCCCGGGCCATCATAGTTGTATTTGTTGAAGATGCCTTGAGCTTCGCTGCCTTTGAGCCATTCCATGAACGCGGCCGCTCCCTTGGCGTTGGGAGCGTCTTTTAAAACAGACGCAAAATAAATGAGCGGCTCCGGGGTATACGTTTTGCCGCCAACGGCCAGGCTTACGTCCGGATGGTCCGTGTGAACATTTTGTCCGCTCAGGTTGATTTCTTTGGGCAGCGGGACGTAAGGCAGGTTGAGCGGACCAGGCTGAATCTTGTATGCGGAGGATGCGTCCAGTTCACCGCTTTGCAGGCGCGCCATTACCGTGGGTTCAGTGAAGATCTGCTTTTCGTTGATGGTCGGACCCAGAACCTTATCCACCAGGTCGGCCTGCTTTGACGCCTTGGCGGCAAGCATCATGGTAAAGATAATGTTGCGGCCCTGTGGATCGGTGACGGGATCGGTGCGTCCAAAGCGCAGGCCGGGCTCCAGCAGGATTTTCCATAAATCTTCTTTGCCTTTGGCCGCGGCCTCAAAGCGCGAGGCAAACTTGCTCTTGGGGCTGTAAGCAATCACCATTTCCGTTTTGGCGATAGGCTGCGCGGAATCCGCTTTGCCCGCCTTCAGAACGGTAAGCGCCGGCCCGGGCGTGACGGGAATAAAAACATCGGAGTGGATGCTGCCGCCGACTATCAACTGCGCCAGCGCGTTGGAGCCCTGGGCGCGTCCGTGGAAGTCGAGCTTCAGCGTTTTTGCCGCTCCAGCCTTGATCGGACCTTCCATCATTGAGCCCATGGAGCCGGCATAAGAAACGTCGAGTGCGGCAAGGTCTTCGTCCAGGTCATCTCCCAGTTTTTCGGCCAGCAGATGCGTGGGAAGTCCGGCGAAGGCGGCTCCCAAACCAAGCCAGCCACTGCGCACCAGAAGCTCTCGTCTGGTCAGGGCTTTTGCGTTCTTCATGGGCATTGCTCCTTCCAATGTCGGGCGAAATACGATTTGATACGAGGCAGATCGTTATTGTCAAATTGATTTATACAGATGTTGCGCGTTGGCAGTATCGACGGCGACGCCGTGAATGCCGGAAGATGATCACTGCCAAAGTGCCTCCCGCGGGCGCCGTGAGACAGGCAGGATGGCGCTTGCAATCTGCTAAACTGCCTTCATCATGCCGGAAACCACGCAACGAAGACGAAACTTAGCGCCCTGGGCCGGGCTGCTTCTCGGACTGGTGGCCATACTTTCCAATGCCGCATTTTTTATGGCGATCCCCGGGCAGAGGGCCATTCCATTTTTGAGCTGGACGCTGGCGGTGATCGCGCTGGTATTCGCGCTCACCGGAGTCATGCGTGCGTTCCGGCAGCCACAAGTGTATGGAGGCAAGGTTTCCAGCTCAGTGCTTGCGGTGATAACGATCTTGATTGTTGGATTGACGGCGTTTGCTTCAGTCCACTCCCGCGATCTGCCAGCATCAGCCGGAGCGCCGCAGCCCGGACAGAAAGCCCCGGACTTCACGCTGGCCGATACCAGCGGCAATAAGGTTTCACTCGATCAGTTGCTGGGCCCGGCATCTTCTGCAGCCGCTTCCGCGGGAGGCGCATCGCCAACGGCTGCTACGGGCGTAACCGTTGCTGGCGGCAATACCAGCGTGGCGCCGCCACTTCTTAACGCCCCGAAGGCCGTGCTGCTGATTTTCTATCGTGGCTATTGGTGACCATTCTGCAACCTCGAGTTACGAGGCGTACAGAAAAACCTGAAAGAGTTTGCCGATGCGGGCGTGCAGCCGGTGGCCATCAGCGTGGACGCGCCGGAAGTCTCGCGCAACCTAGCGAGCAAGGCCGGTTATACCTTTCCTATCCTGTCCGATCCCAATGCCGAGACGATTCGCCGCTACCATCTGCTGCACAAAGGCGGCGGGCCTGAAAGCAGTGATATTTCCCGGCCGGCGGAGTTTCTGGTGGATTCGTCCAGCGTGGTGCGCTGGGTGAATTTCACGGAGGATGTCCGTGTGCGCGCGAAGGCAGATGAGATGCTGGCAGCAGCGAAGGGGCTGAAGTAGGGTTATCTTGCCGGGTCGTAGATTTTTTTGTTGTGGTGAAGAGAAGTGGTGCTAAGATAAGATTCGTATTTTGTTTGCATAGCCGAGCGGCGGCTGTGCCACATAATGATTTTTGAAACCCGGCTGATGAACGTCTGCCTAAAGGCCGCGATCCGCAAAGCGAATCGCTAGACGCTGATACTCGGTAGTGGGCCAGTTTGTAACTGACCCGCTACCGGGTTTCTGCATTTTGGGGTTGTGACCCTCTGCTGAACCTCTCAGCCGATGGAGGCTCGGGGTGATTGTGAGTGGTTGTTGATTCCATGAGGGTTGAGCAAACAGTAAATATTCAGGCGAGCCGATTGAATGACGCGATTCAGCCTCAAAACAGAAGTAAAAGAAGGCGTCGACTGTCTTATGACTGTCTTGTCGAATGGCACTTTGATGTTTGTTTGCAACAAACTGCTTATGCCGGGGTGGGTGCGCGAGAAATTGTGACCCTCTGCCGAAAGTGAAAAACCTACCGCGGAGGCACGGAGAAAAAGCCGGAATCGAGCAAAAAGGGTAAAATAGGGGGTTCACCAACACCATCCGCTCTGCTCTGAGCGCAAAAGGAAATCAATATGGCGACTGTACTTGAGACCTCACGACCCACGCTGCGCATTCCGCTGACCCCGTTCAAAAACGAACCGCTCACCGATTTCACCAATGCCGAAAATGCCCGCAAGATGAAAGAGGCGATCAGCAAGGTTCGCTCAGAGCTGGGACGCGAATATGACATGGTGATTGGCGACAAGCTGATCAAGACCACGGAGAAGATCAAGAGTGTGAATCCGGCGAAGCCGAGTGAGGTGGTGGGCGTGTTCCAGAGTGCTGGACGCGATCATGTAGAGCCGGCGATTCAGGCAGCGCTCACGGCGTTTGAAAGCTGGAAGCGCACCACGGTGGAGCAGCGCGCGGCGCTGGTGCACACCGTTGCCTGCATGCTGCGTGAGCGCAAATTTGAATTTGCCGCGTGGATGGTTTTTGAAGTGGGCAAGAACTGGGCGGAGGCTGATGCCGATATCGCCGAGACAATTGATTTTGCCGAGCTCTATGCGCGTGAAGCGCTGCGGTTGGCTGAAGCGAAGACGGTGGTGCAGATGCCGGGAGAAGCTGACCGGCTAATGTATGTCCCGCTGGGCGTGGCTGCGGTGATTCCGCCGTGGAATTTTCCCTGCGCGATCATGGCCGGCATGACGATGGCCGCGATTGTTACCGGCAACACGGTGGTGCTGAAGCCTTCGCATGATTCTCCGGCGATTGCCGCGAAGTTTTTTGAGGTATTGCAGGAAGCGGGCATGCCGGATGGCGTGGTGAATTTCTGCCCAGGCTCCGGTGCAAGTTTTGGCTCGGGGCTGGTGGAGCATCCGAAGACGCGGTTCATCGCGTTTACGGGATCAAAAGAAGTTGGGCTGGACATTAATCAGCGCGCAGCCAAGCCGCAGGCGGGGCAGAAGTGGATCAAGCGCACGATCCTGGAGATGGGCGGCAAGGATTCGATCATTGTGGATGCGGACGCCAATCTGGATGCGGCGGTGGAAGGCACGGCCCAGGCGGCTTTCGGCTTCCAGGGACAGAAATGCTCAGCATGCTCACGTGTGATTGTGGACGAAAAAGTTTATGACGTGTTTGTGGAGCGGCTGAAAGATCGCGTTTCAAAAATCGTAGTGGGCGAGCCTACGGAGAACAAGACGATGGGTCCGGTGGTGAGCGAGAAAGCGATGAAGAGCATTCTCAACTACATTGAAATCGGCAAGAAAGAAGGCCGGCTGATTCATGGCGGTGGTCCGGCGAAGGAAGCTGGTGAAGGCTACTTCATACAGCCCACGGTGATTGCCGATATCGCACCGACGGCGCGCATTGCCCAGGAAGAAATTTTTGGGCCGGTGCTGGCGGTGATCAAGTCACGCAATTTTGACGACGCTCTGGAGATTGCCAACAACACAGAGTTTGGGCTGACGGGCGCGGTTTACAGTACGTCTCGCGAAAAGCTGGAGCGGGCGCGTGCGGACTTCCATGTGGGCAATCTGTATTTCAATCGCAAATGCACAGGAGCGATGGTGGGCGCGCATCCGTTTGGCGGGTTCAATATGTCCGGCACGGATTCAAAGGCCGGCGGTCCGGATTATCTGCTGCTGTTTACGCAGGCAAAATCAGTGGCGGAAAAACTGGGTGATGCGCCAGCGCCAGAGCAGAAGTAATTTTTCCAGAGACGTTTGTTTGTGGAGAGCCGTGAAAATTTTCACGGCTCTTTTCTTATTAGTGCAGTTTCCGCAGGGGGAGGGTTGATTTTTATTTCATGTAAAAAAACTGCTACTCACTTGTTAAGAATGCTCAAGTTGCGAGTGGATCGTCAACCCGCGGGGTTATAGATAGCGTCAAACGTTATTAGTTAAAACCAAGCAACTACCTATATCACGCAAGGAGATTTTTCCGCGATGAGGAAAAGTTCTGTCTACTCTGTTG
>Ga0206965_10336_pt1 | contig 12837 bp, 5 predicted proteins | sample Alteio_BWOrgHeat_26_FD_152973 | JGI IMG/M metagenome (GOLD analysis project Ga0206965, IMG submission 152973) | Enriched cells from forest soil in Barre Woods Harvard Forest LTER site, Petersham, Massachusetts, United States -... | ecosystem: Environmental > Terrestrial > Soil > Temperate forest >...
TTACTTTAATTATATGAATATTGCAATAGCTTCTGCTTCGGCCAGGTTAAAGGAGATCGGGGTGAGGAAAGTGATGGGGAGCAGCCGGAAGCAGATCATTTTCCAATTCATTTTTGAAAACCTTATCCTTTGCACCATTGGCGTTTTCGCTGGTTTAGTGTTGGCAAAATTCCTTTTCATACCCTGGTTTCGTCAAATAGCCAACGTTGATTTTGGCGATAGCATGTTTACCAATTACCGTACCTGGCTTGCTTTAATTGGATTAATAATAATATCGGCCATTAGCGGCGCTGCCTACCCTTCTTTTTACATATCGGCATTTAAGCCTGTAAATATTATAAAGGGTAACAGCAAAATGGGCAGCAATAACCGGTTCAGGAAATCGCTGCTGGGCTTCCAGTTTTTCTTTACATTTTTAGCCATTTCATCCGCAATAGCTTTTATCCAGGAAACAAAACAGATCAAAATCAGGCCATGGGGATATGATCCTTCAAACAACGTAGTGGTAACCCTGGATAAATCAGCAAATTACGAAGCGTTTAAAGACCAGCTAAAAACCAGCAATATCGTAAAATCAGTTACCGGGGCCGTACAATCGCTTGGCAATTATACCAAACAATTGGTTATTAAAACTGATGGAAAAGAGCAAACAGTGCAAAGCTTTAGCGCCCTGCCCGGTTTTGCCACCCAAATGGGTATTAATATTACCAAAGGCAGGGATTTGAACGAACAATTTCAATCAGACCAAACAGATAATGTTTTAGTAAACCAGGCTTTTTTAAAACAAATGAACTGGACCACAGGTATTGGGAAAAATATTGAATTTGAAAACCACTTGTACAAAATAGTTGGCGAAGTGAATGATTTTCACTTCGAAAACTTCCAAACGCTGGTTAGTCCATTGGTAATGATGGGCTGTAAGCCTGCCGATGTTAATTCTGTATACATAAAAACATCCTCCGGCTTATTTACAAATGCACATTTGGATGTGGAGAAAATTTGGAAAAGTGTTAACCCGAACTTACCATTCGAGTACTATTACCAGGATACCGTGTTCGACCAGTATTTCAATGGGTTCGTGCAGGTAAGCAAGGTAATGGAGGCGGCTATTTTATCATTCAGATTGGCGGCATTATAAAGTTGTACATATTTTTTACTTTGATTAATTACCGGTAATAATGCAGCTTCGTTGTCAGCTTCAATAAATGTTATATCTGCGCTTTGACTCCAGTCGCCGGGTTTATCCATTCCTAAAGATGCCATTTTACCGGATGGTACGATGGCTGCAAAATGCCAGGACGATTCTACAGGCTCTTTATCAAACACACCTTTAACGGTAAAATTGGAAACGATTTCCTTCCCATTATTGTTGAATCGGATATTTATATTTTTGCCAACCGGGTTTTCTTTGCCAAACAGTTTTTCGGAAAGCACATCGGTAAGCACGATGCCGTCCGGGTCGGTAAAGCGTTCCGGATTTCCCCATTTTACCGGAAAATCAAACATCTTATAAAAAGAATTGTCAACAAAAGTTACACTCTCCCTAAAAACGTTATCGCCTTGTTTAATAGTAACGCCGGTATAGTTAACCCTTGTTGTATTTTTTATTTGCGGGAAATCGTTCTTTAACATAGGGCCCATTGGCGACGGAGAGTTACCCCATAATTGTTCATTCCCGTCTTTTTGAGATATCCTTTCAACCACAAACAGGTTGTTTACTTTATGGTGAAAGTTGTCCATATGTATGGCCCAGTCAAAAAATTCAAAAACCACCAAACAGCAGCCTACGGCCAGTGCAAGTCCCAGTAAATTTATCGATGACGATAACCGGTTTTTTGCAAGGTTCCGTATCCCCAATTTGAAATAGTTTTTTATCATGATTATATGTTTTAATATTGATTTTGCAGGTTCAACTTTTTGAAACTGTGTTTTTTACTTGTTTTTAAATTGTCTTCAGGATTACTCCTTAGTTATAGAATTGGTTGAATTTCAGGAGTTTAAAAACAAGTGATATGCCATCGTGCTAACGCAATGACTATCAATACATTAACAATAAGTCGCTTTAAAAAGCGTACGTTTTTGATATAATAACGTACGTTTTTGATACAGGGGGATTCAGTTTGCAGTGGGCAGTAGCAGTTGGCAGTTTTAACTTGCTGACTGCCAACTGTCAACTGCTTACTCAGTCTTAAGGCTCTTCACCGGATTTGTCAATGCCGCTTTAATGCTTTGGTAACTTACTGTTAGTAAAGTGATAAGCATTGCGCCTATGCCCGTAATTGCAAATACCCACCAGGTTATTGGAGTATGGTACTGGTAACCCTGCAGCCATTTGTGCATAAAATACCAGGAAACGGGCGCGGCGATCAGCAGCGAAATGATAACCAGTACCACAAAATCCCGCGAAAGTAATTGCCATAGGTTAAGAATTGTTGCACCCAAAACCTTTCGGATACCTATTTCCTTTATGCGTTGTTCGGCGGTAAAGGATGCCATACCGAACAAGCCCAGGCAACTGATGAAAATGGCCAGCCCCGCAAAGGTGCTCGACAGTTTGCCTACACGTACTTCATTATCAAATTTTTTGGCGTAATCGTCATCAGCAAAACTGTACTCAAATGGGCTGGACGGATCATATTTCTTAAAAATAGCCCCGATCTTATTGATAGCATCGTGCGCGCTTGCATTGGCATCGAGCCTGATATCGACATTGTTCAGCCCTTTATGCAGGTAAAAGAAAGTTTGCTCAACGGGCTGGTAGGCCGACTCGCTAACCATATTTTTTACCACCCCGATGATCCTGTACTTGCCGTTGCCGATCCAGGTAATGGTTTGGCCGATAGGGTTTTTGAAGCCAAGGTATTTTACAGCTGCTTCATTGATAATGAAGCCCGATGAGTCGCTCAGGAAGGCAGGGTTAAAATCCCGCCCTTCTTTTATTTCCCATCTGACAGTTTTGCCGAATTCCAGAGAAATACCCATACTCTTAAAGTTTTCCTGCAAGGCGGGATCTTTGCCCTCCCAGGTAAATCCGCCATTAGAGTCATCACCATCGGTTATACGTGTTTCGGACCGTGAAACCGATTTCACTACCCCGCTTGCCAGCAGATCGTTTTTTACGGCATCATATTGTTTGCCAATTATATCGGTTTGCAAAGGCACAATCATGAGGCCATTGACGTTATAGCCAATGGGCCGATTTTTTGCATATTGTATCTGGTTAAAAACGATGATAGTGCCGATAATCAATACGATTGAAACCGTAAACTGCATCACAACCAAAACCTGTCGCGGTATGGAGGCCAGTCTGCCGGCCCTGAAGGTGCCTTTTAATACTTTTACCGGGTTGAATGATGAGAGGTATAGAGCAGGGTAACTTCCGGCCACCAGCCCGGTAAAAAGCGTAAAGCCGATACCACTCAGCCAGAAAACAATATTTCCCCATGGAATTGACACTTTTTTGCCGGCTACCTCATTGAAGAAGGGCAGGCATAATTGCACAAACAACAAGGCGAACAGGAAAGAAAACGCTGCGATCAGCAACGACTCGCAATAGAACTGGGCGACAAGCTGGGAGCGAACGGAACCTACTGATTTACGTATACCTACTTCTTTGGCCCGTTTTTCGGAACGGGCCGTGCTCAGGTTCATAAAGTTGATGCAGGCCAGCAACAGCACAAACAGGCCAATTATGCCGAACAACCATACATATTGAATATCTCCGCCGGTATTTACGCCGTTTTTAAAATCGGAATACAGGTGCCACTTATTCATAGGATGAAGGAAGATGACCGGCCTGAACCGCGCATCATTGTTATGGTTGAGTACAAGGTCGTTCATTTTAATACTTTTGATCTTGGCTGAAACCCTGGCCATATCGGCGCGATCGGCAATTTGTACCAGGGTTTGAAACCAGCTTGCCCCCCATGGGTTATTAAACCGGGTATCATAGTGCTGGTCTTTTACCAGCAATTGCCATGGTGAAATGAAGGCCAGGTCGCCGAAAGACGAGTTTTCAGGCAAGTCTTCATAAATACCCGTTACTTTAACTGTCAGTACGTTATCGTGATCGATTTTTATGGTTTTGTCCATTGGATCGGCATTGCCGAAAATAGCTTTGGCTGCCGATGCAGAAAGCAGTATCGATTTAGGGTCGTTTAAACCATTACGGTTGCCGCTGATCATTTTCAGCGACAGCATATCAGTAATGCCGGGTTCCATAAAATTGCCGGCTATTTTTAAGTTTTTGTCACCATAAGATAAGATATGCCCGCCGGTCCACGACGACATGATCACGTGTTTAAAATCAGCCCCGTATTCGCCCCGAAGGTGAGGCCCCAGGGGATAGCCCTGGCTGTTCCAGGTGTCGGTCTCATTGTTTATCCATTGATTTTGCATCACCATTGCGATACGATCATGGTTGGAGAAATTTTTATCGAATGACAGCTCGTTGTACATCCAAAGGCCAATCAGCATCGCGACGGCCATGCCGACGGCAAGGCCTCCGATATTGATCAGCGACGAAACCCTATTTTTAATGAGGTTTCTCCAGGCGATTTTTAAATAGTTCTTTATCATAGCCTAATTATTGAATTAGTGAATTACTGAATTTTTATTAGGGTATTTTTGCCCATTTTTTTTTCCTGCCAACTGCTACTGCCAACTGCCTACTCACTCTTCAGGCTCTCCACCGGATTTACCAAAGCTGCCCTGATAGCTTTGTAGCCTACCGTTATCCACGCAATGGAAACTGAAGCCAGTATTGCCAACAGAAAAATATCGGGGCCGATGGCAATTCTATAAGTATAACCCTGCAAAAACCATTTGTTCATGCCAAACCAGGCTAAGGGGGCAGAGATGGCAAAGGCTATGATAATAAGCACTGTAAACTCCTTCGAGAACAGGTAAACGATATGGCCAACGGAAGCCCCAAGCGTTTTGCGGATCCCGACCTCTTTGATGCGTTGTACTACCATGAATGAAATGAGCCCATATAAGCCCAGGCAGGAAATGAAAATGGAAATACCGGCAAATATTTTATACAACTGCGAAAGCTGGTCCTCGCTTTTATAAAAGTCAGCTATTTTTTTATCGAGGAACTGGTATTCATATATGCCGTCGGGGAAGGTTTGGTTCCAGGTTTTTTCGATGCCTGCCAGCGTTTGATTAACGTTTTGCGGTGATATTTTGATGTTTACTCTTTGATAAACAGCGTTCCACGAACCCATCAGTACCGGCGGAATAGCATCCTTAAGCGACCTGACATTGAAATCCTTGATTACACCAACGATCTGGAAATTTTTATGCGGATCGTTCCATAATTTAATGTATTTGCCAATCGCCTTTTCGGGGTTGGTAACGCCCAACTTGGCCAGCATGGTTTGGTTCACCACCCAGCCGGTAATTGTATCGCTTGTTTTGTAGGGGCCACCGGCTACAAACTTAAGGCCATATAGCTTAAAATAATTGGCATCGGCCCATTTTAACGATGCGTTAAATTTGGTTTGCTGCTGGGCATTGTCGTACTTGAAATCACTGCCCCAGCCGTTATTATCCGACGGGCTGGCGAAGCTGTAGCTTATTTCCTTTATCCCCGGTTGCTGCAGCAGTTCATTGCGCATTGTATTCAGCTTGCTGCGGCTAAGGCTGTCGCCCGGGAACGATATATTGACGATGGCGTCCTTATTAAAACCTAATGATTTATTATGAAAATACTGCATCTGGTAAACCACCACCAACGTACCGATAACCAGCACCTGCGCAATGCAAAACTGGAAAACCACCAGCACTTGCCTAAGCGAAATACCAGTTGCCCTGCGCGACATTACTTTGTTTTTTAGTGCAGTTATCGGGTTAAAGCCCGATATTACTGCCGCCGGATACAAGCCAGACAACAACGTTACCAATATGATGGTGCCTGTTAAAAACAGCCATAAAACAGGTTCAGCTAAAAACGCGTTGCTTAATTTTATATCCAGCAATTGGTTTAAAAACGGAAGCGCTGCCTGCGCTACGCCGACAGCCAGTATTACCGCAAAAAGCGTGATAATAAATGTTTCCGTTATAAATTGAACAGCAAGCTGCTTCCGGTTGCTGCCCAATACCTTGCGTATACCTACTTCCTTTGAGCGGTTAACCGCCTGCGCAGTAGCCAGGTTAATAAAGTTAACGCAGGCAATAATCAGCAAAAAAAGCCCGATTAAGCTGATAACGTCTATCAACTGTTTACTAAAGGTATTGCCGCCATAAACACCGGTTTCAGTACTGTAGTGCATGTCGGCCAGGGGTTGAAGGGTGAAAACCTGCGAAGTATTGTAAGGCGCAGGCTTGCGGCGCTTGGCCATCGCTACTAAATCAGCATTAAACTTGCTTACCGTCATATTGCCAGGTAAAACAACAAAGCAACTATTATCGCCAAAAGTACTTACCCAGTCCTTCAGGTTACCGTAATTATCCGAGCCTGGTTGGCGGTCGGTAGCAAACGAAATCAGTAATCGTATGGGGAAGTCGGTATTAACAGGTGAGTTTTTCACTATGCCGGTTACCTTCAGGTCGGTTTTGTTTTCGTACCGTACAATTTTCCCCATTGCCTTGTGCCAGTCGCCGAAAAAGCGGTTACCCTCATCTTCCGACAGCACAACTGTATTGGGTTCGGCCAATGCCGTTTTCTTATCACCTGCCAGCCAGCCGAAATTAAAAATGCTGTAAAACTGCGGCTCGCAATAATAGGCGTAATCCTCTTTAAATTTCTTTTTGGAACCATCCGCATTCTGAACCGAATAATGCGAGCCATCATTTTGAAGAATTTCCGCTACTTGCTTCAATTCAGGGAAATCAATCCTCATACCTTCGGCAATCGGGAGCGGAAGGCCACTTTCCAGGTGGTTGCCGTCAGGGTCCTTTGAAAGGGTGCACACCCTATAAATACGGTCCTTGTTAACGTGAAAGTTATCAAAACTCGTTTCATACTGAACAACCAGGAAGATCAGCAGGCAGGCTGCAATCCCGATAGCAAGCCCCGCGATGTTGATAGCAGCGTAACTTTTGTTGCGCAGTAAACTACGCCAGGCGGTTTTAAAATAGTTCTTTATCATGGATAAATCAATTATTGAATTAGTGAATTAGTGAATTTTTTATTTGGGTGTTTTTTGCCCATTTTTTTAACTGCCAACTGCTACTGCCAACTGCCTACTCACTTTTTAAACTCTTCACGGGATTCATCATTGCTGCTTTAATAGATTGAAAGCTGACGGTGATGAGCGCGATCAATATAGCTGCAAGCCCCGCCGCAGCAAAAATCCACCACTGCACCGGTGCACGGTAGGCAAAGCCCTGCAGCCACTTGTTCATGCCCCACCAGGCTATAGGCGAGGCGATGAAGATGGCCAGGGCCACCAGTTTTACAAAATCAAACGATAACAGTGTAGTAATTCCACTTATGCTGGCGCCAAGCACTTTGCGGATGCCGATTTCTTTGCTGCGCTGCTCGGCCATAAATGCCGACAGGGCGAACAAACCCAAACAAGCAATGATAATGGCCAATATGGCAAACGTGGTGAAAATATGGCCCATCCGGGTTACATCGGCGTACATGGCTGCGAAGCGTTCATCCAGGAAAGTATAACGCATGGGCTGATCGGGTGCAAATTGTTTCCAGGTGGCGGCGATGGACAGCAGGGTGTTTTTCATATCCATGCCGCTGACTTTTACACTGACCGACGAGGGGCTCAATCCGAATTGCAGCGCCAGCGGGGCGATCTGCTCGTGCATCGAATTGAAATTAAAGTCTTCCACTACACCTATTACAGTAAATGTATTGCCGTTAGTAATGCGCGCGCCGATGGGGTGTTTAAGGTTGAGCCTTTTTGCCAGCGTTTGATTGATGATAACGGTTTTACCGGCGGTATCGTCCGACATGTTATACGAGAAGTTGCGGCCTTCAACCAGTTTCATCCCAAGCGTTTTCAGGTAAGTATCGTCGATTTGCCAAAACTGTCCGCTTACTTCGGCATCCAGTTTCGATCTGCCCTCGATGAAAAATGGATTGCCGTTACGATTGGCGCCGGCAATGGGCAAGTAATCGCTGATAGAGACGCTTTTTACCGATGCCAGTTTGGACAACTCGTTTTTAAAGTTTTTGACGTTTTTGTCGCCCAGCGTATTTGTGCCCTGCAGGATAACCACATGGTCCTTATCAAAACCAATCTTTTGGTTAAGAATGTAATGCATCTGGTTGTAAATAACCGTGGTGCCAATGATGAGTAAGATGGATGCTGTAAACTGGAAAACCACCAGGCTGTTGCGCAATACCGAACCCTTGCTGCCCGTACTGAGTGTACCTTTCAATACCTGCACCGGTTTAAACGACGACAGGTAAAAAGCAGGGTATAAACCCGCAATGATACCGATGACAAAGGCCGAAATCAGGATAGCCGGCAACAGCCACCACTCGCCCCAGGGCATAGTTAATGATTTGGACGCGAGTGCATTGAAATAGGGCAGCAACAGCCAGGCCAACAGCAAACCAATGATAAATGAAAGAAAACTATACAGCAGCGACTCGGTTAAAAACTGTTTGATCAAACTGCCGTGGTACGAGCCCAACACCTTGCGTAAACCAACCTCCTTAGCCCGGTTGGCCGATTTTGCGGTGGCCAGGTTTACAAAATTGATGCAGGCAATGATCAGGATAAACGCCGCAACGCCGCCAAACAGCCAGATAAAGCGGATATCGCCGTGGGAAAGGCCGTCACGTACATCGTATGAATAAAGGTTGATATCGGTGATTGGCTGCAGCACCATGTTAATCTTAGCGGCTTTTTGTTCGGGATTTTTTGTACCGTCTTTTTTAATGCTTGGCAAGAAGTAGTTTTTAACTATGGCGGCAGTCATTTTCCGCCCGAAATCCGTCGGATCGGTACCGGTTTTAAGGAATACATAGGTGGGATAGTTAAAATTGCCCCAATTATTTTGCTCACCCTGCCCAAACTCCTTTCCGGCCAGGGTCACCATAAAATCGTATTGAAGGTGCGAGGTGGCCGGGAAATTTTCCATCACCGCGCTTACCGTATACGGGTTTGTTTTGTCGTTATTAAAGTACATTACTTTGCCAACGGGGTTTTGGCCGGGGAAATATTTGTCGGCCTTCCTTTTGGAGATGACTATCGTGAGCGGACTGGTCAGCGCATGCGCCCGATCGCCATAAACCATGGGTAATTTTAATATGTCCACTATGCTTTGGTCGGCAAAGGTGGCGCCCTCCTCGTAGCTGTTTTCCATTTGGTCTGCACGGCGTAATTCAAATCCACCGGTAACGGGGTTTAGACGGCCTGAATTCCCGACCTGCGGAAATTCAGCTTTCAGGGTCTTCGCCAGCGGTGCGGGCCATTCAGGGCCTTTTCCAACGGTGCCGTTATCAGTATACACCATCAGTACTCGGAAAATGCGGTTAGCGTCGGGGTAGGATTTATCGTAACTCATCTCGTTACGGATATATAAGGCAATCAGCAAACAGGCCGCGATGCTGAATGCAAAGCCGCCGATTTTTATAGCCGCATACATCTTTTGTTTGCGTAACTGCCGGATGGCGATTTTGAAATAGTTCTTTATCATAGTTAGATCAATTATTGAATTATTGATTTAGTGAATTCTATTACATAACCTTTTGCCTTTAATCTTCTCCCGTTCACCGATATAGAGAATTTAATCAATTAATATTCATGCCGGTATTTTAATTAATTGATTTTCAACCTATTATTGTGCAGCGAATAGTTGCCATCCTGTTACAATTCCGTACGCTAAGTGTACGGTTTTGTTACAGTAGTATTAAGTTTTAAGGATTGTAAGGGGTTGGAAAGGTTATAGTTGTGAAAAAAATCCGATAGAATTTACAACTTTTATAACCATTGCAACATTTCTAACTAAAGTCGACTAAAATGAATAAATTTGACTCCGGTAAACCATTATACCTTGTATAATTATCTCACTTTTTAAATCATGAAAGAAAAATCATCTCTGATAAGCCTTGCTTTTGCAGGATTATTTCTGTTTGCCACAGGTGCGGCAAATGCGCAAAAGGCAGTTGCTTATTCAGCAAAAAACAAAACGGTAAAAGTATATCTGACTGCCGAAAACTCAGACAAGCGCTTAACCCAAACCGAAACACTGCATTTTACCGATAAACCACAACCGGTTGAAACTGAAGTGGCGGTATTTGTTGACCCATCAAAAAAATTCCAAACCATGCTGGGGATTGGCGGGGCTTTAACTGATGCATCAGCAGAAACATTTTATAAGTTGCCTAAAGCGGCGCAGCAGGAATTGCTGACGGCTTATTATGATAAAACCAAAGGGATAGGGTATACCATCGGGCGTACCAATATCCAGAGCTGCGATTTTTCGAGCGGGAGCTATAGTTATGTTAAAGATAACGACGCTGCGCTAAAAACTTTTGATATAAGCCATGATAAGCAATACCGGATTCCTTTTATTAAAGAGGTAATAAAAGCAGCGGGCGGTAAGCTAACCTTGTTTGCATCGCCCTGGAGCCCACCTGGATGGATGAAAACCAATAACGATGTATTGCACGGCGGAAAATTAAAACCGGAATTTGACCAGAGCTGGGCTAACTTTTATGTGAAATTTATTAATGCTTATGAAAAAGCCGGGATACCTGTTTGGGGCCTTACTGTACAAAATGAGCCAATGGCTACCCAAAGCTGGGAATCGTGCCTGTACACTGCCGAAGACGAACGCGACTTTATCAAAAACTTTTTGGGGCCCACTTTACATAAAGCCGGGATGGCTAATAAAAAATTAATTGCCTGGGACCATAACCGCGATTTGATGTACCAGCAGGCCAGCACCATACTGGAAGACCCTGAAGCAGCAAAATATGTTTGGGGCATAGGCTACCACTGGTATGAAACCTGGACTGGCGCCAACATGAATTTTGAAAACGAGCGCCGTGTGGCCGAATCGTTCCCCGGTACGCATTTGATATTTACTGAAGGCTGCGCCGAACGATTTGACGCAAGCAAAATAAACGATTGGGGCCTTGGCGAAAAATACGGCACATCAATGATCAATGATTTTAATGCAGGCACTGTTGGTTGGACCGACTGGAACGTGCTGCTGGATGAAAAGGGCGGGCCAAACCATGTGGGTAACTTCTGTTTCGCACCGGTACATGCTGATACCAAAACCGGGCAAATTACCTACACCAATGCTTATTATTATATCGGGCATTTCTCCAAATTCATTCACCCCGGAGCAAGGCGCATTATCAGCGCTGCCAGCCGCGACATGCTGTTGAGCACTGCCTATATCAACCCTGATGGCAAAATTGCCGTAGTAGTAATGAACAAAACCGATAAGGATATCGAATATTCTTTATGGATAAAAGGTAAAGCAGCCAAAACAACCAGCCCGGCGCATTCCTTGGAAACGTTGGTGGTGGAGTAGTTAATTAGAGATTGGAGATTAGTTGGGAAAGACATTTCAAAAGACTTCCGGAGTTTTGAAAACTTCGGAAGTCTGCTATTTTAACACTATTTAAACTTATTAAAGTGATAAGTGTAAGTTAACAGCACATAACGTTTCAGTACCTGGTTTTGAACATCGTTTATGGTGTTGGCTATCACATAATGTTGGGCGCTTACATTTTGATTTAACATATCATAACAGATCAGCCCGATTTCGCCCTTGCCACCTTTCTGGATACGCTTTGAGACTGAAAGATCGAGTAAATTGGCACTTCGCTGAAAGCCGGGAGCTACTAAAGGGTTGTAATTATAATTATAGCTTACTCTCCACCTGAAATTTACAGGAAGGCTTACATCTGCAGCCATACCTGCACCTTGCGTAGTAAAGCTTGTATTGGGATAATTAACCAACTGATATTTGGTTATAGCGTAGTTAATGTTGTACGAAGGCTCCAGTGAAACAACATCGTTCCATTCAAGGTCAAGCTGCGGCTTGAAAATAATATTTTGGGTATTTTGATAACCGTTTTGCCCGTTCACAATAAAAAAATTATGTCCAGCAGATGCCGACAGGTTTGATACAATCATCAGCTGCCATTTATTGCGCTTTTTAAATTGCTTGCTGAAGCTCCCGTTTAAGTAAGCAGTAAAACGGCCATTCCGGTTTATCGGCGTAGTTATGTTAGCGCCCTCCGGAGTTATTGTTTGCTCGTTAACAATGGTGTTTTTTTCGATAACGACGTGTGAATTGATATTGATATTCAGATGGTTTTGATAATCGTATTTGCGGTATTCGAAATTGATATTATTAAAATAGGTAGGTTTAAGTTCGGGGTTACCGATAAAAGTATAAAGCGGACTGTACACGATGGTGATGGGCTGTAAATTATTGATGGACGGTTGCTGCACCGATTCGCTGTAACTTAAAGTAAAATCTTTTACATGTACTTCTGCAGAGGGCAGGGTGTAAAAGAAATTCTGATTCAGATCATTGGTATAGCTGTTAAAATGATTACCGATTTGTTGGCCCAGCCCGGTTATGCCTGCCTTTATTGATATGTTATCCGTAAAATTATAGGTAAGCTGCGGCATTACACTTTCACCCCAAAGGGTACGGATAAGATCGCTGCTTTGATCAGGCAGGAATATGGTATACTGGCCCGTTTTCAGGTCTTCATCATAAGTAAGCAAATCGCCTTTGTTTTGATCATGCAGACCTATCAGAACGATGTCGCCGGATAGTTTTTTTGTAATAGGATAGTGATATGCGACATTTAAACCGGCGGATATATCGTTACTGGTGTTTTTGGACGAGCGCCTGAGGGTATCAGATGGCAACGCGGCAACGTATGAA
>Ga0206965_10337_pt1 | contig 12823 bp, 10 predicted proteins | sample Alteio_BWOrgHeat_26_FD_152973 | JGI IMG/M metagenome (GOLD analysis project Ga0206965, IMG submission 152973) | Enriched cells from forest soil in Barre Woods Harvard Forest LTER site, Petersham, Massachusetts, United States -... | ecosystem: Environmental > Terrestrial > Soil > Temperate forest >...
GCTGGGAGCTGTTGCGGGAAAATCGCGCGACGTGATTGTGGTTTTACCGGACGTGGCAATTCGGTTGATGCTGCTGGATTTTGAAGCTCTGCCGACCAAGCCCGATGAGATTGTGCCGGTCATCCGTTTTCGTCTGAAAAAATCTCTTCCCTTTGATGTGGACCAGGCGATGCTTTCTTATTCCGTGAGCCGCGTCAATGGAACCATTCGTGTTGTGGCCGCGGTTTCGCCGCGAGAGATTATCGAAGAATACGAAAAAGCTTTTCGCGATATCGGATATGAGCCGGGCGTGGTAATGCCTTCCTCGCTTGCAGCGCTTGGTTTGGTTGAGGGTGAACGGCCAACACTGGTGCTGAAAGTGGATCCAATGAACATCACCATCACGGCCGTTGAACACCAGGAACTTCGATTGGTGCGCACTCTGGAGAACCCGCAGAACGGTAATTTTTCTGCTGCTGACCTGTCAGAAGCTGTTTTACCTTCGATCGTATTTTTCGAAGACACTTTTGCGGCCCACATTGAAAAGATTTACGTTGGCGGCATAGCTCCTATCGAGCAAGTTGGGCCCTTGCTTCATCAACAAACGGGCGCTGAAGTGCAGGAGTTGGCTCCGGACCTAGCTCCGGAACAGAACTTGAGTGGTGAAAATATCTCGCTTCCGACCATGGCGGGAATCGTGGGGGCTTTGCTGGGATAATGCGCCTCAATATCAATCTCGCTTCGCAGAAATATGAAGACGTACAGCAGTTCTACAAGCGCTGGGGTATTGCCATTGGCTTGAGTGCAGTGCTCATGCTGCTGCTGATCGGCTTGACCGTGATCAATTACTCCAGTTCATCCAAATCCAATGAGCGAATCAAGGATTTGCAGGCAAAAATTGCTTCTCTGCAAAAAGAACGGGCTGCCGCAGAGGTCGTTTCGAACCTCCCGGAAAACCATGACGTCAATGAGCAGAAAAATTATTGGAACAAACAAATTAACCGCCGCCAGCTTTCCTGGACGCAGCTCTTCAATGATCTGCAAAAAATCATGCCGGCCCGGGCGTATCTGAGTTCCGTCCATCCGGAAATGACGCAGGACAACCGGCTCAGGTTGACCCTGGTGATTAAGGGTGACACGCACGATAATGGGCTTGAGTTAGTACAGAAAATGGAAAAATCCGAGCGCTTCCGTGGTCCGCAAATTAATAGTGAAACCGCCGAGAAAGAGCAGAAGACCGGAGCGCAGCTTTATAAGTTTGACATCGTAACGTATTACACTCCCGCCGGGACGGCACAAGGCCATGCTTCTAGCAGGGAGGGGTTGTAAATGGGTAATCTGACGAAAATCAAGCAGAGATTTACGCTGATCCTGGGAATACTCAGCGCAATCAATTTGCTGCTGATCATTTACCTGCTTCTTCCCGGTTCAAGTGCGTCTGGAAGACTGGCACAAGAGCGCAGTCTGCAGGAGCAGGAAACAGCGCTGGCCAATGAGGTAAAGCCATTACGCGGTATTGACCAGCAGCTGGCAAAGACACGCGAGGACATAAAAACCTTTTACGAACAGAAAATACCCAGTCAGTTTTCCCAGATCTCGCAGCATCTGGAAAAGCTGATGCAGGAAACCGGTGTTTCCACACAGGGCATTCATTACACCCAGAATAAGGACCAGGCAGAAAAACACGACCTGCCCGATGTGCAACGAATCGACATTGATACCACAGTGACGGGAGAGTATGCCAAAGTGGCGCGCTTTATCAACGCCATGGAGCAGGATAAATTTGTGTTTATCATTGACCAGATATCACTCAACAGCCAGGAGAATGGCGTGATATCACTGTCAATAAAATTCCAGACGTTCTTGAAATCTTAGCAACGGCGCGAGCAGCACGTTTATAAACCGAGGAGAAGAACTTAGGTGAAGATAGGCGCGGAAAACAAGAAGCAAGTGCAATGGATGATCGCACTGCTGGTGATCCTCCTTCTGGTGGGCATCTACAACTTCGTCGACTTTGGAACCAGTTCCGCAGCCTCATCGCCTGCAACCTCAAGTACCGCCCAGCCAAAGAAAGCCAGCACGGCGCAAGTGGCTGATAGCACCCTTGATCCCAGGTTGCACAAGGACATACTGGCTGCCAGCCAGAGCAAGAAGTATGAAGCCGGAAGAAATATTTTCAGGATGGAAGAGGCGCCAATTCCCAAGGTGGAAGGCACGGTTCGAAGAGGCCCCATGGGACCGGAGCCGCCGCCCACACCAACTCCCACGCCTCCGCCTCCGCCAATTCCGCTTAAGTTTTACGGCTTTGCCAGTAAGTCCAACGAGCCCAAGAAAATCTTTCTTGATGATGAAGGTGAAGTCTTCATTGCCAAGCAAGGCGAAATAGTGGAGCGAAGATACAAAGTGGTTCAGATCAACAATACCAACGTGATCATTGAAGACGCGTTGAATAATAATCGCCAGACGATCCAGTTAACGGCCAAATAGTTCGCGGAAATGCCATGCGTTGTGTAAAACCAGGTCGTTCACATTCCGGACAATCGGGCTATGTGCTTCTTGCCGTTATGCTGATCATGACGTTAATTCTTATCGCCATGTCCATTGAAGCTCCGCGTATCGCGCAGCAGATCAAGCGTCAAAAAGAAGAAGAGCTGGTGCATCGCGGAAAGGATTATGCAACCGCGGTCAAACGGTTTGTTCATAAGAATGGTGGCCAATATCCAACTTCCATTGAGCAGTTGGAAGATACCAATCACGTCCGCTTTCTGCGTAAGAGATATAAAGATCCAATCACGGGAGAATCCGACTGGCGCTTGGTGCACTATGGCGAAGCCCAGATCACCATCCCTGCGCCTAATCCCGGGCTGAATGGATCGACCACAAATCCTGGTTTATCCGGCGGCAATGGCTCTGGTCTCACAGGTACACCAACTGGTGCCACTGGTGGCGGCACGAATCCTGCCGGCCAGACACAAGGTCTTGCCGGTGGCGGCACGGCCCTGGGCCAGGGTCAGACTCCACCACCCAACAGCAACGGTCAACTTGGATCGCTCACCACCTCGAATATTGGAAATGGACAGACAGCTGGTGGCGGACCGATCATTGGCGTAGCCAGCGTGAACAAAGGCCAGGCAATCAAAGAATTTAACGATAAAGACCATTACAACGACTGGCTGTTTGTCTACGATTTGCGGCTCGAACAGAGTGGCGGCACCGGGGTGGCAGTGGCGGCGCCGATGACCCCTGGCAGTCCCGGTTCTGGTAGTCCCGCTTCTGGCAGTCCCGCAGGAGCAGCTGGAGCTCAAAATCCGGGAGCAAATGGACAGCAACCGACCCAGGCAGCACCCCCTGGAAACAGCGTAACCACTACACCAACTCCTTCTCCCGTACCCAACTAAAATGAAAAGCCTCGTCCTTCGACGAGGCTTAAAAGTCTCTGGTTTAAAGTGTGAATTACACGCTGAAGGAAGAGCCACAACCACAGGTACTCTTTACGTTGGGGTTCTCAAATTTGAAGCCTGAGGCTTCCAGCGTTTCCACAAAGTCCACGATGCAACCGTTCAGATACATGGCCGAGGTCGCGTCAACATACACTTTCAGGTCCTCAAAGGTATAAACCTTGTCCATCACGCCAGGCGCATTTTCAAAGGACATGGAGTAAGAAAAGCCCGAGCAACCGCCGCCTACCACGCCAATACGCAAACCAGCCGGCACAGGGTTTTGCTGGCTCATAATCTCTTTCACCTTTACGACCGCCGTAGGGGTCAAATTGACCGGCAATTTAGGGGTGGTTTCTACTACATTCAGAGTCGGGGTGGAAGCCATGATTTTGTATCTCCTTGGAGCTGACCAAGCCTGCTAACCAGCCCTTATTATACATAATTCGTGCTGATTCCATTGGCTTTCTCTTGCTTAGATGAATCGGAGAGCTGCCAGGTCGCAGAATTTTCCATCCAGCCGCGTCCTTTCCCCATCCAGCCTCTATGGGTGCCCGTTCGCTCTCATTTGACCTCATTCCAGCAACTCTCAAAAATGCTGTACTTCCCCGCCCCACCCAGGACTATAATCCCCGGTAAGGTTCCACTTACCCCTCGCCGCGACCCGCGGTTGCGGCCTCTGAGTAGCGGAGCCGGTGCCAAAATTCAAGGTGGTGTTCTTATGATGACGCCTCTCCTCATTCTTTGGGCCGGTTTGACAGTTGTGCTGATCCTTCTACTGATCTATCGCAGCACGCTTGCCATGCATGAAGACGACCAGCTTTTTCTTGACAGCGCTGAAGCCCATATGGCCAAAGAGCAGGAAGAACTGGCTGTCAAAATGAACAGGCTTACGCCGTGGGTGCGGATCTGCGGTGCGGGCTCTGCGTTGTTGCTCTTTCTTATCGCAGGGATGATGCTTTACGCGCGCTTCAACATTTAGCTAACGATTCGTGCAACGCAATCAACTGCAGTACCTTGGCGCATGTTCGCCAATCCAAGGATGGCCTCATCCTTGGGCATATTTATTTGTTGCTGCTTGCTCATACGCCCTTAGCGAGATTTTTGTGACTTGTGCTTGATCCAGCGTCAGCCATATGACTTGCCTGTCTCGGCTTGCTTTGGGTGGATAAGAAAAATGATTCGCCTTATTCCGCTCGCAACGTAATAGAAGGATCCACGCGCGAAGCACGCCATGCCGGCACCCAGCAAGCCACCATTGACACTCCTGTCAACAACAGAATGACTCCTATATATGTAATTGGATCAAGCCGTGAGATCCCAAAAAGCAATGACACCAGCGCCTGACTCGCAACCATCGCGCCAGCTAATCCAATAAAGATGCCAAGAGTAGTGAGCGCCAGGCCCTGGCGAAGCACCAGAGCAAGAATATTGCTCCTGGATGCGCCTAATGCCGCACGCACTCCTATTTCGCGAATGCGCTCGCTGACACTGCCGGAGATAACACCGTAGATGCCCGTTGCTGCCAATATGAGCGCCACCAGACCAAAAGCTTCAAACAAGATAAGCACAAAACGCCGCTCTGCCGCAGTCGCCGCGACGAGTTTGTCCATGGTGGCTACGCGTACGATCGGCTGATCTTTGTCAACCGACCAGATAGCATCTCTTATTGCCGGAGCAAGCGCTGCCGCATCGCCATGCGCGCGAACCGCCAGAGACATTGCATCGTCGGCAAAGTACCACTGAGCTGCCGGAACATAAACAGCGTTAGACTCAGTCACCGCTAAAGATAACTGCTTCACGTCTCCTACCACGCCAACAATGGTGTACCACGGCACGTCCTGGCGGCCGACGTGCAGACGGTGGCCAATGGGGTCTTGCCCGGAAAACCTGCGCTTTGCCAGCGACTCACTGATTAGAACAGCCGGCGGAGCACCGGCAATGTCGTGCTCATTCAATAACCGGCCGCGCTGCAGCGGGATGCCCATGGCTTCCAGATAGCCTGGAGTCACGGCATATCGAAAGACGCTGTAGCCTCCTTCAGGCCTGCCATCGGGACCAGGATCAAAATGGACGCCATATTCATCAAGATCACCGCTCAAAGGTAACTGGCTTGTGAACGCCGCAGCAGCAACGCCGGGAACGTTCCTGACGGCATCAATGCTTTGCGAAAAAAACAGGCGGGTCGTGTCATCATCAAAGCGGTGTCCGGAAGTCTGGACCTGCATTGTAAGCAGGTGTGCCGCGTTGAAGCCGGAATCAACCGCAAACAAGCGTTGCAAGCTCCGCAGCAAGAGCCCTGCGCCCACCAGGAGAACAAGCGCCAATGAAACTTCCGTGATCACCAGCGTACGTCGCGCCATTTGCCGGCCGCCAATCCTGCTCCGCGCGCTTTGGTGTAATCCCGCATTCAGTTCATCTCTCGACGCCTGCAACGCCGGCACAAGACCAACCATCAGGCCAATCAGCGTGGTCAGAGCCAATCCAAAAACGAAGACAGTCCCATTCAGCGTTATCGCGTTTGCGCGTGGCAGCCCAGATGGGCTGAGCGCCAGCAATGCCCGCACGCCAACTTCAGCTACAACCATCCCAAGAATCCCGCCAATGGATGCGAGTAATAAACTTTCTGTTAGGAGCTGGCGTATGAGCCGCATCCTTGCTGCGCCCAGCGCGGCACGCATCGCAAATTCCGCACGCCTCTGTGAGCCGCGGGCAAGAAGAAGATTTGTCACGTTCACGCATGCCACCAACAGCACCAGCATGACCGCGCCAATCACAACCAGCAATGCCGGTTTGACGCTGCGTGTAACGTCATCTTGCAGTGGGTTCACAATAAACCTGTCGGGAGTGACGTAATCTGTATTGGCCCGGGAATAGATTGACGCGAGATCACGCAAGACCTGGCCTAGCTCAAGGCTGGCTTGGGTTTGGGTTGCGCCTGGCCGCAGACGGGCGATTGTACGCAGGTGGTGCCCCCACTCCCTGCTTTGAGGAGGAAGTGACCGGTCATATTGCAGCGGCGCCCAGAGTTCAGCCGATGGCGCCAGTATGTTTTCAAATTTTTTTGACATCACGCCGATGACGGTAAAGCTGTCGCCATCCAGCTTGACTTGCTGTCCAATGATCGACGGATCTCCACCAAAGCGTCGACGCCACAATGTATCGCTGAGGATCGCCACGTTGGGCCCATGGAACTGATCGTCGGATTCCTGGAAATCACGCCCTAGTGTCGGAATCACGCCCAAGACCTGAAAATAGCTCGCGCTTACGCGCTGTCCTTCTAATCGTTCTGGCTGAGCTGAACTGGTAATGGTCGGCTGCCATGTTTTCATGACAGCCATTGCTTCAAAGGCGCGGCTGCGCTCAACCATTGCGCGAAAGGCGCCGAATGTCCCCGGAAGCCTTCCGCCATCTCTGCTTCCGTCCCAGATCATCATGATCTTGCTGGCGTGTGGATAAGGCAAAGGTTCAAAGAGGATAGGATCCACTGCGCTAAAGATGGCCGCGCTGGCGCCGATACCAAGCGCCAATGTAATTACGCTGGCAATCGTAAAACCTGGTTTGTGACGCAACATGCGGACCGTGTAGAGGAAATCCTGTACCAGATCTTCCAGCCAGCGCGTACCACGCGCCTCGCGGCATTCCTCTGTCACCTGGGTTGGACCGCCGAATGTCAACCGTGCCTGGCGTCGTGCTTCATCAGGAGCGAGGCCGCCGGCAATCAGGTCTGCTGTTTGCTGCTCAAGATGGAAGTGTAATTCCTTATCTAACTGCTCATCCATCTGCTGGCGATGCCATAGACGTTGCCACCAGTTCATTTTGCACCTTCCGCAGAGAGCCTGAGAATGAGTGCAATGGAATCCGCCAGGCGATGCCAGCTCGCGGTCTCAGTTTCGAGTTGCGTCTTCCCTTTTCGAGTCAGCCGGTAAAATTTGGCTTCGCGTCCGGTTTCTGTCTCTTTCCAATCAGCTGCCAGCAGACCGCGGTTTTCCAGGCGGTGCAGCGCCGGATAAAGCGAACCCTGCGGAACCTGCACTACATCTTGCGATACCAGCTGAAGCCGCTGCGCGATCGCATATCCATGGATCGGGCCTAACGCGGCAATTTTTAAAATCAATAAATCCAGGGTGCCTTGAGGAAGATCTGATTTTGTTGGCATGGGCTTATACCTCGAACTTCTACACATACTAACCATCAGATGTGTAGAAGGTCAAGGTATGAATGGGTCAAATTAAATTCTCTGGAGGATGCACGCCACAAACTCCAGACAAGCCGGTTTCACTTCAGACTCACAAGAGTCTGTGTGAGAGCAACTTCAGTTTGCGGAGGGACTTTTCCGTCAATGAATGTGCCCAGGTTAAACGTGTGTCCGGGGTTGAGAGCGTACAGGGCCAGCATCGCGGCTGGAGCCTGGCCGTTCGAACCGATCGAATTGGACGCCTCAACCAACAGCAGCGGTCCAACCACCCTGCCTGAGACGCCTGAGTAGAGAGAACTGACCCTCTGGTTGAAAGTGTCAGTAAGATTGGCAGCAAAGTTGGCAAGGGCCTTAATCGCCTGTGTGGGAGCTGTCGCCGCAGTGGCCAAAGCTGTAGATACCTGCTTCAGCGCATCTGTGGCGCCACGTACCAATTGTGATTCGGTAAAAAGCAGGCCACTCAAGTACTTGTCGCCGATGGAGTCTAGGGCCGAATTGACAAAACTAGCAGCCTTGGAAGGAGCGAAGTCATCTGCATTTCCGTTGCCTGCTTCCCGCAGTTGACTTTGAATCTGAGAGAGCCGGCCTGCCAACGTGGCAACCGTATGTGAATCGCGAGCGACAGCCCGCCGCAAATCAACATCCGCCCAGTCCCAAATAATATCTTTGTCGGTGTTGAACTTGTTGATGGTTAGATTCTGCTCGTCGAAATCAATACTTGTCGAAATAGGAATAGACGACCAAACCAGCAACGCCGCGACGTCCGGATGAAACTGATATTGGCTTAGGTCCTGGAAATAGAGAGCAGGAAGCAGATTCTTCCATGCCGACTGCAAGTCACGTGAAAGCCGCATTTGATCGGCTAGAAGCTGGCTATCACCCCGTGATTGAAACCACCCGGTCAGCACTGCGGCTTGAAGAGATACCTGCATTGAAACTGCCATATCACCTAAGTGGTTGCTCTGATTGTGGGTCGCAACAGTAAGAGCATTGTCTAGATCGGTGTAAAAGCTGCGGATCGATGCATCTCCACCGCCGAACAAGCCACTCAGGTATTGATGGATGAACGCAGTAGTGCGTGTCTCCAGATCGAGCGGGCGCATGTCCGCTTTGACCTGCTTCATCTCATAGGCAATCGATCCGTCGGCATCGAGTAGGGGCGGTTGCCCAGTTGCAACTTTCAATGATGCCAAAACCGCCAATTGGCTGGCACTGCGGTTGGTTATGGTCACACTGTCCTTTGCATCAATCTGATAGAGCAGAAGTCGGCCACCCTGCTCCTCCGCTGTCAGCGAAACCATGGCGTCATTTATGTGGGTGCTGGTGAAATCAAACAGGGGCATATGCAGATCAACCGTGCCCTTGCGATTGATTTCATGCGTCAGCTTGGCCTGGTTCAGCGTCACACCATTCGTCTCTCGGGTCAGAAGATGATCCAGATTGCTTTGCGCCACCACCTCTGCATATAGCGCAGCCGCCTCCGGCTTGGACAAATCGAAGTTAACATCAATCAGCGCATTGTCCGTGGTCGTCTTTTGATAGGTCGTGGCAAACTCTACGCTATACCGTTTAGTCAGGGCCTGCACGGCGGTTTTGTAGTAATCGCCAACCTTTGTATCAAGCGTCTGAATCGCTTTTTGAATGTCCTTCAGATCGTTAAGCACCAATGCCTTGTCAAGGAAGTTGCCCAAACGATTTTGTAGCCACTGGTCAATATTGTTGAAATCCGCATCGCTCACCGCTTTGCGAATCTGATCAAGATCCAGTTTTTGATCGATGAAGTCCTGAAGCTTGGCAATGATGCCGCCGTTCAAGATGTCAAGCACTTTACCGGAGATCACGCTGACCTGCCCTAGATTATTGGTCAGTGCCAGCAGCCCGTTCTCCGCTATGGACTCCAAGAATTGTCCCTGGGGAGTGTCACCAAAGGTGGCCTTCTGTAGAGCTTGTGCCAGAGCCGTTGCAGCGGTTGCGGGGTTCGATAAATCTGTGAGAAAAGTTTTGAAGTCTGTTGCTGCTGGCGTGCCCGCCTGCTTATCCAGAAGACTCCATAGCATGGATGAAAGCTTGTCCGGCAGGCTGGTCCATTTATTCAGCGCATCACCCACAATCTGTTTGGCTTTATCGAATTCGGCAGCCGGATTAAGGTTTGTGGTTTTCTTGAGCAAATCGAGTGCTGTCTGATTGGCAAGACCAGCAAGCTTCTGGCCCAGGTCAGTTGAAGGGTCAGTCCACTCGCGCAGGTCCTTGAGAACCTGGAGACCATGCACGCCGAACGTGCTGCTGATGAAATCGTCAAAGTTGGCGGGCAGCTGCGGGTCTGCTCCCTGGACCCCCACGCTGAGATTCAAGCCAAAATTCAGTCCTTTGCTCGATTGCTTGCACAATCTAAGACGCACGGTTGGGCTGTTATCTTCACGGCCAACCACCAATATGTATTTTCCTGCGACGTTGAAGCCAAAGCTGGCTGTCAGTCCCGCGTCAATTTTTGCGCTAAGGTTGTGAGTGACTCCCAGCAGCGTGGCGTCTTTGGCAAAGTTTATGTTCCAGCCCAGGGTTGCGGCCACTTTGAGAGCCAATGAACCATCCGCTTCCACCAGCAACCACGTTTCCGGCTTCAGATTCACATCATGCCCATCGAATGCCACATGCCGCGGCAGCCGCCAGCTTGAAATGGAATCCTGCATGACATTACCCGCAAGCTGACTCTGATCGAATCGGTGCAGGATGGCAAAGACAGAATCGCCCTTCGCATCTACTCCAAAACTTACGGAACCTAACAGCCCCACAGGGTGGGATCCTTCGCCTGAGAAAGAAGCCGAATATCCCCAATCCATGAGCAGGTAGCGTTTCCCATCGGCATCGGAGATTGCCAGGCAGGGGGAGTCATCCAGGGCAAGAGCCTTGATTGCGTCTGCGAACTTTCCATACACGCCAACGCCACTCTGGGCCGAAGCTGTGATATCAAAACTCACGGAGGCTCCGCCAACTGTCTCCGGCTTTAACGACACTTTGCCAGTATCAGCGGTTAACGAAATATGACCAATTTCAATGTTTCCATCGGGAAACTTGGTATTGTTTACGATAGCCAGAGCCGCATTGGCATCTGTGGATGCAGCAAGACTCAGTTTGGTTGAAGTAAAAATGCCTGCATCAAGTGAAAAATCTTTAGAGAAATTAATCGGTGTAGCCACGCGCCCTCCGTACCAGAAAATCTAGCTGCTAATCAAGACGTTAATCAGGAACCTGTTCCTTTTCTGCTAAAAAGTTGGTTCATTCCGGAACAAGGGGGTGAGACCGCATGATAGGCGATACACGTGTGGTAAATCAATTCTGGAAAAGCCGGGAAAGAATATCGCCCACTAAGGTTTCCGCTACAATTGAAGCGGCAGAAATTTCGGCCAGCTAGTCGTTGGTTCAATGCGTGCGAAAGTGGCGGAATTGGCAGACGCACCAGACTTAGGATCTGGCGCCGCAAGGCGTGGGGGTTCGAGTCCCCCCTTTCGCACCAAATCCATATAATTTTGAGATCCTTCGACTCGCTCTCCTCGCTCAGGATTTCGCCTGCGGGCCACGCCCGCACAACGGCTCAACTTAGGATCTGGCGCCGCAAGGCGTGGGGGTTCGAGTCCCCCCTTTCGCACCAAATCACTTGCAGAGAATTATTTTCAGGACGGGCAAGACCAGGGCAAATCGAAGGTCAGGGGAATTTCAAGATGAGGGCGGGAATCATCGCTTCTAAGTTGGCGATGGCGTAGAGTTCTCAACGCGAACCTCTGACCGAAACCAACGGAAAACAAAAAATAGCGCGAGATAAACCGCTAAGAAAACCGGCATACCAAAAAATAGGCCGGCAGGCTCGGGGCGTCCTCGCCACATCACTTTTCTTCCGCCCGCATTTCCCCATTGCACAGCCAAAGCACACACAATTGTGCAGACGAATAGTCCTATCCAATTCAACAGAGCTGACTTGCGCCTCCTGAAAAAGTTCTTCGGCTGAAAGATCAATGCAAATTCAATGCAAGCCGCGGAAACGTAAATTACGTCACCCCATCGCTCTTGAAAGTGGGTGGGTAAGACCACGTAAACGATCACTACTGTCAACCCACATAAAGGAACCCAGGGCAGAAGTCCAAACGACGATAGGGTTAGCCTTGGTTTCAGCGCGGCCTCTTTGGCGGGCCTGGTCTCCTCGACCGGCTTCTCAAGCTTTCGTTTGCTGATCTCGTCTTGCAGTGTCGCTTGGGCTTCCTCAAGAAGTTGTGATCGCTCCCGCCAAAGCTGCAGGAGTTCTTCGTCGCTGCGGCCCTGATATTCAAGCTGGAAGTCGGTCATTTTGGTTGGGTTGTCGTCGGCTCAAGACTACACGATCAAGTTCGGCATCGTGAAACAGCGAATACCAGTTCTATATTCAAACAACTCTATCCCGAACATGGCGGCCTTTTTACTGGTACTAGCACCTTGGTGCAGCAGCTCTGGATTGTACAAACTTCTGAAATGTGGTGAAATCTGATACACCCACTACGTCTTTTGGATACACTTGCACCGCCAGCTCAAGCGCTAGTCCGCCTATCTTGTTGAAAGTTAAACGCAGGTTTGGCGGCTGAGTTGCTCTTTGCAAGGGGATATCCAACTCGTACTTTCATCATGAATCGTCCCGCAACCACCATCCGAATTGTCATGGGAACCAGCGCAGCGCCTCCGCCCATTCTCGCTCTCCGTGATTTCCGTCAGTGTAGTGCGTCAAGGAGAGGCTGCTAGTCACAACAAAATTGTGAGCACGGTAGTCGAGCCGTCCGTGCCACCCTTCCGCAAGGAGATCAAACAGGGTTGAATCGAAGGTCGGTACGATCGGATAGCGGGAGAATCCACCGGAGAGAGAAAGTCCCTTCAACGGAAATATTTCCAGATCACCGCCATACAGCAAGCGGCTGCTGTTATCGACAAAACGTACCGCACCCAGATCGGTGCGCACAGCGAAATATTTATTAAGCCGAAGCTGGGTCTCGCCAGTCCCGGAGAGCACAGTATTCGTGATCGTACCGGTCCTCCAGAGTGAAGTTTCTTCCAGCCGCATCCTGCTGGTGAAATTTTTGAAGAACTGGTAGACCATTCCCTGACTCGAATAAATGGAGCGGTTTCCCGATGTATCAGCGAAGAACGATTCGGTATTTTGTATGCGGTGAGCTTTTCTGTATCCGCCTTCGCT
>Ga0206965_10277_pt1 | contig 12799 bp, 7 predicted proteins | sample Alteio_BWOrgHeat_26_FD_152973 | JGI IMG/M metagenome (GOLD analysis project Ga0206965, IMG submission 152973) | Enriched cells from forest soil in Barre Woods Harvard Forest LTER site, Petersham, Massachusetts, United States -... | ecosystem: Environmental > Terrestrial > Soil > Temperate forest >...
CCGCCGGCATCACGAAATATAAGTCCCGCCGCCGCCTCGCCGAAGCCCGGCTCGAATCGGCCCGCCAGAACCTCTCTCGCGTCTTCGACATCCTCGAAGAAGTCACCCGCCAGGTGAACTCGCTGAAACGCCAGGCTGCGAAGGCGAAACGCTACCACGAACTCCGCGAGGAACTCACCGCCCAGCTCCGCGCTGTACTGGCCGGGCGTTTCCTTGCTCTGAATTCCGAGGCCTCGCGCGTCTTCGCCCTGCTGGAAGAAGCCACCGCCGCGTTGCGTGAGGCCACCGAATCTGCCGCCACGCGTGACGCCGAGCGCACGGCCGCCCAGGAAACCTTCTACGGCATCGAAAAAGAACTTACCGCGGCCCGCGGGCGTCTTGCTGAGCTGAACGTTGAGATCGCACGTACCCGCGGACGTCTCGAATCGCAGGTCCGCGAAGCCACGGGCATCGAACAGCGCATGGGCCGCGCGGAGCAGGAATCCGCTCAACTGGAATCGAACCTTGCCGCCACCGAATCTGAGCAGGCGGCCATCGCCCAGTCCGTTGCCGCGCTCGATACGGAAATGCAGGTTGCGCGATCCGGGCTCATGGAAATGAATCGCCGCCGCGATGACGTCCAGATCCGTCTGCGCGAATCTGGCCAAGCCATCGACGCGCTGCGCAACGCGGTTCTGCGCCTTCTCGGAGAAGCCTCCGGCATTCGCAACCAGATCGCTCAGGCAGATACCTATCTCGCCTCCATCGAACGCGAGCGCATTCGCTCCACCCGCGAAGAAGAAGTCGCCGGCGCGGAAATCGAACGGCTCGCCAAAGTGAAGCGCGATCTTTCCGACAATATGGCCCAGCGCCAAATGGAGCTGGAAACGGTCACCCAGGGCCGCCTGCGCACCGAACAGGAACTAACGGGCAAGCGGGCGGAAATCAACAGCCTTCGCCAGGAAATCGACCGTCTGCGCGGCGCCTGTTCTACCCTCAAAGCCCGCCGCGACTCCATCGAAAACGTTCTCTCGCACCACACCTACACCACCGAATCCACGCGTAAACTGCTCACCGAACTGGAGAAGGGGCGCGCCGGTGACTTCCGCCCGGAGGGCGTACTTGCCGACTTCGTCGATGTGGATAGCCAATGGGAGCGCGCGGCGGAAGAATTTCTGCACGAAGAACTCGAATTCGTAGTGGTCCGCAACTGGGACGAAGCCGAAAAGAGCATGACGCTGCTGCGCGGCGAACTCGAAGGCCGCGCGTCGTTTCTTGTTGAGAATCATCTGGTTGAGAATCACACTAATGTGGAGCAGGCGCTTCCGCCTGCCATTCCAGACCTCCCCCGTCTCACCGATTTCGTTCGCTTCACCAACGGCCTCACCGGTCAGGCGAACGCTCTGCTGCCACGCCTCAGCCGCTGCTATCTGGCAGCCGATCGCGAACACGCCCGCGCCCTCGCCGACGCCAATCCCGAAACCTGGTTCCTGCTTCCGTCAGGCGAAAGCTACCACGGCCGTGTCCTCACCGGCGGACGTAAAACCGCCAGCGGCCCCCTCGCCCTGAAGCGCGAAATGCGCGAGTTTTCCGATGAACTCCAGGTGCACGAACAATCCCTCACGAGCAAAGTCGCTGCCTTCGAGACCCTGGAAAAGGACGCTGTCCGTCTGGCCGCGGAGCTGGAAAACCTTCGTCAACTCCAGCAATCGCGCGAAAAAGACGCCGTCTCTCTGGATCACGATCTCCGCCGCGCCAGTGAGGAGATGCACCGCGCCAATTCCCGCATTTCCGTCGCCCGGCTGGAACTGGACCGGCTCGCCCGCGAGGCGGAACGCGCCCGCGAGAAGCTGACCGAGAACCAGCAGTTGGTGGAAGACAAAGACGCCGCCCGCGCCGCCAAAGAGCAGGAACTGGAATCGGGCCGCGAACAACTCGAAGCCGCCCAGGCCGAAGCCCGCGGTATCGATGAACAACACTCCGTTCTCCGCGCCCAGTTAGCCGGTCTCGAAGAACGCGCCCGCGCCGAGCGCGCCGCGCTGTCGCGGCTGGAAAACCAGCAGCGTGTCATGACCGCCCGGCGCCAGGAGATTACGGCCGAAACCGCCCGCTGGGGGGAAACCCGCGCCCGCATCCTCGCGGACAACATCGACCTCGATACCCGTCTTACAACCCTGGCCGCCGACATCGCAACTGCCGAACGTCAGGTTCTCGAACTCACCGAACAGGAAGCGCAGCAGCGAACCGGCCTCGCCCAGGCCGACGAGGTTCTCCGCGAACTGCGGACCCGCATCGAAGCCGGACACGCCCGCCGCTCGGAACTGGAAATCGAACTCACCCGCCGCCAGTCGGAGTTGCAATTCCTCGACGAAACCAGCCGCAAAGAACTCAGCATCCCCGTCGCTGAGCTTCCCGAACCTGTATTCGAACCGGTCCCCGAAGGATCGGATGCCGACCCGCTCCGCCTCGCCGAAGCTGCCTGTGAGGAAACCCGCCGTAAGATTGAAAATCTTGGCGCAGTCAATCCCCAAGCCTTTGAAGAGTTCCAGGAAGCGTCTCAGCGCCAGGAATTCCTCACCGTTCAGCGTCAGGATCTTCTCGAATCCATCGCCGACACCGAAAAAGCCATCCATGAAATCGACGAGGTCTCAAAGACCCGCTTCACGGAAGCCTTCAAGGCGATTAACGAAAACTTCGGCCAATGCTTCCAGACGTTGTTCGGCGGCGGCATCGGTGAAATGCGCCTCACCGATGAGAGCAATGCCATCGAATCCGGCATCGACATCATCGCCTCGCCCCCCGGCAAGAAGCTGCAGAATGTTCTTCTGCTTTCGGGCGGCGAAAAAGCTCTCACGGCTCTTTCACTCCTTATGGCGATCTTCAAATACCAGCCCAGCCCGTTCTGCGTGCTGGACGAAGTGGATGCCCCGCTCGATGAAGCCAACATCGGCCGCCTCACCCGCCTGCTGGCGGAAATGGCGATCGACACCCAGTTCGTCGTCATCACCCACTCCAAGCGCACCATGGAAGCGGCCCAGGCCATGTACGGCGTCACCATGCAGGAAGCCGGCGTCTCCCGGCTGGTCTCGGTGAAATTCCAGCACTCGAACCGCGCCAACGCCGCGTGAGGGTCCACGGGTCACGGACCTTTAAAAAAAATACACGACCCCGATAACCTGCTGATTCCAGAAAACATACCAGGCCGCCGCCCGTTTCCAGACCGCTTCGCAACACTCGCTTTCCGCTTCCGCAATGGCAGAATCAGGCCGGAGGCAGAGCGCCTGAATTGCCCGAATCTATTCAAAAACTACAACCCGACCGTACCCTCGCCCTGCGTGGCTTCGATGGTTTCGCCTCTGCCGCCGCCATCCATCACGCCTCGCCCGACGGGTTCACCATTAGCGGCACTTTTCGCGATCCTGCCGATTTCGCTGTGGCTGTCCTCTATGACGCCGATAATTTCTACGAGCACCCGCGCCTGAAATATCTGCCGGACTTCGATTTCTCCGGCCTTACCCTTAGCTTCAACCTTCTCTATTCCGACGGCCTCCAGCCCATCGATTCGCCCAAGTCCAACTGGATCGACTGGGCAACCCTCGATTGCATCCTAACCGATGGCTCTAAGCCGAGAATTCCGCTTTGGCAGTATGCCACCCTTGTGGATTCCACGTTCCCCGCCGCATCCGCCACCGTCAACGTCACCACGTCCAGCCAGATACAGCCGTTCGATCGCATCACGCTCTGGTATCAGAACCTGGCCTTCGACTACATCGTGCCGGAAGGCTTTACTACCTACGAGTTTGCCTTCTTCGCCGCCGGTAACGGAACGACACATTCCATCAACATCAACGGCCGCATCTATTCCCATACAGAGAGCAATAAGGACGGTGAGTCCAGCAAGGACCAGGCCGATGCGCTGATCGCCGCCATCTCCGATCCGCAGGTCGCCGCCAGCCACGGGAGCGCCGACAATATTGTCCGCCTTACCGTCCGGCCCTCGGCCGCCTGCGTCGCTATCCCCGTATTCGCATCTGACAACGGCGGGGTCAGCGTCGTTATGCGTTACACGACTCCGGAACTGGCTGCCGCGGCTCTCGTGGACTCCATAAATGTCGCCGACTGGAACGGCGCAGGCTCCCCCAACGCGCTGATCGCCTCCGCCAGCGGCTCGGCAATCACCCTTACCGCCGGCCGGTACGGAATCGTCAACGTCGTGAACGATACGGTTACGCTCGTTTCCGGTGCCCCCTTCTCTGGACTCAAATTGGGTTCGAACGTGCAAATTTCAAGTTTTTCGTGTTCGATTACCGCAATCCACTCATCTACAGAGATCACCGTTTCCGGCGCCCCGCCCTCCGCTTCCAACCTTAGTTATGTCGCTCCGCGAGGCGGCAGCGACGGTAATCTGATCCGGTTGTATGCGCTTTCCAGAGCCGCAACTCTTGCGCTCGACCGGAGCACAATTCAATTCGGCGGCGGAAGCTCGCACGTAACCTGGAACGTCGTCTTGGACTTCACCGCCCTTCACATCGATAGTCTTCGCCAGTGCTGGCTTACTTTCGCGCCTGCGCTCACCACTGCGCCTTTCTCCGCCACCGAATGGCAGGCGGGATTCTCCAACTGGACGCTCTCCGGCACTGACCCCGCCAAAACGCTTCTTAAAGTGGCGGGGCCTGGGTCGGTTCGCGTGGATTCGGAATCGTCTGCCTGCGTCTGGTCCGGTACCTGGAGCGCGGAAAGCGGCTTCTATTCCAAATATTTCGCCAAAGCCAACGTCCGCCATCTGCCTGACGGTACAGTCGTCGTCGACTCTGCCGCTACCGTCACCGTCACCTACCACTGCCAGTACGTCCACGATCTTTATCTTGGTACTTCGCTCTCCACCGACCGCGCCAAAGCCCGTATCACTCTCGACGGCGTTGCGCAACCACCCCTCGACTGCTACCTCGATACCGGCAGCGCCGTCGTCACCCGCCGTCTGCTCTGCTCGAATGTTGCCGCCGGAAAGCATGTGGTCCATATCGACATTCAGCGCGCCGGGGTCCTGTACTTTGATTTCCTCGAAGCCGCCGTCCCGTCCGACATCCCCGCGCCCCTCACCCCCCGCACCGGTATCTCTCCCGCCCTCGACTTCGACACCGATCACACTTATAAGCTCTCCCCTTCGCGCCTGATGTGGAATTTCGATCAACTGGGTTACGGAGGCCCCATGAACGAATACCTCGGCGTCTTCTGGTGGAATGAACGCACATTGACCGGCGGGTTCGTTTCTTCGGCTGACGTGACCTTCTCCGGAACCTTTGCGTCTGGCGACACCGTCCTGCTGAACCTGAACGGCTCCAACATTCGAAAAAACGTCTTCCCCGCCGACACTCCGGCCACCATCGCCCTTCACTTCGCCGCCTATATCAACTCCACCTTTGTGGGCGCCTGGGCCACCGCAACAAACAACGTCCTCACCGTCACCTCGCGATCCGCGGCCCCGGACTACGCTCTTACCCTTGTTCCCTCGGTCTCTTCAGCCGCTGGTGTGGCCATCGTCAGTCGCGGCCCCACTCCGTCCGCAGCCGGAATCTGGACGGTGGACGACACCGTATCCCCGCCACTGAACCGCGCCACGCGTGACTGGCACATCGATTTCTACTCACAGTGCGCCGCCCGCGGCCGTGAAGTCACAACCGCCTGTTCGATGGAGCTCGTGAACCCACCCGCCGGTTGCGCCGCTCGTTACGCCGACCCCATTCGCACCGCCGTTCAGACCGACACCGGCTTTGGTTCGCTGAAATCCGAACACTGCGCCATCGGATCGTCGCGGATGCAGTCTTACCAGAAGGCGGTGTACCGCGCGCTCGCCGGGCTCCAATCGGCGTCTGGCCTCACGCCGTCTTTGCAGTACGGCGAATTCCTTTGGTGGTACTTTGCGGGTCCCGGGGGTATGGCTCTCTACGACGACGAAACGATGGCCGCTGCCGTAACAGCCCTCGGCCGCCCCCTCCATGTCTTCGCCACGCCCGATGACGACCCGGCGGCCAACCCCGCGGACGCTCTTTTTCTGCGGAACCGTCTCCGCGACTACCTCGCCGATCTGACCACAGATCTTCGCTCCGCCTGGCCGGACGCCAGGCTTGAGTTGCTCTGGCCCCTGGACGTGAACCATCAAACTCCGGTGCCGGCTTCAGCGCCGTATCTTGGCGGACGCCTCAACCGCTACATCAACCTGCCGGTCGAATGGCAGGTCAAAGCCACCAGCGGCTTCGACCGCATTAAGACTGAAGCTCTGGCGTTCGCCACCGGCATGCGCGATCTGAACCTGGCCAGCGAAGCGATTCACCTGTTCCCCGATTTCGGCTGGCCATTGGATTCCCTCCGTTATTTGGTGCCCGTCTTCGGCATCGCGATGCCCTGGCACAAAGAAGTAGCGCTCGCCCGCGGCGCCGCTATTCCTGTTATCAACCTTTGGGCCTGGGACCACATTTGCCTCTACAACCTCACCGTTCCGGAGCAGGGCCTCGACCGCCGCAGCTTCGCCAGCGTTGCCTGACGCGCTACACTGCGGCATAAACCCTCTTCTTCCTGAACGCCGCCATCATACTGTCGAACGCCGCAACCTCGTCATGCATCGCGCGATCGCGTTGAAGCTTCGCCACGATCCGCAACTCCTCATCCATGCCCGCACCCACCTTGACCACTGGCTGGGCCGCGACGGCCGCTCCACCCCTTACGTCACTGCCTGGCGCAACATCCTCGACCTTCCCTTCGAAGAACTTCTGGCCACCATCCAGGAAGACTGAGAACGCATGGCGGCGCTTCGTCAATACACCCCTCTGGCCGGCCTGCTGACCGCCCAGGAACGTTGGGAAATTTACGCAACCGCGCCGGTTTCGCTACCATAAAATTTCATGACCGCGGCCACACCCGCCATCGCCATCCGCGATCTGCGCAAGGTCTACGACGGCAGGCCCGCTGTCGATGGGCTCACCCTCACGGTCCCTCGCGGCTCCTTCTTCGGGTTCCTCGGCCCCAATGGCGCTGGCAAGTCCACCACCATTCGGATGCTCACCGGGCTCATTCCGGCGACTTCGGGCACCATCGAACTTTTCGGCCTCCCGATGCCTGCTGAGGAGTTGGAAATCAAGCGCCGCATCGGCCTTGTTCCCGACGAATCTCTTCTCTTCGACCGACTCACCGGCGCTGAATTTCTCGAATTCACCGGCCGCATGTACTCCCTGCCGCGCGATCTCGCCCGCTCCCGCGCCGCTGAACTGCTCGACCTTTTCGAACTCGGTGGTGAGAGCCGTAAACTGATTGCCGAATACTCCAAAGGTATGCGGAAGCGGGTCGCCATGGCCGCTTCTCTCATCCACCGGCCTGAGTTGTTCCTCATGGACGAGCCTTTCGAAGGCGTTGACGCGGTCGGCGCGCGTCTGATGAAAGACATCCTGCTCGATCAGGTCCATAATGGCGCAACGATCTTCCTCACTTCGCACGTCCTTGAAGTGGTGGAGCGCCTCTGCGATCACGCCGCCATCATCAATGAGGGGCGCATCGTTGCCGAAGGCAGCATGGCCGACCTCCGCGCCGATTCAACTCTCGAAGAAATGTTCGTGCGCACCGTAGCCGCCGGACGCCAATACGAAAAACTGGAATGGCTCACATGAAACTCTGGACCTCGCTTCTCCTCTTTAGCGCTCTGGCTTCAGCGCAGCAGCCCATCAAACTCAGTGTCGACGCCACCGACGCCACCCGCCGCCTTTTCCACGCCACCATGCAGTTCCCGGTGAAACCCGGCCCCTTCTCTCTCCTCTACCCGAAATGGATTCCTGGCGAACACGGCCCTACCGGCCCGGTTGCCGATCTCGTTGGCCTCCGCATCACTGCTGACGGCAAGACCATCGACTGGCAGCGCGATGCTCAAAACATGTTCGAATTCCACGTCACCGTGCCCGCCGGTGTTACCACCCTCAACGTCGCTTTCGACTTCATCTCGCCCCCCGACGCCGGCGGCTTCTCTTCCGGCGGATCATTCACCTCACAGCTTGGCGTTCTTAGCTGGAACCAAATGCTGCTTTACCCGAAAGGCACCCCCAGCGACAAGATCGAGATGCAGGCGACGCTGAAAGTTCCGAGCGGCTGGCGTTACGGAACAGCCCTTCCCATCGAGAGCGAATCCGGCAACACCATCGTCTTCAAGCCCGCGCCGCTCACCACCGTCGTCGATTCTCCTGTACAAATGGGAGCCTTCTACAAGACCGTCGATCTCAGCCCCAACGACTCCGTTAAACACTACCTCCACATCGCCGCCGACAGCGAGCGCGCCACTCGCATCTCCGATGAAGTCGCCAACCAATATCGGAACCTGGTGAAAGAAACCACCACTCTTTTCGGGGCTCACCACTACCGGGACTATCACTTCCTGTACACGCTGAGCGATCATGTCGCCCACTTCGGCCTTGAACACCACGAGTCCTCCGACGATCGCACCGACGAAGATTCGGTCGTCGATGAAGACCACCGCCGTATTGCGGCCGGCCTGCTGCCCCACGAATTCGTCCACTCCTGGAACGGCAAATTCCGCCGCCCGGCCGGTCTCGCCACCCCCGACTACAGCCAACCGATGGAAGGCGCTTTGCTCTGGGTCTACGAAGGCCTCACCGAATATCTCGGCGAAATCCTCACCCCGCGCAGCGGACTTCAATCCGCGCAGGATTTCTTCGACACTCTCGCCATCGAAACTGCCGCGCTCGATCGCAGTGAAGGCCGTAAGTGGCGCCCGCTCGAAGACACCGCGGTCGCCGCGCAAATCCTCTACGATTCCCGCAGCGACTACAGCGATCTCCGCCGCACCGTCGATTACTATCCCGAAGGCACTCTGATCTGGCTGGATGCCGATGTCACAATTCGGACGCTGAGCAAGGGTGCGAAATCACTTGATGACTTTTGCAAGCTCTGGGCCGGTGGCCAAAGCACCCCACCGGAAGTCAAGCCCTATACCTTTGACGATGTCGTACGCACGCTCAACGTGGTGCAACCGTACGATTGGGCGAAGTTTCTCAACGACCGCATCCACTCCACCGAAGGCCACGCCCCGCTGGGCGGCATCACCAGCGGCGGCTACAAGCTGGTTTTCGATGGCGAGCGCTCCAGCTACTGGAAGGACGCGGAGGGGGTAGGGAAGGGAGCCAATCTTTCGTATTCCATCGGTCTGCGTGTCCGCGAAAGCGGCGAAATCGGTGATGTGAAGCTGGGTTCCCCGGCCGACAAAGCCGGCATCGCCCCTGCCCACAAAATCATCGCCGTCAACGGCCGCGAATTCAGCACCACGCTCCTCCGCGACGCCATTGCCGACGCGGTGAAAACCTCCGGCCCTGTAAATCTCCTGATTAAAGATGGCGACTACTACAGCGTCCACGCTATCGATTACCACGGCGGCGAACAATACCCGCACATTGTTCGCGATGAATCGAAGCCCGACCTCATCTCGGACATCATTCGACCCCACGCCCCCAAATGATCGCGGCCATTCTCAGAGCGCAGTTTCTCTCGCTTCGTCCGCGCGCCCGCACCCGCAAAGGCGGCGCGGTTGTATCCGTGATCACCGGCGCGATCTTCTATGGCTTCTGGGCTTTTCTCAGTTTCGGCGTAATGCTGTACTTCTCGCAGCCGGACAGTCAGTACTTCACCGCAGCCCTCTCCAGTGGGCTCTTGCTCATCATGTTGTACTGGCAACTCGCGCCCATCATTTCCGCGAGCTACGGCGCTTCGCTCGACCTTCGAAAACTTCTGGGCTACCCCATCCCGCATTCACAGCTTTATGTGATCGAAGTCCTGCTCCGCCTCACGACCTGCGCCGAGATGTTTCTGCCGCTCACCGGCATCGCCGCCGGTCTGCTGCGCAACCCGCTCTACGGCGGGCGCTCGGTCCTGTCGATTCTCTTCGGCGTCCTCGCCTTCGCATCGTTCAATGTCCTCACCGCTGCCGGCGGACGTCATCTGCTGGAACGTCTCCTGCTTCGCACGCGATTGAAGGAAGTCTTCTTTTTTATATTCGTCTTCATCGCCGTGCTGCCGCAGCTGATCGTGGCTTTTCACATCCGCGGCGAAACCCTGGCCCGCCTCGCTCCTTCACAGATCTTCTGGCCGTGGGCAGCGGCCGCGCGTCTCGTGCTTCACGACCGAACCACTCAGGCCGCACCGATCGTCCTGGTCTGGCTGTTCCTGGCCTGGCTCTTCAGCCGCAATCAGTTCGAGCGTTCTCTCCGCTTCGACGGCGCGGTCATGGCGCGTCCCATGGTCAACCCCACCGGCATTGGCGGCCTCGAAGTCTTATACCGTTTCCCCGGACGCTTCCTCCCCGACCCCATCGCCGCCATGGTGGAAAAAGAACTGCGCACCCTCGTCCGCATCCCGCGCTTCCGCCTCGTCTATGCAATGTCTTGTTTCTTCGGCCTGATTGTTTTCATGCAGGGGCTCCGCCGCGACCCCGCCCGCACCGGCTTTTTCTCCCAGAACGCGCTGACCATGATGGCCCACTATGGGCTGCTCATGTTAGGGCAAATCAGCTACTGGAATTCGTTCGGCTTCGATCGCTCAGCTGTGCAGGGCTACTTCTCCTGGCCGATCCGTTTCCGCGACGCGCTCATCGCCAAGAACCTCACGGTGCTCATTTTCCTTATTCCTCAGGTGCTGTTGGTATCTCTGGGAGGCTGGGCAGCGAAAGTTCCGGTAAGCCCATCCAAAATCCTCGAGACCATGGTGGTCATTCTCATTACATCGCTTTACTGGTTCGGACTCGGCAACATTATGTCCGTTCGAGTGCCGCGAGCGCTCGACCCGAACAAAATGAATCAAATGTCGAACAAGATGCAGGCCTTCACCATCCTCGCCGCACCTTTCCTCCTGGTTCCGGTTGTGCTCGCCTACTGGGCGCGATCAGTTTTCGATAGCCAAATCGTCTTTGGAGGTCTGCTGCTCGTCGCTGCGATTGTGGGCGCAATCTTCTACTGGGCGGGCCTTGATTCCGCTGTCACCGCCTCCACCCGTCACCGCGAAAAAATGCTGCTGGAACTCTCGCGCGCCGACGGACCGCTATCTCTAAACTGAAAACGTGTCTTACGACGCATTCCTACTGATCTCCTTCGGAGGCCCCGAAAAACGCGAGGACGTCATCCCGTTTCTTGAAAACGTCCTCCGCGGTCGCAACGTCCCGCGCGAGCGCCTGCTGGAAGTCGCTGAACATTACTACCATTTCGATGGCGTAAGCCCAATCAACAGACAGAATCGTGCTCTGATCACTGCGCTTCAGGCTGAGCTGAAACTTCCCATCTATTGGGGCAACCGCAACTGGCATCCGCTACTTGCCGATACTGTCGCCCAAATGCGCGACGCCGGCGTCAGGCGCGCGCTCGCTCTCGCCACCTCGGCTTTCGGCTCCTACTCCGGTTGCCGCCAGTATCGCGAAGACATCGATCGCGCCCGCGCCGCAGTCTCCGGCGCGCCGCAGATCGACAAACTTCCACCGTTCTCTACTCACCCGGCCTTCACCGAAACTATGATTGACCGCGTGCGGGACGCCGCCACAAAACTCCCCGGCGCCGAAGTCATTTACACCGTGCACAGCATTCCGGTTTCGATGGCGAACAGCAGTCCCTACCAGCGGGAACTGCTTGCAGCCTGCAATGCCGTGAACACCGCGCTCAATATTGGCGAGCCCACGCTCGTTTACCAGAGCCGCAGCGGCCCGCCCAGCCAGCCGTGGCTTGGACCCGACATCGGCGACTACCTGCGTTCCACGCCAAACAGGAAAGTCATCGTTGTTCCCATCGGATTTCTGTCCGACCATATGGAGGTTCTCTACGATCTCGACACCGAAGCCGCCGCGCTTGCCTCGGAACTCGGGATCGAGTTCGTCCGCGCCGGCACGGCTGGAACCCATCCCATCTTCGTCCGCGGCATCCGCGAAATGGTGGAAGCCGCGATGCTCAATCCGCCCGAGCCATGCCGTGCCGATTGCTGTCCGCCTCCGCAACGCCCGCGCGCGTAATCTGAATTTATGGACGCCACTTTCGCCTGGGCGCGCAAGCAGCAGCCGGCAGTCATCGACTTCATCCGCCAGCTTGTCGAATGCGAGTCGCCCAGCGATTCCGCGGCAGACGTGAACCGTTTCGTCAACCTCTTCGTCGAAGCCACCAAAGACATCGCGAAATGCCGCACCCTGCCGGGCGAAAAAGGCGCGGGGCGCATTCTGATCTGCGAATTCCAACTTCCCGGCAAGCGGGTTTCAAAAAAGGGCATCCTCGCTCTCGGCCACTCCGACACCGTCTGGTCCCTCGGCACGCTCGCCACCATGCCTTTCCGCAACGCGAAAGGCCGTCTCTGGGGCCCGGGCGTGCTTGACATGAAGGCCGGCCTCGCCTTCTTTGTCTTTGCTATGCGCGCGGTGCGCGATCTCAATATCCCCGTCGCCCACAAAGTCGAATTGCTCATCAATCCCGATGAAGAAACGGGCAGTCGCATCTCGCGCGCCGTTACTGAAAAGCTCGCTCGCCTGAGCAAAGCCGTTCTGGTCCTCGAACCCGGCACTGGTCTCGAAGGCAAAGCCAAGACGGCGCGCAAAGGCATTGGTGACTATCGCCTTAAAGTCCAGGGTCTCGCCTCCCACGCCGGCGTCGATTTCGAAAAGGGCGCCAGCGCGGTCGTCGAACTCTCTCGTCAGGTCGACCGCATCGCCGCCTTCACCAACTTAAAGCGCGGCGTGACTGTCAACCCCGGCACCCTCGCCGGGGGCACCCGCTCCAACGTCATTGCCGCCGAAGCCTCGACC
>Ga0206965_10339_pt1 | contig 12791 bp, 9 predicted proteins | sample Alteio_BWOrgHeat_26_FD_152973 | JGI IMG/M metagenome (GOLD analysis project Ga0206965, IMG submission 152973) | Enriched cells from forest soil in Barre Woods Harvard Forest LTER site, Petersham, Massachusetts, United States -... | ecosystem: Environmental > Terrestrial > Soil > Temperate forest >...
CAAAATATTGATAGCTGAATTTGGATAGTAGTAGGAAAACTGGAGGTTAACCTCCAGCAATCCGCCAAAAAACAACAGGAGAATGGCAACAATGCGGAACATGTATTTATTGACGGACAAGCCGTTGAGCCCGGGATCCGGATCCTTTTTTACCAGCATATAAAGCAGATAAGAAGCAATGGCCGCCACTATGGTAGTGATAAATCCTTTATTGGCGATGATGGCCAGGTGCGCGTCTGAATGAACATAAACATTGGAAATATCCATCAGCAGGCTAAAGATCATCGCAATGAAGATGACGATGGATGTTAGTTTCATTAAGTTGATGGACGATTTGAGGTACAGCCAATAAAGCAGCACCGTTTCAGAGCCCCAGAACAGCGTGATGTTATTGCCATGCAGCTGTATAGGTGCAGTTAATGAAATAAAGGTGAGAGTAATGCCGATCAGCAGGTAAAGAATATTCGGGTCGACAGTTCTTTTGCGGAACAGGATATACGATAGCACCAGGTTGATTAAAGCCAGCGCCGCGCTGAATAGCCCGCGGTATTGGGAAAGTCTCATTTCAGTTAATAAATACAGGCCGGCCGCAAAATAAAGGGCGGTATTGATGAGCAGGATACTGAAATCAATAGCGAGGAAGCTTTTATTTTCGCGGATGTTGTTAATGACATTGATGATAAAGAACAGCAAATAAAAGATGGTGGCAAAACGTAGCCCTATGTAATAATTGCTGCCGGTTAACGTGTACAATACCGTGGCAAAAACAATAACCGATAAGCCAAACGACGAAATATTGAGGATGCGCCATGCTTTAAAATAGGCAATAACGAGGAGGCCAACGTTTAAAATAAGCAGGTAGATAAACAGCCCGTTGTAATTATTAGTGCCGTTGCTCACCAGAAAAGGGCTCGCAAAGCCACCGATAAGCGCTATAACGGCCAGTTCCTGCTTATCATACAATAAGGCAAGCAGCACTGCGAAAACGGTAATGACAATTAGGATACACAAGGCCGCCAACTGGCTGAACAGGTGGAATTGCTGAAAGGCAAGGGTAATGGTAAAGTAGAAAACCGCCAAACCGCCGCCTGTTAATACAGAACTGAAGGCCTTATAGTTATTGCGCATGCGATGGGCAAAGCCAACCAAAATAGCCCCGCAAAATATGCCGATACCTACACGCCCGACAGGGCCTACCCAATTATTATCGATGGCGTATTTTACAAAGAAACCAATAGCCAGCACCAAAATAGCAATGCCGATCTTATTTACCAGGTTTTCGCCGATGAATTTTTCAAGATCAGGGTAACGTTCAAAAAATGAGGGCTCGGGTTCCGGTTCGGGTTGAGGTTTATGGAAATTTGGCTGCGGATCGAGGGTTTTAACAGGTCTCCTTAAATTTGCCATAGCATCATAAATAACTTCCGGATGCTTTTCAATAACAGGTTCCGGTTTAACCTCCACTGGTTTTGGCGGTTCCGGGCGTTTAAATTCCGGTGGTATTGGTGGCCCGGGAATTTTTTCTTCAACTGTTGGCAAAACGGGAGCTGGTTTCACCTCCGGCTTCTGGTTTTCTGCAGCTTTGGTTTGCTGGTACAGCCGAATCTGGTTTTGCAGTTCGGTGATCCTGTATTCAAGGTCCCTGAATTTATTGTTGATCCCCGATCTGTTTGTGATGAGCAGAACAAGAATTATTAAAAGTAAAATGATGGTGATTGCGTCCATAATGCCGGTTGGTTAAATAAAGATAGAAGATTTAGACAAAAAACGCGGCATCTGGGTAAATTATGCGCGACAAATGCAGATGCATGGCGGCGGGTTTACTCATCCTCCCTACAGTCGTTGGGACATCGTCCGTCACCCGTCTCTCCGGCAAGCCGGAAAGAAAGGGAAAGAACGTCAAAAAGATTTTATTTTTCGTTTTGCCTGATTATCAGCATTTTGATTTGGTGGAAAATAACCTATTCTTTCACCAAAGTACCAATTGGCTCGCCTAAAGCAATCTTCATGAAATTACCAGGCTTGTTCATATCAAAAACAATAATAGGCAGTTTGTTTTCCTGGCAAAGGGTAATGGCGGTCATGTCCATTACATTAAGGCCTTTGTCGTAAACTTCCTGGTAGGTAATATTTTCGTAACGGGTTGCAGTTGGATCTTTTTCAGGATCGGCGGTATAGATGCCGTCAACGCGGGTGCCTTTTAGTACCACATCGGCTTTTATTTCGATAGCGCGAAGGGAGGCGGCAGTATCAGTAGTAAAATAAGGGTTACCTGTACCGGCGCCGAAGATCACAATTTTGCGTTCTTCCAAATGATGCATGGCGCGGCGGCGGATATACGGTTCGCAAATCTGCTCCATTTTTATGGCCGATTGCAAACGGGTTTCAACCCCTATACTTTCTAATGCGTTTTGCAGGGCCATACAGTTGATCACCGTGGCGAGCATACCCATATAGTCGGCCTGGGCACGATCCATACCCGATTTTTCGGCACTAAGGCCGCGGAATATATTCCCGCCCCCAACCACAATGGCCATTTCGATACCTTTATCGTGCACATCTTTAATGTCATGTGCATACTGTAAAACCTGTTTATTATCAATTCCGTATTGTTTGTCGCCCATAAGCGACTCTCCGCTAAGTTTTAAAAGGATTCTTTTATATGTCATGAAGTCGAGTTTTTCAAAAATATAGAAATATAACCAGTGTTAAAATTTTATGTCAGATTTCTTAAGAAATCACCTTTAAATATAGTGTTGGTTATTTCAAAATCTTCGTTAAATATCACCATATCCGCGTCATAGCCGGGAGCTATCCTCCCCTTTTTAGTCATTTTTACCAATTGGGCAGGATAAAGCGAAGCCATGTTAATCGCTTCAGCAAGGTTAATGCCTACATGTTCCACGGCGTTTTCAACGGCTTTCAACATGGTCAGGCATGAGCCGGATAAAGTACCATCAGGCATTACATAACGGTCGCCGGTGAAGTGGTGGTGATAAGCGCCTTCTTTTGATTCGGTAACCCTGTCGGTAATTAAAAATAATTTGTTGCCCAGTTCGCGTTTGGCAAGGCGCACCATGGCAAAATCAACATGGATACCATCATTTACAACACTGGTGTAAGGTTTCTCCTCAAAAATTGCCGGAATATAGCCGGGTTCGCGGTGGTGCATTTGCGGCATGGCGTTGTATAAATGCGTTACCGCTGCTACAGGATTATTTAAGAATGATTTTCCCTGCTGGTAAGTAGCATTGCTATGGCCCGAAGACAGAATGATGCCATGATCATGCAGGTAATCAATTACTTCCTGATCCTGGAGCTCGGGGGCAATGGTCATCATTTTGATCACACCATCAGCCATCGCTATCCAGCGCTCCACTTCGGCCAGGGTGCCCTTTTTTATGTATTTGGCAGGATGTGCACCTTTTTTTTCAGCATTTAAATACGGCCCTTCCAGGTGCAGGCCCCAAAAGTTGCCCTTGCTTTGTTCGCGATAGATCTTAGCTGCTTCAATTCCTTTTTCAACCACCTCGTTGGTATTGGTGGCAATGGTGGCTAAAAAGCCGGTTGTGCCTTCGTTTAACAGGTCGTGCTCCATTTGGGCAAGGGCCGAAGGTTCGGGTACGCCACCAAAGTTTTTACCGCCGCTGCCGTATAATTGCAGGTCGATTAAACCCGGGGCAAGGAAAGCATTATTAAGATCAATTTTTTTAGAATCAGCAGGAGCGGCGTTTTCGTCAACAATAGCGGTGATGCTTCCGTTAGAAATTAATACCGCTTTGCCATTGCTGATGGTTCCATCAGTAATTAGTTGAAGGTTGTGAAGTGCAGTTATCATAAAATAAAAATAAGACCTCCCTTTTTGTCAATATAAGCGGCCCGAAGTTACGGCTCTTTATTTCTTTTCGTGCAATAAAATCAGTTTGATCAAATTATCGCCGGTCAAATATTTATTGGCGCAAGCTTTCGTGCTTTCTACGGTAACATCATTTAAACTTTTGATGAAATCACTAATATAACCCGGGTCTTCGTGATTACGGGCTGTTGACGCCAGATGTTCAAGCCAAAAACCATTTTCTTTTACCTTCACCTGTGTTAATCGAGCTTCTTCCGACTTAAACTTTTCTATATCTGCAGGCAGGGCGCCATTTTGCCTGATTTTATCGATCTCTTCCATTGTAGCAGCAATCAATTTATCAACGTTTGCTTCCCCGCAAGTAAACTGAACATTAAGCGAGTACCTTCCTGTAGGATAATTCAAATAGTAGGCTCCCGCCGTTACTGCATAAACACTCCGTTCCTGGTCCCGTAAACGCTCTATAAGCTTTATTTGCAATATTTCGCCCAATGCGTTTAATTGCAGGTTGTTGGCCTGGTTGTAGTCAAACTGCCCGCTAAACACCAATCTTACAGAGCTTTTATCGTCAATGCCTTTATGCACAATTTTGGTGATTTTTCCAGGCAAGGGGTACATCCCTAAATCTTTAAAAGTTTCGTTGCTATGGGTTGATGGCAAACTGCCGATGTAGGTCTTTATCAAATTGCGGACGCCAATATCATCTAAATTGCCAACAAAAACGAAGGTGAAATTGCTTGCATCGGCAAAACGGTCTTTATAAAAGCTAAATGCTTTATCCACATTGGCCGTCTTTAACATTTCTGCGTTTACGCCGCCTGCCCTTGGATTATTGCTATTAAGCACCATACTCACGGTATCGGCAAAAACACCTGCGGGCGAGTTGTCCTTTGTTGCCAGCCAGCCGCGTTGTTCAGATAAAAGGCCGTTCCAAACGGCAGTGTCTTTATGTGGCGCGGTGAAATATAAATGGATTAATTTGAGGGCTGTCTCCAGGCCACTTTGTGCGGACGACCCGGTAATCCCCTGGGTATAATCATGAATAAATGGAGCCAGACTAACTTTTCTTAGCGACAAATATTTGTCAAACTCCACCTGGTTGAAATTTGCCAAACCGCTTTTGCGTACCATGGCAGCACTGAGCACTGCCGACGCGTAATCGGCATCAGCGGCTATGGAAGTCCCTCCAAAACCATAGATATTGAACAAAACCAATCCAGTTTGAAAATTTGTGTTTTTTAAGATCACTTTTGCCCCGTTACTCAAAATAAACGTTTTGGTATCAATGTGACTATCATAGGTGTCTGATTCGATTTTGCCGGATTTCAATCCATCTTCCGGCAATACATCAGTGTATTTATCTACGTTTACATCTTTGTAGGCTTGCACGTCTGCACCCGGATGGCCTACCCAGTCCAACACCGTCTTTTCGTCGGGTAATATCGCTTTATCTTTGGCAGGCGCTTCAATAATAATAAAACGGTTGTCATCGGAGATATAGGAGGCGAATAAATCATTGATTTCCATTAATTGTATATACTTCAGGTAAGCCAAACTGAAGTTATATTCATATTCCACACCGGGGCAGCCCTCATCGTTTAAAAAATTGCGCGAATACTCCTGGGCGTAGGCCTCCGATTTATGACTATCGATGTTTAAATTTAAGCCTGCCTGTATTCCCTGGTACCAGTTTTTGGCAGCCGATAACTCATTATCAGTGAAGCCATATTTTCTCGCGCGCTCAAGTTCGGCCAATAGTGCTTTGGTTGCCTTTTCCAAATTCCCGGGGCTGGCAACAGCTTGCGCGCTAAAAACATCGGTATTGCCTAACGATGATGCATTACTTGCAGCAGCAAATAAAAATGGCGGGTTTCCTGCTTTTCCAATGTCCTTCAGCCTGTCGTTCATCATTTTATTGAGCAGGATGGTGCGTATTTTTTGCAAATACTCTGTATTGGTGCGTTCTTTAGTGCCTGGTAGCCGCACCGTCATCGAAAAGGTAGTGTATTGGGCTTCTTCGTCTGTCACTATCTTTATCCGGGTGCCGCTTATGGGAGGGATTGAATAATTGCCCAAAGGTTTTTCGTTTACCGGATTTTGAAGCACTGCAAACCTTTTTTTGATCAATTCTTCTACTTTATTAGGATTGATATCGCCAACTACAATAACAGCTTCATTGTCGGGCCGGTACCAGTCCTGGTAAAATTGTTTAAGTTCATCGGCTGTGCAATTTTTAATAATGTTTTCGTCGCCTATTGGCAAGCGGGCAGCATAACGGGAGTTGTTGAGTGCGACAGGAATCGTTTGGCTGCTCATGCGTTCGTTGGCATTCTTTCCCCTCAAACGCGCTTCTTCTAAAATAACGTTACGTTCGTTGTTAACTTCAACAGGATCAAAGCTCAAATAGCCCGCCCAGTTTAACAAAACATCTATCCCCTTATTGAATACCTGCATGCTATCGGTGGGCACAGTTATTTCGTATATAGTTTGCTCATAGCCTGTATGGGCATTAACATCTGCTCCAAATTTTACCCCAGACTTTTGCAAATAATCGACAAGTTGATTTTTAGGGAAATCTCTTGTACCATTAAATGCCATGTGTTCTACAAAATGAGCCAGGCCAAGTTGTTTGTCATTTTCCTGAATTGAGCCGGTGCGCTCAACCAGGTATAATACAGCCCTGTTTTTTGGGGATTGGTTTTTGCGAACGTAATAGGTTAAACCGTTTGGTAAAACGCCATAATGTATGGCTTTATCCATTGGTTGCAAATTTCTTTGCGTTGCAGCAGAGGAATCTGATTTTTCTTGGGCCGAAGCGGTGAGGACGGCTAAAAGCAGTAAGGTAAGGGTTAGTTTAAATCGCATTGGCAAATGTATACAATATGTTAAATTCTATACAGGGCGGGATATTAATATATCAAATTTGCGAACCTCGTCAAAATATTGCAGTAAACGGTTGATTGTCCGCATCCCGGGCGGCTATAGCAAAAAAAAATCCCCCCGATTTATCGGGGGGATCAAAATATTTAAGCTCCTAAAGCAACCCGCTTAAACGCGGTCACTGTCAGTCCTTTTTCAACCTCGTTTAAAAACTGGGCCACGTTTTTGGATGGGTCCTTTACAAACTCCTGGTTCAATAAAGTTGAATCTTTATAGAATTTGTTTAGTTTGCCTGCAGCAATTTTTTCAACCATTGCTTCAGGTTTGCCTTCCAAACGGATTTGTTCTTTAGCGATCTCTAATTCACGTTCGATAGTAGTAGCGTCAACGCCGTCTTTATCAATAGCAACAGGGCTCATCGCTGCAATTTGCATTGCCACGTCTTTACCTGCCTCATCAGCACCGGCTGCGTTAGCGCTCAAGCCAACCAACACACCTAAACGGTAATTGCCGTGGATATAAGCGATCACTTTTTCGCCTTCAATTACTTCGTATTTAGATACGCCGATCTTCTCGCCGATCTTGCCGGTTTTGTCGATAACGGCTTCGCCGATTTTTTGACCATCAACAGCAAGTTCGCTTAAAGCTTCCAGGGATGCAGGGTTATTTTCAACTGCAACGGCAGCAATCGCGTTAGCAAAAGCAACAAAGTCAGCGTTTTTAGCCACGAAATCAGTTTCGCAGTTCAATTCGATAATTACACCACGTTTGCCATCAGCCGAAGTACGTGCGATAACCACACCTTCGTTTGATTCACGGTCCTGGCGGCTGGCAGCCACTTTAGCACCTTTTTTTCTTAAAAAGTCAATGGCAGCTTCAAAATCACCATTGGTTTCAGTTAAAGCTTTTTTGCAATCCATCATACCCGCACCAGTTTGCTGGCGCAGTTTGTTTACGTCGGCTGCAGATATTGTTACTGTAGACATTTTGCCCCCTAACCCCCTAAAGGGGGAATTTAAGCGCCTCCATCCAAAAAGGTGGAGGCTTATATTATTATTAATTGTATTTATAACTCTCTATTAGCCCATTCCTGCTCCTCCGCCTTGAGGCGGAGGCCGGGGGCTATTACTCAGCAGGCTCAGTTCCGGTTTCAGCGGCAGCTTCAGCAACAGCAGCATCAACTTCTGCAGTTCCTTTACGTGCTCTTTTGCCACCTTCGTTTGGCGCCCTGTCAACAGTTACTGCTTCAGGAGCGTCAGCTTTAGCTTTCGCCTGTGCTGCTTCTTTTTCAGCTTCGTCTTCTTTTTCGCGTTTGCGTTCTTCCAAACCTTCAACTATAGCCTGGATGATGATACCGGTGATCAATGAAATTGATTTGGTTGCATCGTCATTTGCAGGGATAGGGAAATCGATGTTTGAAGGATCGGAGTTGGTATCCACCATCGCGAAAGTCGGGATATTAAGCTTTAAAGCTTCCGAAACCGCGATGTGCTCCTTTTTAACGTCGATTAAAAATAAAGCTGCCGGTAAACGGTTCAGGTCAGAGATCCCGCCTAATAAAGTTTCCAGTTTAATACGCTCACGCTGTATCATCAGCCTTTCTTTTTTCGAAAGGTTTGCATAAGTACCGTCTTTGGTCAATTTATCGATGTTTGACATCTTTTTGATCGACTTGCGTACGGTAGCGAAGTTGGTTAACATACCACCTAACCACCTTTCGGTGATAAAAGGCATGTTTACACCTTTTGCATATTCAGCAACGATATCTTTCGCTTGTTTCTTTGTAGCTACGAATAATACTTTACGTCCTGATTTTACAATTTGTTTTATAGCTGCAGCAGCTTCTTCAACCTTTGTTAAGGTTTTGTTTAAATCGATAATGTGGATACCGTTACGCTCCATAAAAATGTACTGCGACATTTTTGGGTCCCATTTGCGGGTAAGGTGACCAAAGTGTACACCTGCATCCAGTAAATCCTGATATGTTGTTCTTGCCATTTTGTTGTCCTCCTTTGATTAACGTTTACTGAATTGGAATCTCTTACGTGCTTTCTTGCGTCCTGGTTTTTTACGTTCAACCATACGGTCGTCACGTGTCATGATACCTTTAGCGCGCAGGGCTGGTTTCTTTTCAGGGTCGAGTTCAACGATAGCTTTCGCGATGGCTAAACGAACGGCTTCTGCCTGTCCTTTTACGCCACCACCTGCAACGTTAACTTTCACATCGAATTTTCCGGCTGAACCAGAAACTTCAGTGCTTTGCATAACGATGTATTGTAATGGCAATGTTGGAAAATACTCCTTGTAATCTTTACCGTTTACGGTAATTGCACCGGCGCCATCTGTTAAATAGATGCGTGCAACTGCTGTTTTTCTTCTGCCCGAAGTGTTAGTTGTTGGCATTTTTTCTTTTCTCCTTAAATTAAAAGTTAAATGGTTGTTGGGTTTTGTGCTGCATGAGGATGCTCGGCGCCTGCATAAACATGCAGGTTGCCAAATAATGCTTTGCCCAAACGATTTTTAGGTAACATACCACGCACGGCTTTTTCAATTACGCGTGTTGGATGTTTTGCCATTAACTCCTTAGGAGAAATGAAACGCTGACCACCGGGATAGCCGGTATACGAAACATACTGCTTGTCGCTGAATTTGTTTCCGGTCAGTTTTACCTTGTCTGCATTAATAACGATCACGTTATCACCGCAGTCTACGTTTGGGGTAAAGTCAGGCTTGGTTTTTCCACGGATGATCATGGCGATCTTCGTAGACAAGCGCCCCAAAATCTCGCCCTGTGCGTCAACAACAACCCATTGCTTGTTAACGGTCTTTTTATTGGCTGAGACAGTTTTGTAACTTAACGTATTCACTTGCTTTAAATTAAATTTATTAAACGTTTATTATACCCCGCATTTTCGGGACTGCAAAGATAGGTGTTTTTGTTTAATTGTCAAATGGTTTTTGTGATTAGTTGAGTAAGTTGGATTGGGTTGATTAAGTGAGTTAGATTAAGTTGAATAAGTGGGTGGTTTTTTATCGTTGAATGGTTGTAAAGTTGGAAGGTTTTAAGGTTAGGCAGTAAATGATACCCTTGCCTGCATAGTATCGGCCATTGACCTTTATTTAAGCGGGACGTCTAAAATGTCGTGTCTCCAAGTGGTACTCACGATAGACGGACAACATTATCAATTTAGTGTAATTATCTTTGTCCTAACTCTTTTACAATTAGCTTTAAAAACTATATATTCAGCCACTTAATTTTTATCACAGGATTTATGGCATTTAAGATATTGGCACTCCGTGTAAATAAAGATTTTTCCTATACGAAAAATCTGAAAACAAATATTTTATATCGATTTAGTAACGACTATGAATTTGTCGGCTATGAGGATGGACAAAAAGACTTCAGAACTATTACAGAAATCAAAAACAAAGCAACATATCCAGTAGACATTTATAACGTTAAATTGGCTAACAACAGCAGTCTGTCGATCAATATCACTGCTATTCTCGGAAAGAACGGAGCCGGTAAAAGCACTTTGTTGGAGTTATTTTATTTATTGATCTACTGCCTCGGGGAAAGAAGGCGTTATATCAATGACCGATCATACAGCCAACGGCAGGTTGACCGTGGTTTTAATAGGGAATATTTCCAAGATTATAAGGCCAGTGTAGAACGGCTGCTTCAGACAGCACAGATACAATTATTCTATGAACTCGATGATAATTACTATTTGCTTTCCAATACTGGGAAGCAGGTGGTTTTATATCAGCTGAAAGAGGGAAAATGGAAGTCAGTGGAATACAAGCCGGAGTTGTTTTTTTATACTATTTGTGTGAATTATTCGCTTTATGGTTTGAACAGCGGTCGAGACTATTTTTGGCTTAATCCTCTGTTTCACAAAAACGATGGGTACAAAACGCCGTTAGTAATCAATCCATTCAGAAAGGACGGTGTTATTGACATAAACACCGAACTGCATTTAGCCCAGACTCGCGTACTTACTAACTTGGTTGATAAGTCGTTTCGCTCCGACAAACTTATTGATGAAAAAGAAATTAAGGAAATCATATTCGACGTCATCCCGGCACATCTTGGCAGGATTGAGGTTTATGATATTGGCTATATATACGAACTCACCAAAAGTCGATGTAATATTGATCTGATAGATGTTCTCGAGTCCTTTATGGTCAGGTATTCGCAACTTCCACAGAATTTTGATTTTGCCAATATGCGATCCTATCTACAAGATGAACTGGACAATAAAAAAAACTCCAAAGAAAAAGGCAAAAAGTTTCTGTTTACTGGTGAGGAAATAGCAGATTATCAAACAATAAAAAATTCATTATTCAAATATTGCATTACTAAAATTGCCAAGATATGTATCAAATATGATGAATATGAGGACTACACCGAAATAAGTACGAAAAAGGACGATTTTCCAGCTATTAAGTTGATTAAGGATGCTGATAAACTCGTGACCAAACTAATCGGTGATGACAGCCACATTACCTTAAAGCTTAAACAAGCGGTAAATTCAATAGCGGGAAATTTTTTGAATCAACATCCTTGGAAAAAAGTTCGCGATCCGCAAACTATCGAAAATTTTATCTACCGTAACAGTATAACGATTGATGAATTCAGAAATATGGTGAAACCAGCTTTTGAACAATCGCCAAGAAAAAAGAAAAGAGTTGCACAGTTTATCCCAACTGGATTGTTTAAACCTTCAATCATGCTGGTTTATGCATCGGGAGAGACCGCGTTTCATCAGCTTAGTTCAGGTGAGCAACAAATGATTCATTCGATACATTCTATCGTGTACCATATTCTAAACATTGAAACCCTCGAAAATAGCACCAAATACCAATCGGTTAACCTGGTTCTTGACGAAATAGAACTGTATTATCACCCGGAATACCAGCGGCAGTTCGTCAAATTGTTGCTGGATACATTGGCCAAGCTGCAACTGACAAGAGTAAAAGCGCTCAATATAATATTCTCTACCCATTCGCCATTTATTCTGTCTGACATCCCTCATGTCAATGTATTGAAGTTGAGAGATGGCATGCCGGTTAAATACGACGACGATATGATGACCTTTGGGGCAAATATTCATGAAATGCTAACTGATACTTTTTTCCTCGGCCCGGAACTCATTGGCGCATTTGCGAAAAAGAAAATAGAAAGCTGCATTGAAAAACTGGAGACACTTCGCCGTCTAAAAAATATTGAGGTGAATGAGCAGGTCATCGAACAGGTTAGCAAAAAAGAAAACGAAGAACTAAAAATAACAAAATCAACGAAAAAGAAAGGTAATGACAAGCGCAGTAAATTTGAAATTGGGAAGCAAGAGGAGTTGGCAACATTGGAAATCCATAAACTGATCAACATGATCGGCGAGCCAGTGGTACGGTTCAAAATGCTTCAAATGTATGACGAATTAATGCTTAATGAGAATAATTCAAAAGAACGTGCAAGGCGCGAGATACAAATCCTGCTGGATAAAAATGGTTTAACAAAAAATGATCTTTGATTGAGATGTTTTATATAGACGGTAATTCCAAACAAGTCATAGATGCAGAAGCACGGCATTTTAAAGAATTAAGGTGTTTCGTCAGCAAAAAAGTAGAAGGGCCAAAGTGTACCGATCCAACTTGTAAAATGTGTAAATCACGCTATAAAAAGGTGGTCGGCCTGTTCAAAAAGATCGAAACTTTTCTTACTGATCCCCTTAATCTGGAAATAGTTTTACGTGGTGATCCTTCAGATTTGCCGCAGATCAACGAAGAGTTCTGGAAATACATATTTCCAACCTATGATTTTGACGTATGGCTCCCTTTTTTTGACAGACGACTCATTGCGGCAAAATCAACAAATCCGATGAAACCGTTTTCACAAATGCTGTTCAAATATATAGATCAGATAAATAATATTTTTGATTATGAACGTTTTATTGACAAGGACAGTAAATATTACAACGCCTATGATTTGTCGGGAACTCTAGCGCGTAACACTTGTACTTATTGTAACCGAACGTATACGTCCACATAAGGA
>Ga0206965_10340_pt1 | contig 12765 bp, 10 predicted proteins | sample Alteio_BWOrgHeat_26_FD_152973 | JGI IMG/M metagenome (GOLD analysis project Ga0206965, IMG submission 152973) | Enriched cells from forest soil in Barre Woods Harvard Forest LTER site, Petersham, Massachusetts, United States -... | ecosystem: Environmental > Terrestrial > Soil > Temperate forest >...
CATCCCACCTGTGGATTCGGCTTCCAACCCTGCAGCAGAAATGCGTAGTCGATCAGGTAGCCCGCTTTCTGCCCTGCCGTCCGGCTCCCGCTCAACATGGTCTCCACGATGAACTTCAGCACGATGCAAAGGCCCAGCAAATACACCGGATAGATCCGCGCGAACCGGGCAGCACAGAATTTCTTCCAACTGGTCTTATTCCAGCTAACCTGCACATAGCTTCGCGCCATCACAAACCCGGAGAGCAAAAAGAATGTCTGGACGGCAAGATAACCGCCGTGGATCAGCGTGGAGACCGGCCCGGGAAGCGCATCGATGGTCTTGCCAAGCAACATATTCCGGCCCGCCAGGTGATGCAAAATCACCCAAAAGGCCAGAACAAAACGCAACCCCGTTAGCGCCGGCAAATACCCTGCCGGCTCAGCGCGCAGAGGCGCCGCCTGTGATGTGAAAGCTATGTGCTCTATCTTACGTTACATCGAGGGCCGGTCCAGACACGGCCTCGTGCGCAAGGCTTTTGGACCCGAAAACGCCTCTCTCCGTTAGAATGAAATGGCACTCGACATGACTCCTTCAGCCCCGAGCCGCCCAGGCGCGAAAGTCGTCGTCGCCACCACCGTAGCTCTGGCTTTTATTTCCTTTTGGCGGGCGGCCTCCATCGTTCTCAGCGACCTGGCCTCCTCCGCCTTCTACGCCGGCGGCATCGCGGAACAGGCCATCGGGAGGAGCGCTCCATGGTTCGTCCTCGGCGTCATGCTCTTCAGCTTCGCCGTGCGCAGCGTTTATATGGAGAGTTCGTCCATGTTCGTCCGCGGTGGTGTTTACGTGGTCGTCCGGGATTCCATGGGCCCTTTCGTCGCCCGCCTCTCCGTCTCTTCGCTCCTGTTCGATTACATCCTCACCGGCCCTATCAGCGTTGTCAGCGCTGGCCAATACCTCGCCGGGATGATCAACGATACGTTCGCGAAGTCTCACCCCGCCTGGCAGGTACCGACGAATTTCTTCGCCGCCGGATTTGCCATTCTGGTGACTGCCTATTTCTGGTGGCTCAACATCAAGGGTGTGCACGAATCCAGCGGCAAGGCGCTGCGGATTATGCAGATCACCACGGTGATGGTGGTGATGTTCCTCATCTGGTGTCCCCTTACGATCCTGCTGAAAGGGGCGGCTCAGTTCCCCCCCGCTCCGGTTCCCGCTAATCTCCACTTCAACGACACTTCGCTCGGCTGGTTCAAAGGGACGGTCTGGCCAACGTTCCCCCTTGTGGCAGTCACCATCGCCTTCGGGCACTCCCTGCTATCCATGAGCGGCTTCGAAACTCTTGCCCAGGTCTATCGTGAAATCGCTTATCCCAAGCTGAAGAACCTGGCGATCACCGGCAACATCGTCTGCGTATATGCCGCGATCTCCACCGGGCTGATCACCCTCTTCGCCGCCATGATCATCCCCGACGCAGTGCGCGGCAAGTATGTCGACAACCTGCTCGGTGGCCTCGCAATGTACCTGGCCGGCCCGGAACTGCTGCGCGTCGGTTTCCACCTTTTCGTTGTTGTCGTCGGCGTTCTGATTCTGGCCGGCGCGGTCAACACTTCCATGATCGGCGCCAACGGCGTCATGAATCGCGTGGCCGAAGACGGCGTGCTGGTCGATTGGTTCCGCCATCCGCACAGCAGATTCGGAACAACGTATCGCATCATCAATCTCATCGCCATCCTCCAGATCGTCACCATTGCGCTTTCCAAAGGTGATGTCTACCTGCTCGGCGAAGCTTACGCGTTCGGCGTTGTTTGGAGCTTCTTCCTGAAATCGCTCGGCGTGCTCGTGCTCCGCTACCACCGTCACGATCAGGAATATAAATTCCCGTTCAACTTCCGGCTCGGCGGCGTCGAAATCCCGGTCGGCCTCGCCGCCACCACCATGGTGCTGGGCGCCACCGCCATTGCGAACCTGTTCTCCAAGCGCTTTGCAACCATCTACGGCGTCATCTTCACCGTGTCTCTGTTCATCGTGTTCACCGTTTCCGAACGCATAAACCGGAAAAAGTGGAAGGACGGCAAGCACGGCCTCGAAGAATTTAATCTGGTTTCTCAGCCTGAAGTCGCGGCCGAAAGCCTCCGCGCCCGCCCCGGCGCCGTATTGGTGGCAGTGCGCGACATCAACAATCTGAAGCACTTGCGCTCGGTCATGCAAAAAACCAACGTCCGCCGTCATGACATTGTGGTGATGACGGTACGTGTGGTGACGGGCGCGGCCGGACAACTTGGAGAAACCCAGCTCTTCAGCGATTACGAGCGGGCGCTCTTCACAAAGGTCGTGTCCCTTGCCGAAAAAGAAGGCAAGACAGTGGAGTTACTTGTCGTCCCCGGCGCCAATCCACTCGACGTTATTGTGCAAACCGCACAGCGGCTGCAGGCTTCGCGAGTAGTGGTGGGGCCGTCGCAGGCGATGGAGTCAGCCGAATTCGCGCGCCGTATCGGACTTGCCTGGGAGCGCCTGCCGGAACCGCGCCACCCGTTCTCCCTCGAAGTGATTTCGCCCGACCGCGCGACTTTCTTCGTCAACCTTGGCCCCCACCCGCCGCGCCTCTGGCCGGAAGATCTCGACCGTCTTCACAACATGTGGCTGAAACTGACGAACGGTTCGTTCGATTCCAAACTGCACCATCGCGATGTCGTCGGCGTAGCCCTCCAACGCCTCGAACGGGACCTCGAAAACCTCGAACGCCGCGAAGAGGCCGAAGGCGACCTCCGCAACGAACTGAAGCTCCACTAAGACAGAGCCCCACGCGCAGGGCAGGTCGATACTGGGTAAACTTCCTGGGTAAACTTCCAGAGATGCCTTTCGTACTCTCGCTTGACGAAGGAACCACCAGCGCGCGCGCGGCGCTCTACAATCCGCAGGGCGAACGAGTCGCGCTCCAGTCCATGCCCTTCGCCTGTGTTTACCCTCACCCCGGCTGGGTCGAGCAGGATGCTCTCGCCATCTGGGAAGCCCAACTCTCGGCCGCCCGGGCTGCCCTCACCGAATCGGCCTCGGCGCCAGCGGGCATAGCCGCTTGCGGCATCACCAACCAACGCGAAACCACCGTTGTATGGAATCGTAAAACCGGCGTGCCCATAGCCCCGGCCATCGTCTGGCAATGCCGCCGCACCGCTGATTTCTGCCGCGAACTCGCCCGCTCCTCGCAAGCTCCGGTCGTGGAGAGCAAAACCGGCCTGGTAATCGACGCCTATTTTTCCGCCAGCAAGATCCGGTGGATTCTCGACCACGTCCCGGACGCCCATAAAATGGCGCGGGACGGTGAAATTCTTTTCGGCAACATCGACACCTGGCTCATCTGGAAACTCACTAACGGAGCCGTCCACGTAACCGATTATTCAAACGCCTCTCGCACCATGCTGATGGACCTGGAAACCGGCGAGTGGTCGCCGGGCCTTCTCTCCATTTTCGGTGTGCCTCAGGCGATGCTCCCGAAAATCGTCCCGTCTTCCGGCCGAACAGGCCATATCAGCCCGGAGTACTTCGGCGCCGAAATTCCCCTCAGCGGCATCGCCGGCGACCAGCAGGCCGCACTCGCCGGTCAGGCCTGCTTCCGTGCCGGGCTTTCCAAGAACACTTACGGTACTGGCTGTTTCGCCCTCACCCACACCGGCGCCGCTGTCCCGCGTTCACGCAATCGCCTGCTGGGAACTCGCGCCGCATCGCTGACCGCCGCTCCGCAGTTCGCTCTCGAAGGCAGCGTCTTCATCGGCGGGGCCGTCATCCAGTGGCTCCGCGACGAACTCGGCTTCGTGAAAACCGCGGCAGAGTCGGAAATACTCGCCGCCTCAGTACCCGATGCCGGAGGTGTGCACGTAGTTCCGGCGTTCGTCGGTCTGGGTGCGCCATGGTGGGATTCGGCCGCGCGGGGGGTCATCTCCGGCCTCACCCGCAACAGCGGCAAAGCCCACATCGTCCGCGCCGCGCTCGAAAGCATCGCCTTCCAGAGCCGTGACCTGATCGACGCCATGGAGACTGATTCCGGTGAGCCGATTCAGGAACTGCGCGTCGATGGCGGCGCGGCGGTCAACAACTTCCTGATGCAGTTTCAGGCCGACATTCTGGGTAAGCCCGTCATCCGGCCCGCCGACACAGAAACCACAGCCCTGGGCGCTGCTTATCTCGCTGGCCTTGCGGAGGGCGTCTGGAAAGATGCTGCCGAAGTTGAAAGCTTCTGGCGCGTAGAGCGCCGGTTTGAGCCAAACATGAACGAGAACGAGCGGACATCACGGATCGCAGGCTGGCGGACCGCGATAGCCCGCGCTCGAACCCCGCAGTGAACCTGCGTGTGAAACCTGGGTGTCAAAACCTGGGTGTGAAACCCAAACTCTTCGCTATTTCCTGGTTTTGGACGCCGCTTCCGCCGCGTCCTGGACGCGCGCACCCCTCATAACATCGCCAAGAGCATAGTTGCCTTCATGGCAGGCGTACTCCAGGATGTGCTTGTCCGTCAAAGGCCACGCCATCTCACCCGTCCACGGCTGGTCCCACGTCTGCGGATCTTCCACTGTGAAGCGATACAAAAGCGTCTTATCGTAGAGGCGCGTCAGACGTTCCACTACGTGCAGGTTCTCGGTCGACCCGCGAAAACGGGTCTTGTCGGTGAAATTCGTCGTGTCGATTACCAAACTGTCGCCATCCCATCGCCCGGTTGAATCCCCCATCCAGAAGCGCATGTTCGAGGGAAGGTGCGCCGCATTCATCCGGACGATGCGGACATCGTGAATCATCTCGGTCAGGATCATGATCGAGTTTGGTGTTTGGACGATCTGATGCAGATCGTTATAAAAATAGTCCGGCAGCGCGGGCGGCCCGGAGGTGGAACCAAATCCCAGCAGACACTGCTCGCTGAGCGGTCTCAGTTCCGGATCGTCATACTCGCCGCTGCGGGCGGCCGCGCCGGCATCCTTGTTTTCTTCACCGGCGTCCGACGTTGGCCGCGCCACGATGTTTGCCTGCCGTGCCTTCGCGGCGGCGTTGAAAGGAGGCACACGGCCGTTCGGCGGATCGATGACGATGGACGTTCGAATCTGCCCGTCCACCATGGTGTACGCGTTGCCCTGGTTCAGCCAGAGCCGATCATAGCCGCCAACCTCGCCACCACCGATTTTTTCAAGAACCTCAAAGAACGACTTTCCCGGCGTCTTGTCGCCGCCGACCGGCAGCTTCGGCCGATTCGGATCCAGTTTCGTGGCGTCCACTGACCTGCGTGCGGCCTCGGCTTTTTGAAGCTTTTCTGCCTGCTCCTTTGTCAGCGCAGGCGGATCGCCCGGCAGCCGCTCCATGGGCGTCATGGTGGCGAGGTCATAAGTACCCTGCAGATCCGGATGCCCATCGGGCATGCGGCGGATTGCAGATTTCGCCGTCTGGGCCATCGCAGGAACGGCTGCCATTCCAATCAGCGTTACAAAAGTCAATGAAATGAATCGGTTTGGCATGTTCACCCCTCCGGATACACGCGGCCCTGTTTTATACAGTTATGATACCGCTCCAAAACCAGAGCATCACTCCAACCGGCGGAGCTTAACTACCCTTTTGGTCCGCGTTTCGGCCACGTAAATCGAGCCATCCGGACCGACCGCAATATCGTGAACGGCGTCGAATACCGGGTCGCCCGGTTTCCCGAAGCCGATAGATGTGACAATATTCCAGTCGCGATCGAGCTTAAGCACGCCTGTGTGTTCCTTATCGTAGTCCGCGCGGCGTATTCCGACGTAGAAGAAACCTTCGGAATCCGCGTCAACACAAAATATGCGCCCTGTTGTTTGAGCGTCTTTTGCGCCTGTCCACTGCCGCTTGAAGTTGCCAAGCCGGTCGAACAGTTGAAGCCGCGAGTTCTCGCGGTCCGCGACAAGGACATCCGTATTGCCGGGCATAAATACAAGCCCATGCGGATTACTGAACTCACCCTCGCCCGATCCCTTCTTACCCCATTCCTGGACCCATTTTCCGTTGCGGTCGAACAGCGCCACGCGGCTGTTCACATAGCCGTCTGACACATAAAAGGTCCCGTCGGGACGGATCGCGATGTCGGTAGGCTCATTGAAATGAGTCGCATCCCATGCTCCGACCCGCGGTTCCCCCAGCGCGAAAAGGAGCTTGCCATCGTGAGTGAACTTGAAAACCTGCTGCAGGGAGACGTCGGTCAAAAACACGTTGTTCTGCTTGTCAACCGAAATGCCGTGAGGCACCAGGAACAGATTCGCTCCCCACGACGATAAGAGCTTGCCGGTATTGGCATCGATCTCGAGTACCGTCGGTTCGGTGAGCTTCGTTGTTTCCTTAAGATCGAACCCGCGGCCGGGTCTGTGGAAAATGAGCACGTGCCCATTCGAATCGACAGAAACCCCCGCGACTTCACCGAGGTGAACATCCGGAGGAAGACTCGGCCAGCCCTTTACTTCCTCATAGCGCGTAACCGTGGCCGCAACGGCCCCGGCACGACCGCCGGCGAGTAACGTCACAATCAGCCCCACGGCCGCCAAAGCAGGGACAGCGCGGATTCCTGCGCCCATACGTATCTTCATTTACCTGGCCGCGCGAACCCAGGCGGCGATGATTTGCCAATCGGGATCGTCCTTTGACAGAAACTGGCGGCCGCCGCTGTGGAACTCGTCCCCACCCGCTTCCTTCGCCAGTGGATGAAGCAGAAGGATGCTGCGTTCCGGGCTGCCGGGAACCACCAGTTTGGAAATCATTTGAAAGTTGACGCGCGATTGCTCTTCTGTGAAGCTCCTGGTCTGAGGCCCCCACTTCTGAAGCCGGAATGCATTATTCGATTCCGAGTGGCAGGCCACACAGCGCGCGTGACTCTCGCGTTGCTTGGAAAAAATAGGCTCGACGCGGGTTCTGTAAACTTCAAAATCGAGTGACTGCGCCACTGCCACAGAGCAGCCAGCCACACAGCAGGCCGCGATGCGCATGAGTTTTAACCGAGACATAGTCCGCTGGAGCTCCACCTACGGCAGTACGGCAGTAATGTTGCGTTTCGGGACATAACCCACAGCGATCTTTGCGACCTCACGTTTTGCAGTCAGGTCGATGACATAGACGGCGTCCGATCCTGCGCAAGCCACATAGGCCGTCTTTCCGTCCGGCGTCAATGTTAGCCAGTCCGGCGCCATTCCGACTGCAACGCCGCCCTGCAACTTCAGGTCGGGCAGAGAGTAGAGATAGATCGAACTGTTCAGACGGCTGTTCACCACCAACGTCTTTTGATCGGCCGTGATCGCAATACCGTGCGACTCGTTGCCGCCGGTCATGACCTTTTCCCTGCCGGGAGGCAAATCCGGCAATGTTATCCGCCTGATCTCTTTGTGGGTGGCGAAATCCACAACCGCAAACCCGTTGAAACCGGACAGCTGGACCAGTATCCATTTAGTGGACCCATCAGCATTTACCGTGAAGGCCATCGGGCGAATTCCCTGATCCATTTCCAGCGACCAGGCTGGTGTCTCCGTCGCCTGATCGATCACCGTGATGGTTTTGGACGGAATGGAGCCGGCTATGACCCACTTCCCATCCGGTGTCACGTAAGTATTGTGAACCGCGCCCTTGACCGAAACACTTTTGACGTTTTTCAGAGACGTCGTATCGATGACATCCACCGCGCCGGGCGATTTCGCGATCGCAACATAGACACGCCGTCCATCCCTGCTGATCGAGACGTTGTTGGGGCGGTCGCTGAGAGGAATGCTGCTGGTCACCTTCAACGATTTCGCATCCACGACATCGAGGGTATGGCGAGACTCGTTGCTGATGTAATAACGGCTTCCATCCGGAGCGGCGGCCGCACCATGGTTCACCTCAATGCCGCGGATGGTGCCTACGACTTTATTGATCGCAGGGTCAATGACGGAAACAGTGTCTCCGGCGCTGTTGGTCTGGATAACGCGGACGCTGGACGCTGCCAGCGGCACAGAAAGCAGCAGAGCGAGGGGCCATCGCATAAAAGTCTGAGCCTCCTTCAGGCATGCGCCAGTTTATTTCCGGGCGTCACACAAGTCAAGCCGCGACAACAGCGCAACAGCCGTTCCGCTGCGCTGGATCAAATCGACGCCTCACTTTGCCGGAGACTTTTTCTCCTGGGCACGTGCGCCGGAGAGCATGTCGGTCATCGCGTAGTTCCCCTCGTGACAGGCGAATTCATACAGCGGGCCGTTAGTGCGCTCCAGCGCCGCCTCCATTGTCCATGGCTTTGTGTAAATGGTCGGATCGTCGATCGTGGCCCGGTAGACGATTGAATCGGGACCAGCCAAAATGAACCGCTCGGTGATGCGCAGATTCTGGTCTGTGACGCCGCCATCGTACTGCACACCAAACCGGCTCTTGTCGTTGAACCGGAAGTTGGAGGTCTCGATCACCAGCGCGTCGCCATCCCAGTGACCCACAGAGTTGCCAGTCCACTGGCTCAGCGTCGGCGGAATGTGCTTTCGCCCGTCCAGCGGAATCGTGCGCACCTGGTTGCCCATCTCCGCCGTGATGGCAAAAAAGTCCCGCGTCTGCACAATCTGATAATTGTTGTTGTAATTGCCCGGAATCATTGGGGGGCCGGATTGAGAGAACATCAGGCACCGATCGGGCAGCGGACGATCTTCCGGTCCATCAGCGGGGTGCGCGGCGAATCGCGCCTGATTGGCCTTGAGAATTGCCAGTCCCTCGGCCGTCATAGGCGGAATCCTGCCATCCGGCGGATCGATAACCATCGACGTGCGCAGGGTCCGCGCCACCCTTGTGCCGCGATCGTGGAATAGTTCGTTGTAGGAACGATTTACGTCTTCCTCGGCAGAGCCGTCGCGCCGGTCTTTGTTTAACTCGCCGAGGCGCTTCTCCTCGTATTGCGCCGCCTCATCTTCGGTGTAATATTCCTTCGTCCCGAGGCTTGCCGGTCTCTGCAGTGGCGTGAGGCTGGCGGAATTCCAGATGCCTCCGAAATCCGGATGGCCGTCCGCGGTCCGGGGCATCGAACCAGCTAAGGAAGCCCCGGGCTTTTGCGCGTCATGCGCTTTTGGAGGGCGCGGCGCCTGAGATTGCGCACTCGCGGTTACAACAAGGCAGAGTAGCAGGGCGGGACGAATCATTGCCTCATCTTTATCACATCCGGCGACTGAAAAAAAACCGGCGGGGCCTGCGTCTGAGCAAAGTCCCGGTTCGAGGCGGGAGTGGATGTAAAGGCGGCGAGAAGCTCAATACCGCGGGGAGTCAAGGCGCAAACCTTCAATCATCGGCAAAGTGCTTGCGGTTTCTACTGACAAGTCCCAGGCCCCGACTGATCGCAGTAGCCGCGATCAATGAATCGAAGGTGCGCAGGCCGTCCGGTTTCGCGTACCGTTTGAGAAGTTCGTATGCAAGCTGGCCGATAGCTGCGTCCATGTGAATCACTGGATAAGCCGATACGAGGGAGTCGATGCCAGCGAGGTCGCGCTTGTCCCTTGCCCCAACGATCAATTCCTGGGCTGTAATTATCGAAATGACGGGATCACTCAGAAAATCAAGGCAGGTGGCGGCGCCGGCGTTCCCCGCGACACATCGATCATCACATCGGTGTCGATCAGGAAGCCCATTCACTCAAGTCGCTAACTGCGCGGGTTGTCCCTGAGATTGTTCACGTAATCGACGCCATCGCCGATGTCGGTACGGTCTTTCCACATGCCGAAGAAGGGCAGATCCCTGATGGAATGCCGCTCGCGCGTTGGCTCCTGTTCCACTGGAATAAGTACATCGACGACCGTGCCCTCTTTCATCCGGACAATTTCGAGGGGCCTGAAGACGCCGTTTTCGTACTTCGCGGGGATCGTCAAGGCGGGGTCTCCACACCTACGACAAGTTTAGAGGTTCAGGGTAGACGGAAGCAAGCACAGGCTTAGCCAGGCTTCCAGGGCGGTCATGAGGAGCGCTTCACGGAGAACTGGGCCTGAACCCTTGTATCGGTCTGGATAGTGAATGGAAAGTCGGCAATCCGTTTCACGATGGGTGTGAAGTTCAGTAAATTCTATTGCCCGGACCGTCCCGGCTTAGCGCCCTTCTCTGCCAGAAACTTCACAACGCTGTCATACCGCGCGGCCTTCGCGGCGTCGAGCGCCGTGCGGCCGTCGGTGTTGACGGCATTGACGTCCACACCCAGATCCATCGCCAGCTTAACGGCATCGAGGGTCAAAGGTTCACGCTGGCTGCGGGGGATTGCAACCCAGGGCGCAATCCTGCCGCCACCCATTCCTGTCGCTGCCATCAGTGTAGTCACCGTTTCCTTCAGCGTTACCGTCTCCTTCAACTGTTCCGACCCTCGCTGCCCCACGTATTCGGAATGCAGTACGAACAGCGGATCGGCGCCATGCTTTACCAGCAGACGCATGATATCAGGGTCCGTGACTCGAGCCGCCAGCCAAAGCGGTGTCGCACCAACAAAGGCGGGCTCGAAATGCGCGTCATCCGACGAGCGGCGCACCGGCGTCCATGTCCGGAGCGGTGCGTTCGGATCGGCGCCATGGTTCAGCAGCGCGGCCGCCATCCTTTCATCCCGCCGCATGATTGCCAGGTGCAGCGCACTGAATCCGGCCTTTGCGGCACTGGCGTCCGCGCCTTTGTCCAGCAAAAATTCCACGAACTCACAAAAGTCGGAGTGGGCGGCAAGTGTCGTCGCGCTAACTCCCCAGGCGTCGGCGTCGTTCACGTTGGCTCCGGCTGCCACCAGAAGCCTGGCCGAGACCAGATCACCCACCCGCGCCGCGAACATCAACGCGGTTTCGCCGCCGTGCGGGATCGCCTTGTTGTAGGGAAGATAGCCGTGCGGCGGTACGGCCATCACTTCGTCCCAGACGTCCGACTGCGCCTTGATATCAACGCCGTGCGCCAATAGAATCTTCACGACTTCAGGATGCTTCTGAGATACGGCCCACATGAGCGCCGTCTGGCCGCGCGTCCCGTGCGCGTTGGGGTTTGCGCCGGCTGCCAGCAGCATTTCCACCACTTCCGGATAGCCGCCGCGAGCCGCCACCATTACCGGCGTCTCGCCGGCCAGAAGCGCCGCGTTCGGGTTCGCCCCGGCATCCAAAAGCTTTCGAACCATCGCGGCGCTTCCGTTCTGGCTGGCCGCCCAAATCGGAGTCGCGCCAAGATCGTTGGCTGCGTTCACCTTTGCCCCGGCGCGAATCAGCCGCGTTGCGCCCTCAAGATCATCCTTGTAGCTGGCCCAATGCAGAGGCGTAGAGCCATCGGCCTGTGTTTGTGCGGTTGTCTGCCCGTGAATCCCCGCGGCAGCGAGGAGCGCGAGAACAAGCGCATATTGCATTCGCCCGAACACTCAAACCCCGGAGAGTGTGTCGATCGGAAGCTTGCCGGTGCTGCCCCCGACGTGATCCACCGGCACGTCGAACTTGTCCATCAGGGTGGCGAGAAGGTTGGCCATCAGCGGCTTGTTCGTGTAGGTAAGATGCCGGCCGCCCTTGATTCGTCCCGCGCCGCCGCCCGCCAGCAGAAGCGGCAGGTCGTCCCCCGAATGCCGGTTGCTGTTGGAAATGCCCGCGCCGTAAAGGATGGTCATATGGTCCAGAAGCGTTCCATCGCCGTCGGGCGTCGCGCGAAGCCTTGCTAAATACTGCGAGAACAACTGAGCGTGATAGCGGTTGATCTTCGACATCTTTTCCACCAACTCGGGAATATTGTTGTGGTGCGAAAGAGGATGATGGGCTTCCGGCACTCCAATCTGAGGGTAGGGACGCGCGCTCTGTTCCTTGGCGATCATGAATGAGACCACGCGGGTGAGGTCACTCTGAAACGCCAGAAGCTGCAGATCCAGCATCAGCTTCAGGTGATCTTCAAACACAGGCGGCGCCCCCTGCGGCTGGTCCATCGCCGGCAGTTCCACGCTGCTGTGCTTTTCGGCTTGTTGGATTCGCCTTTCGACGTCGCGAACCGCCTCGGTATATTGATCCACCTTCGCCTGATCCTGCGACCCAAGCTCCTGGCGCAGCCCGGCCAGTTTCTCCGTCACCGAGTCCAGGATACTTTTGTGTTGCCGCAATCTGGTTTCGCGCGCCGCCCGATCGGTGCTTCCGCTGTCGCCGAACAGCTTCTCAAACACGGCCCGCGGATTCCATTCCATAGGCAGCGGCTGTGTCGCGCTGCGCCACGAAAGTGTATGCGTGTATACGCAACTCAGATTGCCCGTGCAGGCGCCGGCGTTGGCAGGCGCGTCCATCGACAGTTCCAGCGAAGGCACCTGCGTCTCGCTGGCGAAGCGCCGCGCGAGTAATTGATCCATCGAAACGTCCGCAATGATTTCGATCTCGGTTTTGCCTCCGCGCGTGGCGCCGGTGAGAAACGATCCGGAGGCGCCGGCGTGGATGTAGTTCCAGCTTGCCTTGACGCCCGAAAGAACCAGCATCTGATCACGATACGGTGCGAGCGGCTCCAGAATGGGCGAGAGCTCGAATGTGCTTCCTTCACCCTTCGGCGACCAATATTCCATCGCCATTCCATTGGGGACGTAGAACGTCTGGAACCGGTGCACCGGCTTCATCGCCGCGCGCCCCTGCGGAAGCATTGCCTCCAGGAACGGCAGCGCCAGCGTTGTGCCAAGCCCTCGCAGCAGAGTGCGCCGCTCCATCGCTTTACGGGGCGGTGCTTTGAGTAACGTCATATCGTCCTCCCAGGAACGCCGGACTCTTCACGATTCCAAGAATGATATCGGACCAACGGTAGTTGCCTGCCGCGGCATCGGAAACAATT
>Ga0206965_10343_pt1 | contig 12667 bp, 16 predicted proteins | sample Alteio_BWOrgHeat_26_FD_152973 | JGI IMG/M metagenome (GOLD analysis project Ga0206965, IMG submission 152973) | Enriched cells from forest soil in Barre Woods Harvard Forest LTER site, Petersham, Massachusetts, United States -... | ecosystem: Environmental > Terrestrial > Soil > Temperate forest >...
TGACGCGCTTCCTACTTCTCTTTGGTTTACTACTCAGTCCGTTTGCGGTGGCGGCGGCGGATGCCCCGGCTGCTGAAGCTCCCAAGGCTTTTGAAACCACAGGAGTGGAGCTATATCTCAAAAAGGACGTGGTGGCCCAGCGGGCATCGAACGACGACCTGGCCACGTATACCAAAGCGCTGCAAACCGCCGCTGAGGATTATTTTGCTGCCCAAAAAGATCCCTGGAAGGAAGACCTCGACATCGTGGTCGCCATCAAGCCGGGTCCGCAAGCGCGGATCTGGTTTGTTTCGTGGGTTTTGCCGAATCCCGACGACCGGCTGGCTGCGTTGCACGCCAAACTGGCGGCGATTCCGCCCCCGCCCGTCACCGGCGGCCCGGTGGCTTTTTGCATTCACACCCAGATTGCCGGTGGCAATGGCAAGCCGCCGTCGCCCGCCGGTTCTCCTCCATTGCCCCAGGAATGGAAAGATGCGCTCGCCAGTGTATCCTCGAACAAGCCATTGCCGTTTGATGACATGATGGCCTTATTGGGCGCATCTGCGCCCGTGAATACCTGGGATGCCACGGCGGGAAAGCTGATGGTCGGCGGCTTTATGATTTTCGTGGTAATCGCCGCCTTCTTTTTCCTGCGGCGAAACCGCAGTACCCGTCGGTAAAAACTAATTCGTCGCGACGAATTTTTCCGGCTTGCTGATTTTCGCCGGATCGCCGCCGATTTCCACCGCGTAGGCGTGCACGATGCCGCCCTCCATGTTCGCACGGAACACCACCCATTTGTTGTCCGGAGTGATGGTGACGTTGGGCTCGATGCCGCCCTGGCCGGTCACGTAATTATTTTTCGACAGGTTGACCAGCTTTTCGCGGGTGACGCTGCCGTCGGGCTGCACGCGGAAGAGATTAATCCATTCGCCGTCCTGGCAGAATGCAACCTGGGTTGGGTCGCCGCCGTCGCTGGCGAACAAGGTATTGTCGCGCGAGGAGTTGAAATGCACGCCCCACCAGTTGCGCTGAATGTGGTATTTGGTGAGCTGGCCGGTATCGATGTTGACGCCGCCGATCCAAAAGTCGTGGCTGCGCGGGGTCTGCATGTCGAACCAGATGGTCTTGCCGTCGTGACTCCACCATTCATGGCCGACGATTTCCATGTCCATCTGGCGCTTGTACATCAGGCGCTGGGCGGAGCCGTCGGTGCGGATGGTCCAGATGCGTTCCACTTCGTGCCAGGTGCCTTCATGCGCGTAAAGGACGAGGTTCGGGTCGACGGGATTGAACTGCTGGTGGTCGATGGAGGCGTATTGGTAGCCAGCCGTGATTGAGGCGTTGGTTTTTAAATTGGTGAAGATAAAGGCCATCGAGGTGGGATTGAGCAACCGGCGCGCGAGGCCGTCTTCTTTGCTGGCAGCGTATTCTTCGTCTTTCGTCAACGGGATGCCGGCTTTGATTTTGTCGCCAAACATGCGTTCACGCTGGGGGACGAGGGTGGGTGGTGTGGGTGGTTGCACTTTGCCCGTGGGGTCGACCTGGTTGATCATGCTGCCGACATATGTTTCATCTGCATTCACGCCCCATGGGCGGCCCGTGGTGACGATGCGGGAAACTTTGGTGTCCACATTGACGGCATAGAGGACGCCATTGGCGGTGTAGTATGCATCGCGTGATTTGAAAGCGGCCATTAATGGGCTTACGCCACTGCGGCCTCCGCGACCACCCCGGCCACCACTGCCCGCTGGGGCCGCAGGAGCAGCTGCCGGAGCGGTATTGCGCCCATCGACGAGCCAGTCGAGTTTTGGTTCGCCCTGGCCGAGGGTTTTCAAATCCAATGCCCAGATGCCGCTCGGGGCACCGAAGATCATCTTGTCCCCTTCGGGCGTGTAGGAATTGTAATGAAAATAAAGGCTCTGGTTGTTCGGCTCGTCGGAAATGCGGATGACGCGGTGGCCGGTGTCGGGGTCGATCCATTCGCGCGGTCCGAGCGCAGCGGCAGTGGCAGGCGCATCGGTCCGCGGGGCATTATCATATTCCGGAGTGCCGGGCGCGGGAGACGCAGCCGGGGCATCGGCGGCCCAAATGCGGGTCAGGGTGCAGGCCGAAATAAATGAAAGCAGGGATAGATAACGGGGTAGGTTGGGCATGGGGTATAAAGCCATTTTTAGCGTCAGAGGCAGCAAAGGTCACGGAGTTTTTTCAATAACGCCATGCTCCCGGTGCTTCCGCCATCGCGAACTTGTTAGTCATCCTGCAAACACAGCAACACCGCAAGCTTTGGCGGCTTTGAGGAGATCACGGTCGTTGGTGGCGAGTTTGGCGCGGCGGCGCATGGCCAATTCAAGGTAGGCGGCGTCGTAAATGGTTAGGCTATATTGCCGGGCGAGGGTGGTGGTGGCTGCTAGACGCGGTGCTGTTTCCCCATCAATTGTAACGGGTAAGGTTTGCATCAAGCGCAAGGCATCGTGAGTGTCCGTCGTGGTTGACCGTTTGCGGCGTTCAGCCATGAGCAACCCATTGGCTATCTCCACCGGCCAATGGGCTGGTACGAAAACATTTGCGCCTCCTCGCATTTCGGTAAACGCCTTAAGCGACAAGGCGTCTTGCTCGTCCGGTAACAAAAAACCAAGGATTATGGAACCATCAATAACCAAGGTTCCCATCTTAATATTTCCGTCCGGCATTGATCAATTCACGGAATGTTTCGCCCTTGGCCAATTTGATCCGGCCACGGAAAGCGAGGATACGCTCAAAGACATCCTGGTTCACAGCAGGCTTTTCCATGGGCACCAGTCGGGCAATGGGCTTGGCGTGCTTGGTGATGACGACTTCCTGGCCGCGTGCGACTAGCGCGAGCAGAGCGGGCAGGTGGGTTTTGGCCTCATAGGAGCCGACAGTCTTGGGCGTGGCGGTATTCATACCGTCTAGACTAGTCTATAGACTGGTCTAAATCAACACGAATTTTAACCACAGAGGTCACGGAGACGACGGAGTAAGGCACTCCTAATTCTTCGCCTTCGCGATTTCGACCGCGAGTACTTGCGAACCATGGGCGGCGCCGAGCATGTTGCAACGGAAGATAATCCATTTCATATCGGGCGAAAACATCACGTTGGGCTCCAGGCCATAGTCGTGCTTGGCGAGGTTGACCAGGCGTTCGGCCTTGAAGGTATAGACCGGTACATCTTCGTCGTTGGCGCCTTTGACTGTCGTCGGCGAACTATAATCAGGCGTGAACAAATAAATCCACTGGCCATTGTCGCCGCGCGCCACGCTATTGGGACCGCCGCCGTCGCCAGCAAACAATTTGCCGTCGGGCGAAACATTATAATGCACTGACCATTCATTTTTAGGCAACGTGAAGCGGAGGTGTTTGCCCGTTTTTAAATCCATGGCGCCGAGCCAAAAGACCCGGCCTTGGGGAGTTTGCAGGTCATACCAGGCGTGCTCGCCGTCCGCGCCCCAGAATTCGTGCCCGGCGATTTCGCCCTGCATCGTGCGCTGGTGCATCAGGCGCGGTGGGCCGGGCGGCAGCAGGATTTTTTGGCCGGGGGTGAGCGTATCCGACGTCAGCTTGGAGGTGTATTTAACCATCCCGGCGTAGGTGCCGTGTGCTGCGGCAATTTTATCCAGGGTGTCGCCGAGTTGCACGGTATAGGATTCCGGCACTACGCGCATGGTCCAGACGCGGTCGACCTGGCCCCAGTTGCCCTCATGGCAAAACATGAGCAAGGTGGGATCAGTCGGCGAAAATTGCACATGGTTCAACCAATCGTGTTCGGCGCGGAAGAATTTTTTGATTTCGCCGGTTTTGATATCGATGCTGTAAAGCACCATGGGGACGAGGGCGTCCATGCGCGCACCAAGGGCCTGGTTACCCGTCCACTTTGGCCCAATGGCGCCGAGGGGTCCGTTTTCAGCATCGCCGGCACCGACGAGCAGGGTTTCATCGGAATTCACAGTAAAGCCCGAGCCCCAAAAAAGTTCTTCCGGCAGGGTGGTAATTTTGCGCGTGGCGCCGGTGTCGAGGTTCGTCGCCAGCACATCGTAACCGCGGGTGAAATAGACCGTCGGCGTTTTTCGACCGACGACATAGTGCCCGAGGCGTTCTTCCGCAGGCGTTGAGTCATGCGTATCGACGCGTTGCGTAGGCGCTTTGCCGAGGGTGACTTTTTTGATTTCACCCGTTTTGAGATTAATCGTCTCGATGCCATCGGGTACCGTGGCGATGAGGCGCGTGCCATCGGGCGTGAAGGGATTTTGATTAAAATAGAGACTCTGGGTGTTATCTTCGCGCGAGAGGCGCACAACGCGGTGGCCGGTATCGGGGTCAATCCAGTCGGTGGGCAAGTCCGTCGACGGCGCAGGTGAAGACGAAGTGGCGGCCGCAACGGTGGCGGTAGCGCGGTCAGCCGGTGAAGTCGGGTCGGCAGCGCCGAAGACGGGCTGGGCGAACCAGCACATAGTTAATACAACTCCAGCTAAAACGGGCAGGGTAGTTTTCATACGGGGTAGAGGGGCTCCAATGGGGTGCGCGACTCCTGGCCGCGTCAGGCAATTATTCAGGCTTTGGCAAAAATCTCATTCAGCTTGCCGTTGCTGTCACCAATTTTTTCGGTTGGCACGCCCATGACGTCGAGCATGGAGCGGTATAAATTGGTGATGGGCGTCAATTCACCCAAGTGGATATGCTGGCCAGAGGCAACGCGACCGCCACCTTTGCCCGCGAGAACCATGGGCAGGTTTTCCGGCGTGTGTGAATTGCCGTCGCTCAAACCGCCGCCATACAGCACCATGCAATTATCCAGCAGCGTACCGTCGCCTTCCTTGACGGCCTTCAACTTGCCGAGGAAATAGGCATACTGCTGCATGTGATAGCGATTGATGATGGCGAGCTTGGTTAGCTTCTCGGGGTCGTTGCGATGGTGCGAAAGGTCGTGGTGGCCTTCGGCGATATTCGCCATGGGGTAGGGGCGGTTGCTGCCGTCGTGACCGAGGATGAAGGTGGATACGCGCGTGGCGTCGGTCTGGAACGCGAGGGCCATGATATCCATCATCAGGCGCGCATGAGCTTCGAAATTATAGTCGCCGAGCATCTTGAGCTCGCGCTGTTCCGGCGGGAGGTTGATGACAAATTTTTCGCTCGATTCGATGCGGCGTTCGACATCGCGCACGGCGGACAGGTATTCGTCCAGTTTACGCTGATCATTGCCGCTGAGTGATTGGTTCAGGCGGTTGGCGTCATCGAGGACGAAGTCGAGCACGCTCTTGTTATAAAGTTCGCGCTTGGCCTTGGCTTCTTTGGAGGCGGCGTCATCAGCCCCGCCGAAGAGGCGCTCGAAAGCCTGGCGCGGGTCGACCTCGGGATTCATTGGCATGCTTTCCGAGCGCCAGGAAATGTTAAATTGGTAGGCGCAACTGTAACCCGAATCGCAAGTGCCGGCGCGCTGGCCATGGTCGCAACTGAGTTCGAGGGAAGGCAGCTTCGTTTGGTCGCCAATGCCAGCTGCGGCGAGTTGGTCCACCGAAATGCCGGCTTTGAGATCCGAACCGGCGGTTTTCTTGGGGTGGACGCCAGTCAGGTAACTGGCGGAGGCACGGGCATGGCCGCCACCGCCGTCACCGAGCTCGTTGGCGCCGTTGTTATCCAACATGCTGATGACGGTAATGTCCTTTTTATAGGCCTCCAGCGGCGCGAGCGTGTAGGGCGTTTCGTAATTGGCGCCGGTGGTCTGGGGTGTCCAATAGGCCATATTCGCACCGTTCGGGATGTAAATGAACGCCATGCGCGTGGGGAACACTTTGCCCGCCGCGTTGGTGGCACCCAGCAATTTCCCCATGGGCGCTAGCGACTCAAAAAACGGCAACGCCGCCACGGTGCCAAGGCCGCGTAAAAACTGCCGGCGGGGTATCTGCCAGTGCTTGCTCATGAAGGAATGGGGCAACCGCTAATTGGGGCAGCGGAAACCCTTCTTTCCAAATTATCGCATTTTGGCCATTCGGCAAGTGGTATTTGGCAGCAGGTTTCTCCGAAATGGGCCTGCGTTTTGCCTTTTCTAACGGGCGGGGTGACGATAGAATGTTTTTCCATGAAAACTTTCGGAATTTTACTTCTCCTTTTATTGTGCGGCTGCGCCAGCACCAGTCTCGACAAGTATCAAGCGACGACCCCCGATGCCATCCAGGCCAAGATCAAGGCCAACAACAGCAATGACAGTGATATGTACAACCAGTGGCGTTACGCCGGCTCGGATGATACCAACGACTATTTCTACGAATATAAGCCCGGCATCTTTCTCTCTCCGCCAAGCAATTTTAAATATTACAAGCTACCCAAGGGCCAGTTGAAGGTGGATGCGCGCTACCCGTTTAATCCCGACATTAAAAAGAACACGGACATTTTTTCGTGGTAGGGTGATGGTCTTCCCTCGGGGATTCAGATTCTCCTGCCCGTCGGAGAGAAGTTGAATCATGCGAAAAATCAGGAACGGGGCTTTGATGCAGCGCTCCGGCCAACTGCATAAGCCAGTGGTGCCCAGCGCAGCAGAGACGATATAAATTTCGTACGCCCGGAACAGGTGCGCTTGATGGCGTAAGCACCCAGTGGTACGACCATGAGCTTAGCGACTGACGGGATGCGCTGCCAGAGTGCAGCCATTTTATCCAGCCATTGCAACGGCTTGGCCACCCGGGCGGCATCCTGAATGAGTTGGACGCGACGCTGCGCAATTTTCCCCCGGAGTACGTCTTTGCGCGCAGCCAGCTGGTCTAGTTCCCGTTGCGGATACATGCGCGATCTTCCTTGATGGCCAATTGGGTGAGCGGGAAGGATGGCGGCTGCTTTGCCAAAAAACGTCGAAAGCTAATAATGGCCCACAGCAGGCCGCCGGAGTAAAGGATGGTCAGGCCGCCGAGCACGGCACCCCGATGAACATTCCACCATAGATAAACCAGCGTCAGGCTTGCAAAGGTCATCGCCATTACGCTCAAAAAAAAGAGCGCACCGAGCCAGATGAATGTTTGCAGCAAGCGGAGTTTTTCTTCCTGCACTTCGATGGAGAAGACTTCCACCCGCTCCTGCACAGTCGCCAGGAGGCCATCTCCCAGCGACCGGGCTGCCGCGAGGTACCCGGTCGGGGCTGTTGGTGCAGGATTGATCATGAGCGCAAAAGGTTACTTGCTATTGCGGCCGACCAGCATGCCCACGAGTCCGCCGACGATCGCACCCACGCCAAGTGCCACGGCCATGGACTGGTATGGATTCTCGCGAATGGTCGCATCCGTGTATTTGGCGCCGGCGACGACTTTCTTTTTGGTGCCTTCGTAGATGTCGTTGAAGCGATCCTGCGCGGCGTTAAAACGCGCCTTGATGTTGCAGACGGCGTCATCCGAGTGTTCCGAAAGGGAGCTCCCGATCATGGTTTCGGCTTCGGCGACAAGAGCTTGGAGCTCGGCGAGCAATTCTTTGGGCGTGTGGGCGGCAGTGTCTTGGATTTTGTTCATAAATTGGGAAATTGGTTGGTTTGTCAGTTAGTTGTTCGATTTCCGTCCGCGCAGCAGCGAAAAGATGAACAGCACGATAAAAATCAGGAACAGGATTTTGGCGAAAGTCGCGGCGGTGCCGGCGATGACCCCGAAGCCGAGAATGCCGGCAATGATGGCGATGAGCAGGAAGGCAATGGCGTAATTTAACATGGAATTATGGATGTGATGGTAGGCTGAAAGAAGGTGGAGGAATTAAGCGGATTTGAAACTGCTAAGCAGTCCGCCCGTGCCAATGGCTGCCCCCATAAAGCCGCCGATGAGCAACCAGATGGATTTTTCCGTCGGAGAGTTGGTGAAAAACCGGGAAAAGTCGGAACCCGCCGAATTGGTCGCATGGACTCCATAGATAAAGAGAACAATGCCGGCAGCCAGAAAGGCGACAGAGATAATTTTATTCATATTTTTAAAGTACGTTGAGTATTTTAGTTTCGATGAAGCGGAGAAATTTCAGTCGGTGGCGGGTTGGTCGCCTTCGAGGAGCAAGCCAATCTGCACGGTGTCTTCCTCATGCTGGTTGATCAGGCTTTTGAGCCACTCGTTGCGATTCTTCATTCCACCGAGTTCGCCGCGAAGCTTCTTAAGCAGCACTTCATGAGCGGCAAGCATTTCGCAGAGCATGTAATCGGAGTAGCAATTGGGAGCTTGGAGGGGGATGAACATGGTGGAAAGTGGTAAGAATGCGGTGATAACGCGGAAAATTTGTATAACTAGTTACGGACGTCGGTGAAATTAAGACCGTGAGCAAAAATCTGACTGTCTTGCGGGCAGTACTGCCAGCATGCCGTCTGTCGCTGCCAGAGGCCAGGAAGCCAGATTTTTAATCTTCATCACGGAGTGTACTCGAAAAGCACACTCCCTAGCTATGGGGCCTAACCCTACTTTCGCCGACACCTGCCTTTTCCCGGCCCTTAGACAATCGTCAACTGTACGCTGTTTTCGATGACACCCGAGGATATCGCATAACGGGTCAGCCCGGCGGTGTCATGGATGTTCAGTTTGTCCATCAAATGCTGCCGGTGCTTTTCCACCGTTTTGATGCTGATGTTCAATTCAGCCGCAATTTGTTTGTTGGCGGAACCTTCGGCGACGAGTTGCAGTACTTCAGCCTCGCGGGAAGTAAGGCGGTTGCCATCGGCCTTGAGCATGCCATCGCGGTTGCGCGGCTTGCTTTGGTTATTGCGAATGCGTTTGGCAATGGCGGGACTGTAAAATGTTTTGCCATTGGCGACTTCCTGGATGGCCTTGGTGAGAATTTCCGCCGAAGACTGTTTTTCCAAAAACCCCGCCACGCCGGCGGCCGTCATGCGCTCAATGTACTCGTCGTCGCTGTGGGCCGAAAGAATGATCACTTTGGCGGAGGGGTCGGCGGTAAGGATTTGTTTCGTGGCCTCGAGGCCATTCAGCACGGGCATGGCGATATCCATCAGGATGACATCGGGCTTCAGCGTTTTGGCCAGCTCGATTGCTTCGCGTCCGGTTTTGGCTTCGCCGACCATGGTAAAGTGCCCGTCGGCGTTGAGCAGTGCGCACAGGCCCTGGCGCACAATGGCATGGTCTTCGGCAAGCAGAACCGTGATTTTTTTGGTGGTAGTCATTTTTTTGCTTTCTCTTGACGAATGGAAATGCGGGCCCGCTTCGTGACATTATGGCCGGGCATAATGCTTAATGAAAGTGGAATGCTGGCCTCAATTCTGGTGCCAGCGTGTCGAACGGATTTGACGTTGAGGATGCCGCCGACATAGCTCGCCCGCTCACTCATGCTGAGCAGCCCCAGGCCGCGCTGGCCTTTTTGCCGGGATGGATGTCGGGCCACATTAAAACCAATCCCGTCGTCATGGATTGTCAACTGAACGAAAGCGCCCTGCTGCGTCAGCGCGATGGTGACGTGGTGGGCGTGGGCGTGCTGCTCCACGTTTTTCAAGGCTTCCTGGAGAATACGGTAGAGGGTCAACTCGGTGTCTGCCGGCAGCCGCGTGGTCAACTCCACGCAAGCCAGCTTGACGGGCAGGCCCGTCCGATCCGCAAACTCTGTGCTGGTGGAACGCAGAACAGCCGCCAGACCCAGTTGGTCCAAGACCCCGGGCCGCAGGTTACGCGTGATTCGCTCCACTTCCTCCGCTGCGTGGCCAAGCATCTTGCGGAGTTTTAGCGCCTCGCGCTTTGCCGGCCCATCCCGGGCCACAAGATTATCCGCCAGCGCCTGGCTGCGAAAAAGAATGGCGCAGAGCAACTGGGTGATGTTGTCATGCAATTCGAGGGCCACGCGCCCGCGCTCGACTTCCTGCACCTGCACCACCCGCTGGGTTAAGGCCCGCAGGAGCTCCTCGGTCCGCCGGGCCTCTGTCATGTCAGTCACCACCAGGCCGATTGGCGCGCGGCTAAAACCGTTCTTGGCCAGCCGGCGAATGGAGATTTGCACGGATAGTTGCGAACCATCACCAACTTTTAGTTGAACTTGAATTTTAGAGCCGGATTGGCCGGCCCGATTTATAAGCGGTCGAAGCGTAGCCCGGTCTTCAACTGAGAGAAAACGGCGAAAAGAACTGCCCGTCACCTGCTCCAGCGGGCATTTGACCATGCGGGCGAAGCACTGGTTGGCATAAAGAATCGTCTTGTCTGCGGTCAGAGTCAGCGCCCCTTCATTCATGGATTCAATAAGGACCCGGTAGGCGTGCTCGGCGCCTACCAGTGTGAATACTTGCGGCCCCAGCTTGCCCGCCACCACCACTGAATCGACCTCGCCAGCGCGAATGGCACGGAGGGTTTCCTCCGCATCGGCCAGGCGGATGCGCAGCCTGGCCAGTTCGCGAGCTGGCGCGAGCTGGCCAGGCCTTTTCTGGTGGGTCGTTTTCAAACGGCGACTTTATGGTTGGTGACTAAATCCAGTTCAATGAACAGGCCGGTGGTATTCATCAGGTTGCCGATGAACCGGCGCACCGGCCGGGGAAATTCTTTAATAAGGGTTGGGGTGGCGACGATTTGGTTTTTGCGCGCGAGCTCGGGCTGCTGATAGATGTCGATTACTTCGAGGGTGCAGTTGTCTTTCAGTTCCGCGGCACACAGTTGCCGGACGCGTAAGACGGCTTGACGAGAGCGGGTCGTGGCTCCTGCCACGAATAGCCGCAAGACATATTTGCCCCGTGGGCGGACGGTTGATGTTTTGGCAGCGACTTTCTTTGCGCGGGTTTTTTTGAATTTTTTCACGGACGTTTGTCCTTTTTAACCGTCTGCTCGCAAATCCAAGCCAACGAGTACGCGTTCGGCATCGGAAAGGTTGCCCAAGATGGTACGCACAGGCTTTGGCAGCATGCGTACAACCGTCGGAATGGCCAGAATTTGGTCGCCTTTGGCCAACTGGGGATGCTTCAACAGATCAATCACCTTTATGTGATAGTGACCCTTCAGGTGGCTTTCGCAAATCTTCTTTAGGTTTGAGAACGCCGTCACTGATTTGGGCGTCTGGTCCATGACATAAAGTCGCAACTGCCAGAGTGTGGCAGGTGCGCGTTTCATACTGGCTGCACGTTGTTTAATGGTTTTTGCTTTCATCAATTTTTCCTCCCATTTCGGTGTTTGCCATTCGCGCCGGCTACCACCTTGGCGTCCGCCTGGCGCAAGCGCCCGGAGGCCGCGCGCTCGGTGGTCAGCAGCCGCGTTTGGGTTCCCACCTGTTCGTCAATTTGTCGTAATTCCACTGCGCTGGCTTCATGCTCGGAGCGCAGCCCGCTGATTTGCCGTTCCAGCGCCGCACGTTTTTGCTCCAGTTCGCGTTTGCGGCGGGCGGCTTCCTGGTGGCTGGCGAGCAAGGCGGCTTTTTCAAGGGCTGCTTGCGCCGCGCGGGCGGAGCCGGTCAATACGCCGCTCGGGCCAATATAAGCGTCCACCAGATCAATACCCCGGTCAGAAATCAGGAATTCGCGGATTTGGTTCGAGTGGGCCATGCCTCGCGCCTTGAGCACGTAAAGGACGCGGTTACGTTCGCCATTGCCTTCAAAGTCTTGGAGTAACAACCAGGAATCCATCAGCGAAGACATCGCCATCTCGCTTTGCTGCAGCGCGTGGCCGCCTTGCGTCAGGCTGGTGAAGAGCGAAGTGATTTGCCCACCCTTTAGAAAATCAATCAGCCGGGTTACCATTCCCTTGCTTTCGGAGTCGGTGCCGGCGTCCATCAGGCTGGTAATGGGGTCGACGATGACGACGTCGGGCTTAAACACGGTGATTTCCTTGAACATCGTGGCCAGATGCATTTCCAGGCCGTAGAGTGAAGGCCGCGCCGAGTGAAACCGCAGCAGACCGCGCTTGACCAATGGTTCCATCCGTAAGCCGATGGAATGCATGTTGCGAATAATTTGATTGGGCGACTCCTCAAATGAGAAAAAGAGCACGCGTTCGCCACGCAGGGCGGCGGCTTGGGCAAAATTGGCGGCGACGATGGTTTTGCCAGTGCCTGGGGTGCCTGTGAGCAGAATGCTGCTGCCGCGAAAGAAACCTTTTCCGCCCAGCATCGCGTCGAGCCGGGGGATGCCGGTGGCGATACGCTCGCCGGAGATCTTGTGATTCAGGCCCAATGACGTGATGGGCAGCACGCTGATGCCCTCGTCGCCGATGAGAAAGGGAAATTCATTGGTGCCATGCATGGCGCCACGATATTTCACCACCCGCAAATGCCGCGTGGCAATCTGGTCATTGACCCGGTGGTCGAGCAGGATGACACAATCCGACACATATTCCTCCAGCCCATTTCGAGTCAGTAGTTCGCGCCCGCGTTCAGCGGTGATGACGGCGGTGACGCCTTTATCCTTAAGCCAGCGGAAAAGACGGCGCAATTCAGAGCGCAAAATGGCCTCATTGGGGAGGCTGGCAAACAACACTTCCAGCGTATCCAGTACCACGCGCTTGGCGCCAATGGAGTCAATCGCGTGGCCGAGGCGGACGAACAACCCTTCGAGGTCATACTCGCCACTTTCCTGCACTTCGCTGCGTTCCATGTGAACATAGTCGACCACAATCTTTTTGCGCCGAACCAAACCCGCCAAATCAAATCCGAGCGACGCAACATTGGCCTTCAGCTCTGCTTCCGTTTCCTCGAAAGCCATCAATACACCCGGCTCGTCAAATTGCGCCGCGCCGCGTA
>Ga0206965_10295_pt2 | contig 12657 bp, 12 predicted proteins | sample Alteio_BWOrgHeat_26_FD_152973 | JGI IMG/M metagenome (GOLD analysis project Ga0206965, IMG submission 152973) | Enriched cells from forest soil in Barre Woods Harvard Forest LTER site, Petersham, Massachusetts, United States -... | ecosystem: Environmental > Terrestrial > Soil > Temperate forest >...
CGTGGCGCGCGCCGCCTATTTCCCGGATTTTACTTTTTCCGCCGCCGGCGGATTTGAAAGCGCGCTGGCAAACAAATTATTGCTAGCGCCGAGCTTATTCTGGTCGATCGGTCCTTCCGCCATGCTCACCGTATTCGACGGCGGAAAAATCATCGCACTTTCCGATGAGGCGCACGCGGTCTATGACGAATCGGTGGCGGGTTACCGGCAAACCGTATTGACAGCGTTCCAGCAGGTGGAGGATAATCTGGCGGCGCTCAGGCAACTGGCGCAGGAAAGCGTGACGCAGGCGGCGGCAACGGCAGCGGCCGAGCGTGCGCTTGTTCAGGCGAAAAACCGTTATACCGGAGGGCTAACGACGTATCTCGATGTCGTGGTGGCTGAGAATACGGCGTTGCAGGCCGAACTTGCCAAAATCGACATTCATACGCGGCAACTCACCGCCAATGTGCTGCTGATAAAAGCCTTGGGCGGCGGCTGGGGCGCGGCGGCTCAACTCCCGGATGCCGATGCGTTATGCACCGTGCATGAGCAACCTGAAATCGAAGGGGAATGATTATATCGCTTGGCTGGAAGCGGAAATCAGCGCCTAGGAAAAGCAATCAGTCGCAATGGCGTTTGATAGCAAATAACCTTCATAACTCCCGTGGTATGGCGCTTGGTTTCATATGTGTTTAGGTTTGCCATATGCAATTTGTACAATTTCAGCAAAATCCCGGGCAAATTTCTGGACACGCTGAACTGTTATTTCTTTAGCGATATTGGCGCAATTCTCGCGCTCCACCTCACCGATTTGCACAAATTCGTCCAATGCATTTGCAAGGGACTCAGCGGAATTGCGAGCAAAATAAATGGCATTTTCTTTCGCCTGTTCCTGATGCACGGCGATATCCGACAATATCATCGGCGTACCCAACGCTTTTGCTTCTTCCACTGTCGTGCTCCATCCTTCAAATAAAGATGGGTTTAATAAAGCAACGCTGGCGCGCATTAACGGGGCTATGTCGGAATAAGGAATTAATCCCAGCAGTCTCAAGTTATTTTCCAAGCCCAAACGTTCAAGCTTCTTTTGAAAAGCGGGAAAATAATTAGGGTCACGCGGATCAACTTGTTTACCCGAAGCGGCAATCACAATGTTTTTGCCGCGCGATCGCAATATCGCCAGAGCATCCAGGACTAAATCATGATTTTTGTGGCGCCAGAACTGGTTCGGCATAAAGAAGAATTGTTCGGGCAGTCCATAAAAGTCTGCGATGGCGCGAGCATCCTTATAAAGAATATCAGGGCCACGCTGCACGGCAAAATGAACTACTTTGGTTCGTCCCCGCGTCGCCGTATAATAGTGTTCGCAGGTTCGGCGCGCATCTTCACTGCTCAGCATAATCAATCGTTGCGTCATTACCTGCGCACGAAATCCAATTTCCCGTTTCCACCAGGCGCCTCGGGAAAATAAATGCGGAAGTTTTCTATGTTGAAAATCGGGCATCCAGGCGATGGCACGAATCCCTAATCGCCAGCCGAAAAATTGCGCCGCTTCGAATACCAGGTCGATGTGATGATCCTGAAATAACTTTGTCATCTGCCTATCCTGGCCCAATAACAACGCTTGCAGCAGCGAACGGTGCCGCCTTGATGGATCTAATAAGGGCGTATAAACCAGTTCCAAGCCGGGGATATTATTGAAAGCGGCGATATCTTCTTTAGGAGTAGTGTCTCCGACAAACAAGACGGGGGTCAAGGGGACTTTCTGGTATTGCCTTAAGAGGGTCAATAAATTCAGGATATAATTATAGCCACCAAGCCAGTGTTTTCCGCCGATTAAGGTGAAAGCGATGCGCATTAGAATATATTCATTTGGGAGCGATACCAATCGACATATTCACCGACCCCTTGCGATAAAGGTATCAGATTTTTGATGCCGTGGGTTTGCATTTGCGAAACATCCGCCACCATGCTGAACGGATCGCCGGGCCGGGACTGGCCGCTGAATTCTATCTTTCCGACAGAACTCTTTTTGTCGCCCCAATGGGAATTTATCATGTCGGCGATCTCCCGGACGCTCGTGCCTTTTCCCGATGCCAGATTGATGGCTGGAGAGGCCGGGGTGGCAAGTTTTTCAATCTGCTCCAAAGCCCTGGCGGCATCCCGCACATCGATCCAGTCGCGCACCTCATTTCCGCTGCCGTCCAATTCAATTTTCCCTCCGGAAGCGATTTTACTGCACATATCCCACAGCAGTTGTTTTTTTAAGCCGACGCCGAAAACTGAAAATAACCGCGGCAGAATTATGGGCAAGCTAAAATTGGTCGCATACGATCGGCACAATTGTTCCATCATTAGTTTATGCGCCCCATAGGGAGAAAACGGCGACAAGGGCGTACGCTCGGGGATAAGACCATTATGGCCTGCGCCATACACCGCAGCGCTGGAAATAGCGACGAGGCGTGTGGCCGGCGAGTGCTGGCGCAACCACTCCAATAATCCGGCGGTAGAGAAAACGGTTCGCGTAAAATCTTCGTACGGGTTGACGATTGCCATTCCCACGGAAGACCCGCCTGCCAGATGAAATATAACATCCGGCAAGCCAAGGGAATGGCGCATTTGCTCAAGGTTGCTGGATGATACTTCGCCATTCAGCCAGAATGTCAGGCCGCATCGCGTTGCTTCAGCCTCCGGCCAGGCGCCATGCCCGATCCCCGCCACCTGGTAGCGTTTTTCTTTTAATTCACGGGCAAGATACCGCCCGATGAACCCGTGGGCTCCAGTGATCCATGCGCTTGTCATATTTAGCTTTTTACCGCCACAAAAGAATAAAGTCTACCGGGACGATTATCGATCAATTCCAGCATTTTTTTAATCAAAAACCACACGCCCGGCAAACCGAGAAACGTTTGTATCATACGGTTTATGCCGGGTATGTTGAAGCTAAGCCGGCGCGATAGATCCCTTTGAAGTGATTGGAGATTGTGCGGAGCATAGTTAATCGGACTATCCCATGGCGAGATAATTCTTAAGGGCGCAAACCCGGCCTGCTTAATCGCAGCGGCATATTGACGTAATAAAAAAGCATTTTCTCCTCCATAGAGTTTTTGTAAAGGATGGCGCTCAAGAAAATGGGGCAAATCTTTTTGACGGGTAATCACATGCTCACGTATGGCAATGAATTGTCCGCCGGGTTTGAGAACGCGAAAGAATTCGCGGCAGGCGGCTTTTAAATCCTGCGTATGATGCAAAACCGCCCGCGCAAAGACCAGATCAAATTCCCCATCGCCAAATGGCAAACGCTCCGAGAATTCTTCCACTACATGAATGGGTAGCCCGCTTTCCGTTGCCAGTGCGCGAATGGCCGCACTCCCCACAAGGTTGCTTGAATCAGGCTCAAGCGCAGTGACTGCAAACCCTTCCCGCGCCAACGCATAGCTGGCGATGCCGCGCCCGGCCCCAACATCCAGGGCCGCGCCTGAGGAGTTATTTAACTCGAAGCGTACGGCTTTCCATTCCTCGCTTCGATAATACCGTTCTACCGCCTGGATTAAGGGGTCGTCGTAATAGCAATCGATGACAAGCTGGTTTTGATCGGCTTGCTGCTTCAACCAGCAAACCGCTTCTTCCCACGTCGAAAAATGATCAGCGCTCATCGGAATTTAACTCCCGAATCACCTGCGCCGGATTACCGGCGACGATGGTATAAGGCGGGACGTTTTTGGTAACGACGGAACCAACGCCTATAATCGCGCCTTCTTCAATGGTTACGCCGCGAAGCACACAGGCATTGGCGCCAATCCACACATCATTTTTGATGGTTACGGGTTCTGCTCCCAAATCTATGGAAGGCGGATGTCCGGATTGCATAATCGTTTTGTAATGATGATGGCGTTTTTGGGCGTTTATGGGGTGCGTCAGAGAATCAAAAATATTGACATTATGAGAGATTAATACGCGATCGCCGATGGTAATAGACATTGCCGCCCATAATTTCGAACCCTCCCCCACGTAACACCACTTCCCAACGGATATGTTTCCCTGACTTGGAAATGCCAATAATTCTCCGGAAATCAGGGTGTGATCGCCAACAAGGATATGTTTGTCACTATTGCAAATATTGCGGATGCGGGCGGACGAGGCCAGTTTAGCGCCTTTGCCCATGACGCAGGTGGCTTTTCCCGAGAATCGCCTTAACCAGTAATCTATATTCATGCGACCAACCTTATACAGGCGACGCCGCGAGCCCCCGCTGCATAATCCGGATCGAAGGGTTTACGCTCATGTATATCAAAGAAGGTGGCGTCTTTTATTTTTTCAGCGTTGGTGCGAGACCAACCTTCTGCGCCATATCCAAAAAACGTTACACTATGGCGTGATGGCTGAAACGTTTCAATCACTTTCAATACTAGGGCATTATCAAAAACCTGATACCATCCATGAACGCTGCGACGGCCGAAAGGCACCGTTATAAGGCAGAGGCCGCCCGACTTTACTATGCGCTTGAACTCGGCAACAGCCGGTACAAAGCCAAAGGCATCAGCTTCCTTTTTAGACGCATCGTTCGTATAGAGCAGGGTATTATCAAGCCCAATATGTTCGATGGTCGAAATGCTTGCGACCACATCGAAAACACCGTCAGCAAACACCGGATGTCTTAAATCGCCGAACAGATAAGAAATGGAGCGCTGCCAAAAACATTTTTTTTCCGGCGCCAGAGTCATTATCGTCAATGCTGCATTCGTTAATGGCGCGCGTTCCAGTAGAAACCGGTGATTTAAGGTAGACCCGGCATCGAGCATTTTTCCGGGATTTTTCGGCAATTGCGCAAAGAGCCATGGGTATTCGACCACGCGCTCATCAATATATTGCCCGTATCCCGGCGGCAATTCGGCGTCTTCCGAAAAAAAACCTGCATCAATGGCAGCGCCAATAGCCCTTTTTTTTGCGGTCTGGTAACCGGGGCTCCACGGCCGCCGGCCCAATCCCACATATAAGGGAGTGGCTAATATATCCAAAGCCTCTTTGATTTTTAACAACATTAGTGATCCACTCAATACTTTAGAAAAAAGCGTATGCGATTAGTGATAGCTGCTATCCACCCGCCGTTTTGTTTCCATAGCGCATTTTTTATCCGGGGGAACCACTCGGAATCCTGATAGATTGACTCAGGCAGGGCAATCCTGGCGGCAACGATAGATTTTTCATTTTTTGACAATCGCCGTAACAGCCCTCTCCCATGGGTTCCACTACCATCAAACCCCGCATTAGTCACCAGAGAAACCGGTGGGAACAAAATCAGCCCATTGCATTTAAACACCGTCCAATACCATCGTATCGCCCAGGAATCCCGAAGCCCCTGCATTTGGCGTATTAACATGGTTGCATAATCATAAGTGCCATCCAGATTAAATTTTCTCCGTAAATTTTTATCCGTATGCAACGCTTCCCACCCCGAAGCTTGCGGGTCGAATTGGTCCCAGGCGCGTTTCCAGGTAGCCCAACCCCATGACACGGTAAAGGGCAGAAATAAGGCGTGCGCCGTGTGGCTCAATTCCGGCACCTCAACCATATAGCCGGATATTTGAAAAACATTTTTATCATGTGCATAGCGATCGAGCGCTTCATTCATAAAGCTTAAAAACCCCGGGTTTACCTCAAGGTCATCCTCCAGCACGATGGCGCGCCCAAATCGTTCCACCGTCTGACTCACACCCATAATAACGGAATGAGACAATCCCAAATGAGTGTCGCCAAAATGATATGTGGCGCGATCGCCCAGCATGGTTTTGGCTACATCGCGTGTTGCCATTACCAACTCTGTTTCATCCTCATTACGCGCCCCATCGCAATAAACGATTACCGGCGTCCGGTCAAAACCTTCGCAACGCATTAAACTGGTAAGCAAATTGCGCAGATGGTTTGGGCGGCGATAGGCAAAAATCACGACCGGGGCAAGCATAGTCACAAAGCCCCCCGCCGTTCTATGCACTCATTTAGCCATAATTGCGTGGATAACAGTTTATAGAGGTGATGCTCCGCCGACAAAACCCCTCGCCGATTTTGTTCGATCAACTGTTTGATTTTAATTGGGTCGCACCATTGGTGCAGCAGGCTATGCGGGTCAAGCAATAGCGCTTCGGCTTCCCGTCCCTGCTGCGTGCCCAGCCATTTTCCCACCGGCGTCGGGTAGCCTTTTTTGTCCGGGCGGTTGCCAATCGCTCCTTGCCCATGCGAGCGTAAATATTCGCGCAGGACCCATTTGATTTCACCGCGATGAAACCTGAGATTGGAAGGCATGCTGAACATCCATTCCACCAGCCGGTAATCCATGAACGGATGACGTGTTTCTATCCCATGCGCCATGCTGATGGCGTCGCCATAGTGCAAAAGCCCCGGCAGAATCGCACGCGAATGGTCGGCTAAAAGCCTTTGCCTGACCATGTCGTTATCTCTCCGGTTTTCCTCATCATCGGGCGGTTGAGGCAGAGTAATGCCCTTGCGCATGAACGAATGAAACCCGACGCGCCGTCGATGCCAGCGCAATAGTCCGGGAGATATTTCCCGCGCCAGCCAGGTTAATGTCCAGCGCAAAGAAAATGATTTCCGTAAAGCGTTCATTCGCGTTTGTACGCCAGATAGCGTTCTGCGTTGTCCCGATTTTCCCGAGAGATATTCAAGGAATGCAAGGACGGCATATTGAGGATAGCCGGCAAGCGCTTCATCGGCGCCCTGACCCTCGAGTAAAACCGGAATGTTATCGGCGCGGGCGCGTTGCATGAGGTGCCACAGCGGGTATACGGCGGGGGAATAACCTGGCCCATCCATATGCCAGCTTATTTTCCGTAAAGTATTCAGCCAGTCTTCCGGCGGTGCGGCAACGGGTATGAGCGGTGCGTTTGCTGCTTTGCTCGCCATTTGCGCCCATGGCAATTCGCCTATCTCGCCATTGCCGTAAACCGAGGTGAAACAGGTAAGGGGTTGCGGAGAGGCGGCGCTGGCTGCCGCTAAAACTCTTGTTGAATCCAGCCCTCCGCTTAAGGTCAATCCGACAGGAACATCGCTGCGCAATCGTAACCGCACGGCATCAGTGAACAAGGCATCAAACTGTTCTATCGCCGCTTCGGCAGTTAATGTTTTATCCGGGGCATTTGGATAATCCCAGTACCGCCGTAAAGACAATTGAAGGTTGCCGGGTTCATAAAACGTATAGTGAGCCGGCGGTAATACGTGGATTCCCCGGTAAAAAGAATCTCCCTCGCTATAAAGCAAGTTATTGCCGAGAAAATTGAGCAGCGCCGGTTCCGATACCGCGCGATGTTCGGGAAATAAAGCCAGAAGCGCCTTAGGTTCAGAGGCAAACGCTAAGCCGCCCGGGCCTAAGCGGTAATAGAGCGGTTTGACACCAAAACGGTCGCGTGCCAATAACAAGCGCTGCTTCGCAGGCTGCCAGAACGCAAACGCCCACATGCCGTTAAGACGCGATAAGGCTTCATCTTCCCATTCGATAAGCGCGTGTAAAAGCACTTCACTATCGGAATGTCCGGAAAATCTATGTCCCAGATTTTGCAGTTCTGAACGTAATTCGACGTGATTATAAATTTCGCCGTTAAAAATAATAACGGCGCCGCTGACAGGGTCGATCATCGGCTGATGCCCGGCCTGGGAAAGGTCCAAGATTGCCAGCCTCCTATGTCCCAGCAATACGCCCGGCGCTGTGAATATCCCTCTATCATCCGGCCCGCGATGCGCAAGTAAATCCAGTGCTACGCCGAAATTATGATTAGCCTCTGGCGGATGTTGTCCTAACCACCCCAGTATGCCGCACATTAACAAAATCCTCTTTTTTGACCGCCGACGCGATAAATGATGCCTCGCAGCACATATCTGAATTGTCCATTGCCGAGCATAAGGATGATGCGGCGTAATTTGAAAAATCGCTTTTTCCAAAGCGAAATTTCATGACCTGCCAAAATTTTCTGGTTTTCTTCTTGGAAACGTTGGGCATTGAGACTGGTTTTTGTTTCGCCGTATAATCGTAAAGCCCCCCATATGCGATTAACGTGGGCGGCCTTTACGTGCTTGGTTAAACGAAGAAACCATTCGTAATCGAATGAATAATGCAGATCTTCCGCCATAAATCCGATTTCCTCATGTACCTTGCGGCGCCAGAATGCGGATTGATTGGTAAGGACCATGCCCTCGGCGAGAAGGCCATTGTAAGTGGGTTTCACATAGCAAATATCACGATATATGCGATCGTTTTTATCAATCAACATCATATTACCGATAATCAGCCCCACATCAGGGTGTTTCGCCGCCGTCGTGGCTACATCATCAAAAACGCCGGGATAATAGATATCATCCGAATTTTGCCAGGCGACCCATTCCCCGGTCGCGCGCCGCAGACCTTTATTAATCGCATCGGTTTGGCCTTTATCCGGCTCGCTTACCCACCAGGCGAGGCGATCAGCATAACGGCGGATAATCTCGACGCTGTTATCGGTAGAGCCGCCATCTACGATGATATATTCAAGATTAGGATAATTCTGGTCAAGCACCGAACGAATAGTGCGCTCAAGATACATTCCCTGATTAAAGCTTGGAGTTACGACAGTAATTTTGGGGAAATCCATTTTCTTTCTCTCGGAAGCATTTTTAAAAAAATCAGCTCCGATTCCACACAGCAAAAAAAACATACCTGCCTGGAAATAGTTGCCGTAAATCTGGTCGGTCAAACATGTCAGAATGAATATCGCCAATAGAGGCAATGTGCCTTTTTCCAGGCTTGAAAGTTGAGGTTTTTTTCTTAAGTTAGTGACCGTAAAAACCATCAGGCATAAAAAAGGTATTGCGCCCAAAAGCCCTAATTCCGAGAAGACATGCAGAATGGTTGAATGGGGATAGGATGTACAGGAATATTGCTTAAATTGTCCCGGCCCTACGCCTAAAAAGGGTGCGTGCAAAATGATATGGAAACTATCAAACCATAATGAAACTCTGGCCGATGCAGAATTTCCCTGATGCGTGGCATCGCCAAAAAGCATTGCGCATTTATCATTGGATGCTACCGCAATTTCAGGCTGCGGCTTTTGTTCATTTATTGGGTTTAGGGGATAGGGTTGCTGAAATTCGGCCATTGCGCCATGCATGCCAAATGCCATAAAGTCTCTCGTAGAAGGGCTTGCTGCTATAGCGAGTAAAGTAGGAAAAATAATCGTGGCGCTTTTTAAAACCCGTAAACGCCGGTCGCAAGATTTTGCGCTAATCAACAGAATCGCGTTTACCATAAGCGACGCCAAAAGAAAGCCGCGCGCATTGGTAATGGTGAGTAAGGCTGCTGAAAATCCTATTACTATCAAGCCCACCGAAACCCAACGCGATTGTTTTGTGGTTGGGGATAATTCTAGTAGCATTGCCACGAGCGCTACCTGCCCCAGCGCAATAGCATTTCCGGCCAAAAGTGATCCATGAGGGTATCCAAAGAACCAGGTTTGGAAACCTTGATTCCAAGTGTGGGAGCCTAAGTCCCTAATAGATAGCGATTGAAGCCACACCAGGGGTATCGCTAACACCATAAAAAAAATTATAGTACCAATAAACAGCCGGATATCGGCAGCATTAAAAAACCGGCCGGCAACATAAGGCAAAATGACAAAAAATGGAAGATAACGCAAAAATTCCGGCAGCTCTTTTCCTAATATAAATTCAGCGCCTATCCAACTTAACAGCACCAAAACGTACAATAGGAAAAACATATCGGACGCTGAAAACCGCCTCGGCGGTTTAGCCAGTATCAGTGATGAAATCAGCCAAAAACTCGTTACGCCAAAAAATATAAAGCTCGTGCTTTTTGAGGTGGGAATGTTGAGGTAATATAAAGCGATAAGATAAAAGAAAAATCCATTTACTAAAAGCCACGCCGGAATAGCGGGTGAGAGCTGGGCATCACCATAAATTTTTTTGGATAACTTCATCGTTGCTCGCCCATCATATAGCCAACCCTATCAATATGATGAAAATTTTCAACATTCTTGCGTAGCCAGCTTTCATCCTTATCCCACCATTTCAGCGCTAAAAGCATGGTGATTTGTTCGGGAGTAAAGCGATATCGTATGGTTTTTGCCGGTACGCCGCCTACAATCGCAAAAGCGGGGACGTCTTTCACCACGACTGCCCCCGCCGCAATGATGGCGCCGTCGCCAATAGTAACCCCATCGGCAATGACGGCATTTGCCCCGATCCACACGTCATTGCCAATGGAAATGTTATCAAATTCATTGAAAAATGAGCGCGAAACGAATGTGATGCCGGCCTGTGCGATGGGGGAATAAAACGCCGGATGAATAGAGACAAAATCCCGGCTGGGATGACGGCCCAACCCCGCCAGCACATTTGGCCCGATGCAGCAGAATTTTCCTATGGTTACGCGCGACAGCCGCGCGTTAGCGGCAACATAACTATAATCGCCAAGAGTAACTTGGGTAAGAACGGATTTTTCGTATAATGTGTTATATTTTCCAAAAACGCAGCCTGAAAATCGCGCCATATAATGGATTTTCAGATGCGGATATTTATGCTCATGCCAGTATTTGGAAAACAGCCATTTCATCCACAAAGTGAGTGGGTTTTTTACTATATTTTTTACCAGATTCTTCATGCAAATCGAGCCTCTAACCGCCGTTTCTATGTGTTTGTAGCAGAATGGTATTTAGAAACTCTAAAAATGCCGACTCATTAAAATCGAATTCAAAAGGATTATTTGGTGAGACTGAGGGTGCGTCAAATGTGCCCGTAAATTGTTGCGTCGTGCATTTTTTAATATAACCCAATTTAGACAGTACCATTAAATCGCTCCCTGCCAATCCGGGTTGCAAAGAAACCACTCTTTTCCCCAGCGTGAACGCCTCTATTAACATAATTGAGGTCATTCCATACACATCATCGGCAATTTTAATGCACTCAAGAGAGTTTAATTCCCCTTGAATTATGAATGGACTCAATTCCGTATAGTCGCTCAAAATAATCTCATATCCCTCCCGTTCGTCTTTGGGATGAAGCTTGATGAGCGGTTTTAGTTTTTGGGGAGAGGCGGCTATGATGTCGAAAAATAATCGTAGGGCATCATACTGATCATATCCTCGGGATCTGCCATAATGTTCCGCTATCGCCTCGGAGACGAATAAGGCAACAGGCTGGTCGGGCGGTAAATGTAAGCGCGTGGTTATTTCATGCTTATCTAATTGATTATATATCTCTTTTAGAGAGGAGAGATAGGGATGGCCGAACATCTTGAGCCGATGCTCTTCAAAACCTTCGGCCAGCATGTCTTTTTGGGCTACAGCGTTGATACAATTAATATAATCAGGAAGATAGCGTAAGCGCTCGTTTTCCCCACAACCGCTAAACCGAAGCGCATAATTTTGCCATTGATCGAGAAATGCGATCGAGGGAATGCCGAGCTCCCTTGCCCCCACCCAAAGGTAACGTTCAGACATATCCCTGTCGGGCAGGCTGGTTGCGGAGGTAATCAGCACATTGGGGCGCAATTTTGTTAGTAAATCCATTTCATGGGGCACGAGCTTTGAAATGATCTGGCACGGAATATTTTTTGCGGCAAACCTGGCAAGCCCATGCCCATACGATAGAACCGTGACTTCATAATTCGGAAGTTTTTGCAGGAGGCGGATAACCGGGATCAATATTTCGGCGCCGCCGGGTTCGCAGGAGAAAAATACAATTCGAAACACTTTGTCTGTAGGCAAAAGATTTTTTTTCACTGGTGCATTACGGTTCATTTCATCAACGCCGCTTGGGTAAAGGCTTTGACAACATCGTCCATATCGCGGGTAGTCAGCGGCGGATAATTATATGCGGTAGCGATCATTTCCTTATCATAAAGCCGCTCGGTGACGGGGCAAATGCCTTTTTCGTACCGCGGCCTTTCAGCCTCGGGCAGCAGGGAATAGGGAAAGCCATTTTTGAAGGCGTTGCGCTTGGAAAAAATCTGCTCCAGATACAGCGGGCGAATATAACCGCCGGCAAAGCGGTACAGCGGAATGCCGAGGCTGCGGATATTTTCGATATATTTTTCCCTGCTTATACCGGCTTTTTCCTCATGATATTTGATCGGATAGAGGTAATACACATGGCTGCTTCCTTGACGCAATTTCGGTGTCTCCAGAAAATCCAGCCGCGAAAGCTTGTCGGTCAGATAATCGGCCAGATCAATGCGTTTTTTTAAAAGGCCGGGCAATTTTTTTAATTGCTCAGTGGCAATCGCGGCTTCAACTTCCGGCAATCTATAGTTTCCGCCGACCATGTTGGTAAGGTTGCCATGCCCCATTTCCTCGATAACGGCTTCGGCATGATTACGGATCAGCCGCAGGCGCGTCGCCAGATCGTCGTCATTGGTTACGGCAACGCCGCCTTCCCCGCAGTGGATGATTTTATGTTGATTGAGGCTATAGACGCCGATGTCGCCGAACGTTCCCGCAAACCCGCCATTATAAGCGCAGCCGGGCACATGGGAAGCATCGCATAAGATTTTCAGCTTATGTTTGGCGGCAATTTCGCGAAGCGCGATCATGTCGGCAGACTGGCCGAAAAGATCGACGGGCAAAATGGCTTTGGTTCTGGGGGTAATTTTTTCAACGACGCTTTTAGGATCCATGC
>Ga0206965_10344_pt1 | contig 12652 bp, 11 predicted proteins | sample Alteio_BWOrgHeat_26_FD_152973 | JGI IMG/M metagenome (GOLD analysis project Ga0206965, IMG submission 152973) | Enriched cells from forest soil in Barre Woods Harvard Forest LTER site, Petersham, Massachusetts, United States -... | ecosystem: Environmental > Terrestrial > Soil > Temperate forest >...
TGATGTCTTCCATGGAAGTCATTAAGCCGCCAGGGGTGCGCAATTCAATCAGCAGAGCATCGGCATGGGTGCTTGTGGCTTCCTGAATAGCACGATCAATGTGTTCGGCTATAACGGGATGAATCGTGTCATTCACCACAATCTTCAGAACGTCTGCTGAGGCCGCGCGTGATGCAAAGAATAGCGCCAGAATGATTGCGATTCTGCTAAAGCCGATTTTCGAAAGAAGATTAAGACGCATGGTTCTAAACCTCAAGGTTGCTGAGATTGGGTTTTGCCCGTGAGCCCCGCAGCGATATCGTGCTTTAGAGCAATGGCCGCAGCATTCGCTGGATCAAGCGCCAATGCCTGTTCAATATTTTGCGAAGCAGCGAGTGATTTATTTTCTGCCAGATCGAGCCGTGCCAGCACCAGATATGCGTCGACGGTAGGTTGCAGCTTCAGTGATGCACGAGCTTCATTGCGCGCTCCAACGTTATCCTGGCTGGCCTCAAGCACGCGAGCCAGACCGGCATGGGCTTCTGCGCTTTTGGGGTCCAGCACCACGGCTTCACGAAATTGTTTCTCTGCTTCGCCGGCCAAACCTTGTTGCAATAGTTCCTGGCCGTGATGCAGATGAAACGCCACGTGACTAGCGGGATCGGACTTTGCCAGCCGCTCTTCGTTTGAGTTATCTATTTCCAAAGCAAGCTGGCGGAAGGTAGATTCATCATAGTTGCGCTTGATCCTCTGCAATGGCAAATGCACTGGTTGCGGGCCAGAGGTGACGGCCTCAAGAAAGCTCTTAGCTTCAGGGTCCGGGTAAATTGCAAGCAACTGGCGCAGCTCGCGCGAAACTCCGGGGCTATCCCCTTCGCGATATAACTCAATCGCCAGGTTGAAACGATAATCAGGTTCGTTGGGATCGGTCTGCACAATTTTTTCGAAGTAATTGCGGGCGTTTTTTTGCCCGCGGCGCGCTGCAATGACTCCCAGATTGTTCAGGACTTCAGTGAGCGGCAAGCGTGCGGCAAGAGCGTGGAAAGCGCTGTCTGCTTTTTCCATGTGTCCGCCGTTGAATGCGGCCAGCCCAAGATAAAACTGGGCTTCATTTGCATTGGTATCATTGCTGGGAATACGCGCAAGCCAGTTTGCGGAAGACTCATAATCGCGCGCTTTGAAGTAGCTCTTACCCAATTGCAGCATGGCCAGCGTGTTCGCTGGATCCAGACGGACCACTTCCTTGAATCGCGTGATCTTCTCCTGCTCGGTAGAAGCAGTAATGCCGCGAACGTAATTTTCTAAAACGTCAAGACGCTGGGCAGGGAACCTGCCGATAAAATCTGCCTTGCCCACCGCGTAAGAAGGAGTGAGTGTTGCGAGAACCTCCCAGGCCAGTGCAGTCTGAATTGCAATCAAACTTGTGAGCGGGCCGGACTCAACAATCTCTGGACTGAGGCGAAGATGCTCCATATCCATCAGCCGGGCATGAGCGGTAATCTCAGAGCCTTCAACGCGATAATCACCCATGAGCACGTAATCCGCGTCCAGTTGCTGTGCCACTTGATAAAGCGTGGCGCGGGAAGGCTTGGCTGTGGCGGGAATGCCGAGCCGGTCAAATGCATTCAGACGGTCTTCGCGACCCATGACGAAGAGCCCACTGGGACTGAGCCGAGTGCTTAGAATTTCAGGAAAAGATTCGCTGATCCAGTCAACCCCGGCTGTGCTGGACCTATTTTCAAAAGGAATGATCAACAACAGCCGGCTCACATGGGCGGCGTTGGGTTGCTGCTGGGCCGAAGAGCGCAAAGGGCAGGCAATAACGGCCAAAAACAGCAATGAGAGAACAATACCAACTGGTTTTCTCAAGGTAAGTAGATTATAGGCCAGTTTTGGAGACGAGGGTCGTGACAAAAGGTTGGAGCGGGAGACGGGGATCGAACCCGTGACGTCCAGCTTGGGAAGCTGGCATTCTACCACTGAATTACTCCCGCATCCGACAAGCAACAACTGCCGAAATTGTAACACTTTACGAAATTCTTAAAGAATCTGGCCGCTTCCTGGATAAGGTTGTTCTGAGGAATTATCGATGATGTCTTTTTCGGCTTCTGCCGTTTGTCCGCGCCTATAATGTAACGATGGGAGACGTAAGCCATGCTCTCTTTACAACACCAATCGCGTCCTCTTCAATTTACATTCTGCTCAATCTTCTTCAGCCTGTTGGTCCTGATTCTATTGCAACTGAATGGTTGCGGCATGATGAATACCAGCATGATGCAAGGAACTACCGCCAGTTTTGCTTTCGTCACTAATTCAGGCTCCGGCACGGTATCTGTGTTTGCTGTAAGCACCACTGGAGTGATGACACCTGTCTCCGGCAGTCCTTTTTCTGCCGGCGCAGGCGCAGAGTTTGTGGCGTTTGATTCAGTACATAAACTTCTTTTTGTAAGCAATCAGACAGCAAATACTGTTTCAGCGTTTTCGGTAAACACTGCAACTGGAATGCTGACAGCTGTTCCGGGATCTCCATTTGCCACCGGCACACGGCCGACCGGAATTGCCGTGGATCCCATGGGAAGGTTTGTGTTTGTCGCGAACCAGGCATCAAATAGCATTTCTGTTTTTACGATCGGCATGAACGGCACACTATCGTCAGCCGCTGGATCGCCTTTTGCCGCCAGCAATCCTTTTGGATTGGCCGTGAATCCTGCGGGAACCGTGCTGTTTGCCAATAATTTTCCTGACTCTCAAACCACAGATCTCAATACTGTCTCCTCATTCCAGGTTGGAGCAGGTGGCACGCTCAGTCCAGTGGCCGGCTCACCTTTTTCCACGGCAGGTTCACCTGGCTTTGCCTCATCCATTGGACTAGCGATGGATCCCACAGGAAACTTTTTGTTTGTAGGGGACCACATGGCCCAGGCAGTCGTTCCATTCAGCGTCAGTTCCACAGGCGGATTGACACCTGTTTCGGCTCTGCCTGCAGCGGCCCCAGGCTGCTCGGTCTCTTGCCACAATAATCCTTTGCGCGTAGCGGTCCATCCAAATAGTCAATTTGTTTTCGCTACAAACGTGCAGGCTGGGACTGTCTCTGCCTTCAAAGCAAGCAATGGTGTTCTTTCTTCTATCGCGGAAGTTCCCACGGGACAGCATCCATTTGGCGTAACGCTTGACCCCAGCGGCGGATTTTTATTTGTGGTCAACAACGTTGACAATACTGTCTCCGCTTTTTCTGTGAATATGTCCACCGGAATGGCTACTCCTGTGAGCGGATCGCCTTTCTCAGGAAGCATGAACCAGCCAACAGACATTGTCGTAATACCTATGCAGTAAGGCTGCATAAGAACATGCCGAATTTTTTTGATAAATAATTTTTTTCTTAGATATCGACTGTTCTTCCGTGCATATTGCGATACGGTCAACTTTTATCTCCTGTTTAGGTCGATTTAGCTAATTTTATTAGCGGATACTCAGCAAAGAATCGCAACCCAGCACGCGGAGAAATTACTTTCGATTCTGAAGCAGGATATTTTCGGCATAAACCAGGAGATTGGCGGTATATTGCAGAGTAACAAGTCAAGGTTCAATCATTTGAAAACTGAGCGATTTGATCCCGGATCGTTATGGGACCGCGTGGACGGTGACATGGGATTGCTGCGCGAACTGATTGAGGTTTTTGCTGAAGAAGGCCCGCGGATGCTGGCACGGGTGGACAACGCCATTCGCAATGGTTCGGCCCTGGAGCTGGAAAAGGCCAGCCACAAAATTAAAGGTTCAGTGCTTCAATTTTCAGCCAGCGCCGCTGCTGCCGTGGCGCTCAAATTGGAAGAAATAGGAAAGCGTGGGATAGTGGCTGGAGCCGAGCAGCTTCTGGCCCAGCTAAAGCAGGAAGTCGAATTGCTGCAGAAATCTCTGAACGCTATGGCATGCACCGACACTGCCCATTGAAGCGGTAGTCGGACACAGATTGTTTTGAGACGGACGTAGAGAATGTCAACGCTGGTCATGGACGCTCGGCACACATCGCTTCTTCGGGTCCTACTGGTAGAGGACAATGTAGTCGACGCAAAGTTGATTACAGGACTATTGCGTTCCCCTTCAGCCGCCTTGCAATGCAGCCACGTCACTCAGTTAGCCGAAGCACTGGACCGTCTGGAGGTTGACCCTCCTGATGTGGTGCTGCTGGACCTGAATCTTGAAGATAGCGCAGGCTACGAAACTTTCTATCTGGTACAGCAGGCAGCGGCCTCTAAATCAGCCATCCTGGTACTGAGCGGTTCAGATGATGAAGAGCTTGCCATTCGCACGGTACGCAAGGGCGCGCAGGATTATCTTGTAAAAGGCTCGTTTGACGGCAGATTACTTTTGCGCTCGATTCGTTATGCGGTGGAGCGCAAGCGATCGGAAGAAGCACTGCGGAACAGTCAAGAGACCGTCCTCGCTATCTTTGAGAATTCTCTGGATGGGATTGTCATCTTTGCCAGCAATGGCCTATGTATGGAAGCCAACACCGCGGCTGCGACGCTGGTAGGTGTGCCTCGTGATGAACTGATCGGATGCCGGCTATCTGATTTTTGTGAAAAGGGTTTCGAGGGAGCGTGGGTAGACCTGACGCAGATGCAGACTGCAAGAGGCCAGCTCTGGGTCGAACTAAAAAATGGCGCTCGCCGGATGGTGGATTATTGCTTTAAGGCAGATATTCTTCCCGGCCAACACCTGGCTGTGCTGCGTGACATTACCGAGCAGCAGGATTTAGAAGAGCAGCTGCGGCAGTCGCAAAAAATGGAAGCCGTGGGCCGTCTTGCCGGCGGCGTGGCGCATGACTTCAACAATATTCTTGGCGTAATCAGCGGTCATGCCGAGCTGTTGCAATTAAGCGCCGGCCAATCAGAACGCATTCGCGCGGAAAAAATCATCACCGCCACTGAAAAAGCTGCGGCTTTAACGCATCAACTTCTGGCTTTCGGGCGTAAGCAAGTCATGTCACTCAAGTTGTTGAACGTCTCCTTGATCGTAGAAGGCCTGACCAGCATGGTGGATTGCCTGATGAGTCCAGAAATCCAGATCAGTATCCAGGCATGCAGGAATCCAGGCCTGGTAAGGGCGGACCAGAGCCAGTTAGAGCAGGTCGTGATGAATCTGGCCACCAATGCTCGCCAGGCGATGCCGGAAGGCGGAACTTTAACGATTACGATTGACGAATTCCAGAGCAGCAAAGACCAGCCGGACCTGCCGCCGGGAAAGTATGTGCGTCTTTCGGTGAGCGACACAGGCATCGGAATGACTGAGGAAATCCAATCGCGGATCTTCGACCCATTTTTCACCACTAAGAAAATGGGATCAGGGCTGGGGCTTTCCACAGTTTACGGCATCGTTAAACAGAGCGGCGGTTATGTAACGGTGCAGTCAGCGCCGCAGCAAGGATCGACATTCAACGTCTTTCTGCCTGTGGTTAGCAGTAACGATTTAGAGCTGGCGCCTGCGGGGCCTCGGAAGCCGACGCATATTGCCGGTAATGAGACTCTTCTTCTGGTAGATAGTGAAGAAGATCTTCGCAACGCCGCTACCGAGTACCTTAAAGCATGTGGCTACCGCGTGCTCACCGCTGGCGACGGTAAGGAGGCGGTTGAAATTTCTGACCGGCACGATGGAGCCATCTCTCTGCTGATTTCTGATATTGTCATGCCCAAGTTAAGCGGCCGCGGGCTGGTGGAGCATGTGCGCAAAACTCGTCCGGATACCAGCGTGTTGTTGATTTCCGGCTATACCGATGACGCCGTGCTGCGCCACGGTATCTCCCTTGACCCTTCTTGCTTTCTGCAAAAACCTTTCACCTTTCAGATTCTGGGCGCAAAGGTACGAGGCATATTGGATAAAGCGATCAGCTAGCCTGGCTGTTAGCTTTTGGCCCTTAGCCTTCGTTCTTGGCTCTTAATTCTTCGTGCGCCAGCCAAGCCAAGCGCTTTTTCTGAAAATGCCCATAATAGCTAAAGCTACATGATTATCCCTTTGACAACTTAAATAGCTACCCATAAGATTTGCCTGGAGGATTGAAAGCATCATGGCAGAGAGCATTGACGATAAGTATCTCGACATGGCTACAAAGATAGTCACCGCTGCAGTAGGATGCCCAACTGGCAATATCAACATGGCGTTGCAATATCCTGAAAGAGTTGTAGCTCTATACAATGCAGTTGCACAAGAGATTTACAAGCTACGGACGGGCCAATATTGATCTTTCGAGAAGGCCTCTTTCCATAATTTCTCAACCCGCTACTTGAAAAACATCTATCAGCTTTTCCACGGCGTCAGCAAGTTCTTTGTTTGAAATTATTTTTGTCTCCTTTTGGTGGGCTTTTTGGCGATTTGACCTTGAGCAGATCGGAGACCCCCTCAGCGAGGAGCTAACAGCCGATTCTCGTGATACATTCAAATTGTCCCTATGAAAGAACGCGCTACTCCGCGCTGGCTCGACGTTCTTTGGCTTATCTTTCTTGGCGGACTTGCGCTCATTCCACCCGTTGAAGAATTGCATAAGCAGATCATTCTGCTGGCCATTGGCATTTTGCAATTACTGGAAAACCAGCTTGTACGGTTTGCCGGCAAAGCCGGGCCGTCTCTGGTGGTGCTGATCAAGATTGCGCTGGCAACCGTGCTGATTCATCACACCGGCGATACAGCCGCTATTAACAGCGACTATTACCCTATCTATTATTTGCCGGTTATGACCGCAGCGATGTATTTTGGGCCCATAGGCACGCTGCTATGGACCCTGGCAGCTTCCGCGGCCTACAGCTCAAATCTTTACCAGGCCCAGCACAGCTTTACCATCACTGCAGACAGCATTTCTGAGCTGCTGATGCGGGTCTTGTTTTTCTTCTTTGTGGCGATGACCGTGAACCGGTTTGTGATGCAGTATCGCAGGCAGGTGCGGAGCTACCAGGAGCTTTCCGAAACGTTGAGTGAAGCCAATCGAAACCTGAAGCTGGCGCAGGAAGAGGCACAGCGTGCCGAGCGGTTAGCGGCCCTGGGTCAGCTTTCCGCAGGCCTGGCTCATGAGATACGCAATCCGCTGGGAGTGATTAAAGGCTCCGCGGAGATTCTTGTGCAGAAACTTGGCCGTGGAGACGAGCTGGCAAAAGAGCTAGCTGGATACATATACACTGAGGTCAATCGCGTAAGCGCCCTCGTGAGCCGCTTTCTTGATTTTGCCCGGCCGTCTCAACTGAACCTTACGGCCGCCGACCTGACTCATGTAGTGGAACGAAGTTTGAAAGCGGTTTCTGATACAGGCGCATGCACGCGAACCAAGCTGCACCGTGATTTTATTCCGGGATTGCCGCTGGTAATGCTGGACCAGGACCTGAGCGACCAGGTTTTTACCAACCTCCTGATGAATGCGTGTGAGGCCATGGGCGAACAGGGCGGGGAATTATGGATCAGGGTTCGCGCGGCAGACGATAAAAACCGCGAGGCAGGCGTAGTGGTGGAGATTGAAGATAGCGGTCCGGGAGTTGCGCCGGAGATGAAGGAGCAGATCTTCAATCCATTTGTAACCACCAAGAAATCAGGAGTTGGATTGGGGCTGGCAATTGTCTCCAAAATTGTTGATGCGCATGGAGGATCGGTAAAGCTAATCAGTGAGCCGGGATATGGAGCGTGCTTTCGGGTTACGTTTCCGGCGGCGGGTACGGCACAATGAATCTCAGATGCAGGTGTCGTTAATGTTCATTTAGCATTATCGATGTTCATTATCAAGACCGTTATCTATGGCAAACATCCTTATTGTTGAAGACGAGTCGCGCATGCGGCGCTTGCTGGAAATCAGTCTGGGCGAAGACGGACATAATATCCATGCAGCAGAAGATGCGGAAAAAGGTCTGGCCTACTTGCGCAAAGAGACAGTTGATCTTGTGGTTACAGATCTCAAACTTCCTGGCATGAACGGACTGGAGTTTCTGCAGGAAGGGAAGCGATTCAACGCCGCGCTGCCTTTTGTTGTGATGACCGCTTATGGCAGCGTGGAGACTGCCGTGGACGCCATGAAGGCAGGCGCCAGCGATTATGTGCTGAAGCCCTTTACTATGGCCGAGATGAAGCTGGTCATCAACAAAGAACTTGATGTCCAGCAGGTGCGTGATGAAAACCAGCGTTTGAAGGAAGCGTTAGGGAAGCGTTACCACTTCCAGAACATTGTTGGCCGCAGCAAAAAGATGCAGGAAGTGCTGGCGCTGGTGGAACGGGTGGCGCGCACCAACTCCACGGTGCTTATCGGCGGAGAAAGTGGCGTGGGCAAAGACCTGATCGCGCGGGCCATCCACCAGAACTCAAGGCGGGCGACTGGGCCATTCATCAAAATTAACAGTACCGCCATCCCGGACACGCTTTTTGAAAGCGAGCTCTTTGGCTTTGAGCGAGGCGCCTTCACTGGAGCGCTGGCCAGCAAGCCGGGCAAATTCGAGCTGGCGGATAAAGGCACGCTGTTCCTGGATGAAATTGGCGATGTGCCGGCGCCCATCCAGGTAAAGCTGCTGCGCGTATTGCAAGAGCGCGAATTTGAGCGCCTGGGCGGCACCAAAACTCTTAAAGTCGATATTCGGATGATCGCAGCAACAAATCGCGATCTGCGGGCAGCGCTGGAAGAAGGGACGTTTCGCGAAGACCTTTATTACCGCTTGAACGTCGTGCCTATCGATATTCCTCCGCTCAGAGAGCACAAGGAAGATATCCCCGATCTGGTAAATCATTTTCTGGCACGTTTTGCCGCGGACAGTGAAAAAGAGATTGAAAAAATTACCCCAGCCGCGCTGGCGACGCTTATGGCATATCACTGGCCGGGTAATGTCCGCCAGCTTGAGAACAGTGTGGAGCGCGCGGTTGCACTGGCTTCCGGGCCGGTGATTGACGCGAAGGACATTTATTTAGACACCGTGCCGGGCAGAGAGGGCACGACGCCAACTGTTGCGTCAGATCAGTTTCTGCCTGAAGGCATGACGCTGGAGCAGTGGGAAGACAATATGATTCAGGAAGCTCTGCGTCGTGCTAACGGCAACAAGAGCCAGGCGGCGCGGTTACTGGGGCTCTCAAGAAATGCGCTGCGGTATCGATTGTCAAAGTTGGGCGTGTCGGATGAAGGGGAGTAAGAAGCTAAAAGTAAATCGGCCATCCGCTCATTCTTAAGAGAACGGATGGCCGTTTATCTTGTTGAAACGTTTTACCGTTGGCCGAAGAGGCTAACTTCCGGACGGCGTGAGAAGGGATGTGCCTTGCTGTACCAGAGCTCCAGGCTCTGTACCATGCGGTCGCCTTCCAAAGGAATGGCGCGGCTTCTGTCGCCTTTGCGGATCACGTCACGAACCTGCAGCGTCTCGGCTTGACCGTTGCCATAGTGAACAACGATGCGGTCAAACTCGATTGGCGCGTTGTTCACGCGGACCTGCAGAAAGCGATAGCGGCCGGCAGCTTTTCCAACTTCAATATTATCGTGGTCATGCTGGCCGTCAACGTGCGCCTGGCCAAGATAGACCCAGTTTTCCGCGTGGGCCATTGGCGCAAGGCAAAATGCCAGGGCGATTGCAAACATCGAAACCAGAACCTTCTTCATGTGTAAATGCTCTCCTCTTAGTTTTGTCGTAAACGATGATTACTCATCAAAATGATTGTGGGACCGTGCTCATCATGGTGCTTCTTTGCCAACGGGTCAAGTCATGAGCCTGGTTCCGTTGGATGGAACCCCAAAGTAACCGCGAAGTTCCTTGCGCGAATCACAGATCTCAATAACCAACTGCCGCTTTGGCAATGGAATTGATTTGTCCAGGCAACGAAATAGCCGGGAGGCGCGCCATCTGAAAATCCTCCGGAACGGATCTTCCGGAGGATTTGGCGTGGACGCAGCTCATCCGTTATTTCTGACGACGTGCGTTGTGTTTGTCCTTATAAATCTGCTTTGACACTTTGTTCTGCTGGTGGTTGATTTTATTTTTCTCCGCGGGCGTGAGCTTGCCGCCGTTGGCCACGCGATCATTGTGCTCTTCTTTGTTCAGCCTGGCTTCTTTATTCTCCAGATTGGCGGCTTCGCCGGGGGTCAGCGATCCGCTCTTGATCCCCTGGCCGATTCGCTGTTGCTGGTTACGATCACGCGCATTCACTTCATTTGTAGCTTTGGGCTGTACCTGTGCGTCATGCTTCTGGTTGTAGATCTCTTTGCTGAGCTGGTTCTGCTGGCCGTTCAGCGTGGCTTTGTCAGCGGCCGTCAATTTGCCGCCATCTTCCTGGCGCATGCCGCGCTCTTCTGTGTTGAGGCCTTTTTCCTGGGTCTCAAGCTTGCCGGCTTCTTTTGCCGTGAGCGATCCGTTTTCCACGCCATTGCCAATTCGCTGTTGTTGATTGTCTTTACGCTGTTCAATGGACGCGCCGGTAACAGGCGTGCCGCTGTTAGTGGAAGGGGTTGTGGTTTGGGCCAATGCGGCCGTTGCAGCCAGTGCTAGAGTTGCCAGAATCCCAATGTAAGTCCGCTTCATAGTGCTAATCCTCCAGGGTGGAAGCCGCGTAGCCAGCTTCAGTCACTGCGCTTAAACCAGCTTTGCTGCGGAATGTTGCGTTACATTTCTAAACAATATTTTTCATTTTTAGCGCAACTTTTGCCGGGATACTGAGTTGGCATAGCGATTCCATACAAAACAAAGTAGGTGGGAGTCTGGAGCTTTTTCAGCATCCGATCGCGAAAGCTCAAGACTTCTTTTTGGTTGGCTTGGGCTTTAATGTTTTGGCATGTTCATAGCTCAGCTGGAGATACTTCTTCAGTTCTTCCGTCTTTTGCAACAGGGAATCGGGGACCGTCACGTACTCTTTCATGACCGCGCCGTATGCTTCAAAAAGCGTTGTCTTGTACTTCTTGAGAAATTTGTCACGGTCCTGCTCAGGAAGCCTGATGGCCAGGGTTCTGGATTGGTGCAGAAGGGTAAACATGTTGCCGTTCAGAGAAGTGTAAGGATTGGCCGCGCCCTTACGCTCGAGCTTTGGAATGGTTTTAATCAGCTTGTCATATAGATCAATTTTGTCGGCGGTGTTCTGCTTTTTTACTGTGCTCATGCGGTCCTCTGGCATAAATCGGTAATTACAAAGGCCTATAAGAATAACGTCTGCTCCTTGTTTTCAGCGTTCTTCAGAACGGGGAACAGTTTAATCTGCCGCAACAGCCTTACTCTTTGCCGGCGGCAAAAACTTCATTCGTAGCCGGTGGTTGAGGGGTTCGGAATAGAATTGCGCCACTCCATAGCCAAGCGCACCAGCCAGGGCTGTGGCAGCAAGAAACCATAATGGAGCCATGTTGATGCTCTGATGGAAATGGAAGAACAGAATCACCATGGGCCAGACCACCAGCATGTGCGTGAGATAGACCTCATAGCTGTTGCGTCCAAACCAGCGCAAAAAAGCGGTAGACCGAAATAGAGCTTTGGCGGTTTTACTTGTGCTTGAACCGGCGAGCAATGATTGTGTTTCGAAGTTCTGCTGCAGTGCGATGAGCAGCAGCGCCGTTCCGATTTCCAGCGTTGTAACATCCAGGCCAACTTTGTAGAGACCCAGGCGGGCAGCGGGTCCACGGAAAACCGCGATGAGGAGGCATAGCAAAGTGCCGCCAATCCGCAAACCCAGATTCGCCTTATCACCGACTTTTATCTTTGCTGCCAGCATAGCCGCCAGGCAGCCGAAAGCAATGCCATCCATGCAGGAGAAATATCCGTAGTCAGACCAAAGTTCATTTTGCGTGAGGACGCGCGCAAATGGTCCGATGACAAGAAAACATGACAGCAATCCGATGAGCATTGCCTGCTTGCGCACCAGCGTGCACAGGAGCGGAAAGAAGATATAAAAAACTTCTTCAACGGAGAGCGACCAGAGCACGTCCCAGTTCGCAGGCAGATAGCCGGTGCGGGCCTCAAGCCAGTTGATGTGGAAGGTGAGCGCGGCGAAGAGGGCGCGTGGCAACGAAGTATGCTGCGTGTTGATAGTGAAATAGGGCACGCTGAAACGATCAAGGACAGCCAGAAGCAACAGCAGTCCCAGCAGGCAGGGCATGATGCGGGCAAAGCGCATCAGGTAAAACTGGCGCCGGTTGAGCCGCGCAAGATTTCCCCAGCGCTTGAGTGACCAGGTAGTAATCAGGAAGCCGGAGATCACAAAGAACACTCTCACGCCGTAATATCCGCTCCAGAAGAGCGCCCGGTTGGCTGCCGGTCCGATCCAGTGGCCGAAGCTGCTATCACGAAAATGAATGCGGAGATTGATATGGTGCAGCACTACGGCGACAATGCATAAGCCACGCAGGACATCAATGCCCGGCACGCGGGCGCTCAGGCCTCGCTGATCCGGTTTTTCCGCAGCTGCCGACTGGGAGAGAGGTTGGCTCATTTCTAAAATTTATCTGCACCTTTTCGGATATTTTTTGCCAAGGTAGTCATTTGTTTACTCTTTTGCTGAATTTTAATCCAGCGCTGTGCGATTAGCGTACAACATCGCCTTAGTAAGCGTGTCATCTCACTTAATACGATCGGCGCTTGATGATAAAGCGAGATTCGACTGGTTCAAACGGGAGGGCAAAATTTCACGCAAGGGGGAACAAATGTTAGCAAATCAATTGATCGTACTTTCGGGGTTGCACAGTCTGAGAATC
>Ga0206965_10345_pt1 | contig 12594 bp, 12 predicted proteins | sample Alteio_BWOrgHeat_26_FD_152973 | JGI IMG/M metagenome (GOLD analysis project Ga0206965, IMG submission 152973) | Enriched cells from forest soil in Barre Woods Harvard Forest LTER site, Petersham, Massachusetts, United States -... | ecosystem: Environmental > Terrestrial > Soil > Temperate forest >...
TGAAAAAATACATAGCAGGTGTTCAAATCTTTGTCAGATCTGACATTATAACGTATCTGCTCGCGTTCCATTTCATTGATGACCTTTGCCTTTTCAATCATAATCAATACTGAATCCATTGAGGCAAATGAAATTTTTAATTGATAAACTTTATGGTCTTTAGAACTATTAGCAATCTGTTGGAAATAAATATTATTACCGATAAACTCCTTTAGAAATGCTCGCTGTGGCTCGATGACACTATCAAATTCTTTGTCAATCTCTTTCACGTTTTCGTTGGTCAAAATATATGTTTGAAATTTTGATTTCATGTCCTCTATAGCCTCAAAAAATGGTTGCAGATGTTCATGAAATTCATTCCTGATAATTTTTAACTGGGCATAAGTTAATGTATCCAGGCAAGGAATCTCAAAAAGTGGCGTTGAATAAATCATTTTGGAATCCCAATCTGCTTCAACAATTTCTTCAATTTTATTTTCCTTGCTGACAGGGTTTTTATTTCCAAAAAAATGAAACAAGTCCGACTGACGAAATTCTTCAATAAGAATACTTACAAAAAAAAATTCATGAAGTTGTGTCTCGACCGTCTCATCAAAGATCTTTAAGGATAGGTCAGTAGTAAAATTCAGCAAAGGTTCGATATGGTTTTGCTCCATCCATTTGACGGTAGCATTATTAACATCTGTTTCAAGAATTTTAAAACTATTTTCCATCCTGCCCAAGTTGATAATATCTTCTTTATTCTTAAATTTTTTACTTTTGAGTTTAAGAAAGTTATCAATAAAGTTATCTAAATCTTCTGCCGAATGTCCTACTCCCAAATTTGAAAAGTAATGTTTATAATTAGTAATAATATTTCTATCGGTCGCCTTTTCCCTGTTTCGATAGACGCTAATGCCTTCAAGCGTAGGGGTTATGGTAATAAAAGTCTCTGTCAGCAATAGTCCTGTTTTTACCATTTGTCGCTCCAAAGTAAATGGAAGGTCTGATGTAGAGGTCTTCATGAATAATAGTTTCATATTTTAATTTTTTATTCGGATTAAGGATATATAGTTGCCGATCGTGCCTTATTCAATGGGTATCTCTGCCATTTCAAAGAAGACTGTGCCACTGTTTAAATCTTTTGCCAATGCTATTTTTTCACAAAGAATGTCGTATTCCATATTGTCAATTACATAAGCGTTTTTATACACTGCCAAAAGCGTTTCCAGAGTAGAGAAAGAGATATTCATTTGGAACATTTTGTGGTCGGTGGAGCTGTTTGCAATTTGTTGAAAGTAGATATTATTGCCGATTAAATCTTTAAAAAATTCCACATAAGGCTCTACTATTTCATCGAATTCCTTATTCAATGAATCTGTGTTTTCATCTGTCATAATGCAGGTCTCAAATTTAGTTTTCATTTCATCTAAAGCTTTATAAAATGGTATCAGATGTTCTTGAAATTCATTACGAATAATTCTTAACTGGTTATATGAAAATGAGTCCAGGCAAGGGATTTCGAAGAGTATCGTCGAAATAAATTTAATCGAAAGCTCTTTATCAAAATCTGAGAGATCTGCTTTCTGATGGATATTAATTGCCTTTTCGGCTCCAAAAAAATGAAACATTTCAGAGTCAAGAATTTCATCCTGCAAGTAATTCCTGAAGAATAATTCATCCGCTTTTAATTCGGCAGATTCATCATAGACATTCAGGGTTTCATCAGCATAAAAATTCAATATGGAATCTAATTTATTTGTTTCCATCCAATGGATCGAAGCCCTGTTGACTTCTGATTTTAATAGAACTATATTTTGTTCCAACTTGCCCAGGTTGATAACGTCTGCGCGGGTTTTGAACTTCTTGTTCCTCAACATGGTTAAGGTATTAAAGAATGAATCTAATGCTTCTGCGCTGAAACCTTCTCCCAGATTTGTGAAAAAATATTTATAGTTATACAATACTTGCCTATCTGATGCAATAGCTCGATTGTGATAGACTCCCATGCCATTCAATGTAGGCGTTAATGCAGTAATTTTTTCCGCCACTAATAATCCTGTTTTCATCATCTGCCGCTCCAGAGTAAATGGGAGTTGCGAATAGGAGGTCTTCATGATTAACAGTTTCATATTATACTAAATGACTGTCGGTTTATATATACCAAATGTCGGCTTGTCATTCCGACGAAGGAGGAATCTTATCCATATTTCAATAAGATTCCTCCTTCGTCGGAATGACAAGTCCACACAGTTTTTATATTGTATTTGTATTAGTGGTGTAAATAATCCGACAGTCATTTTATACTTAGTAGTAGTAGTGCAAGAAAATATTTCTTTATTTTTAAAGATTTAAGATTCTGTTTGAGATTTTTATCAGCTTAAAAACTCCCGAACTTTTGCCTGCAGTTCTTTTTTTATGCCGACCCATGTTTGTCCTTTGAGGCTGACGGGGTCGGGACTGTTTTCGGCTTCTTCGAAGTTTATCAAAGTATTTGGAATGGAGGTTGGTAACTTTCGGAATAAATTTAATTCTTCAATAAATTGCAAAAGGTCTTCTATGCTAAATTCTTTTAAAAGCTCTGCAATATCCCAAAAATGTTTCTTTTCTCCTCTGAATGTTAATGAAAGAACTTTCATTATTGCAATATCTTTATTGCTATGCATCCTTATTCCATCAATGGTTTCGATAGTCGGAAGAGGGGGGTGTGGGGAATAAACAAACTCTACATTAATATTTTTTACTATACATAAAAACACAAACCATAAGTTTTGTCTTTCAATAAAAAAGTCATTTCCAAATTCTGCCTTCAAACATTTTTCTATTACATTTGTGTCCATTTTTTCATGAGTGTAAATAACTAAATTAGAAGTTTTCCTATGACCAAGTTTCAAGGATAATGCCGTACTGCCGACTAAATAATAATTCTTTAGTTCGGGCATCTCCATCAACCTTTTTAGTATGGATAAAGTGACGGGTTCGACTGTATGAGTTTGTAGCATCTGAAATTCTCAATTGGTTCATCAATAACCGCAGCAGCAAGGTCTATCCTGTGTTGCATAATATATTTAGCATTCAGCAATGCCTCCCGCACCAACTCATCCCCATAATATCTCCGGCATTGGCGAATATCATCTATATCTCCACGTTCAAAAACACGGACAATTATCCAATGTGTTTTGTCATCATAATTGAGATTTTCAAAATCTACATCCCAAAAGATTCTTTTATTAAATACCGGCTTCGGTTTCATGTTGCAAAAATAGCTAAAATAAGGGAAGAGGTAAGATGTAAAATGGCAGAGGTGAGATAGTAAATGAATCCATCATCTGCCATCTTACATCCTACCTCTTACATTTTACCTACACCATCACCACCGTAGGGGTCTTATGCAGTAAAATCGTCATCGTATTCGTGCTCCCATTCAAGCTGGTAAAAGGCACAATTTTTTGATCATACAATGGCATATTAATAACAATTTCCAGTGCGCCATAGCGCAAGGTTTTTATGGTAGCAACAGCAAATATATTAGCCGTTCCTTTAGCACCATGCGCCAGAACAGGACCGGTTTCAGGCACAGGACTTGGAATACCAATGCTGGCAACTGGACCTGGAAGTGCTACATTAGTTGTATCATCTTTAAATTCAATAATAAAAGTTGAAGGGTCGCCGATGCTGATATATTTCAAACCATAAGCAATGCCTATCGCCTTGATTTGAGCCTTCGTTTGACCTCCACCGGAAGCCAAAACCAAATCCTGAAACCAGGTGATAAAAGGATCCATCGTGAGGTCGCTTATAGCAATAGCACTTCTGGCGGCTCCAGTGGCTTCTATGGCTAAACCTCTTGCAGCCAATGCACCGCTTGTTCCAATCAAAGAAGCATACCAGCCGGCTACCCATACGGCAAAATTCAATGGAGTGCCGCCGGCAGCTACACGTATGGATTCGCCTAAAATAATTGCTTCACAAACAGTTCTCAACTTAGCCAAAGAACCTGTATTTGAGATCACCGGACGCTCCATAGCCATATCATATAAAGCATAAGTTTCTACCGTCCAGCCTGTCACTTCGGCTTCTACCATAAACTTAACTACTTGCTGGCATTGAGAGCAGCCTCTTCTCAACTGCACCATCAGCGTGTTAACATTACGGATGGCACCTGCTTCAGTAAATACTGCGCCTGTTAAATTATTTTTCAAAATTACATAACCATTCTTTTTAGCAATCATTTCCGTAACCTGATCGGTGTCGAAAATGATTTGCCCCGGGCTGATGGAGATTTTGTAAGTAGCATCAATCAATGCTCTTGTGCGATTGTCTAATGTTGCGGGTCTGTTGAGTTCTTCTGCCATATTATTATTTTATTTAATTGTTTAATTATTTATTTTATGATTTATAAATTAGACTTCTTTCGTAAATAACCTTAGTATAAAATTATTGGAATCAGTGATGACCTTATTACCTTATCTAATATGGTAATAAGGTTTAAATAGGTATCATTCATATCCTTTATACTAAGGTTAAAAAACAATCTAAGATTGCATTTTAATTCTTCCAGAAGAAGTCTATTATAGAAAGAATGGCTTCCAGAAAGTTCTTTAAAAAAATGCTGTTTTGAAAAAGGGCTTCCCAAATCCATAGATGCCGTTCGTCCTCTATGGATTTGGCTTCCCAAATGGCATAGTACCGCTCGGCAACTATAGATTTGGCTTCCCAAATTGCTAAAAGCCGCTCGGCAACTATGGATTTGGCTTCCCAAATGGCATAATGTTTTACAGGATTGTACCATTTGGCTTCCCAAATGCCTTAATCCAGCACGGCATTTAGTCATTTTGGAAGGCATTTCCTGACCCTCAACATTTAATTTGAAGATATTAGAAGGGAAAAAGGGATTCCTGGGTAGGCAAGCTACCGGCTTTAGATTATACATTGTCTGTTTTTTATTGACTAATTAAAGCCGGTGTGGTATGTCAGTTAAACGATTATACGATAGCTACTTCCTGTTAAATTATTTTTGAGGGCGCAAATGTATGAATAGTTTCGGATATATCATGCAAGGGTTTGAAAAGATTTATTTATTCTCTGCATTCCACATTCATTGCCGTTGGCTTCAGCCAACGGAAAAATGATAACATCACCATTGGCTTTAGCCAAAAGCATAAATATTTTTTTGGCTAAAGCCAATTCCCTCATCCCTCTTAATCCGTTGGCTGAAGCCAACGGCAATGAATATAAATCTTACTATTTTCAATTTTATAAACGCCTAATTCTTTGGTATGCTACTCCTTTATATATGGATAGATTTTTTCATCATGGTTGTGAGAGTGATTTGGGTTTTGTTAGTTTTGCCCTTCACTAAATAATTAATGAATATGAAAACACGAAAATTTTTTATTATTGTAATGCTTGTCTTGATTGTCTTGATTGCAAATGCCCAACAAAACTGGCAATGGGCAATAACTAATACATGTGGTGATGTAACAAAATATCAATATGGACCGGTGTACGTCTGCACTGATAGAATCGGAAATATTTATGCTACAGGTTATTTTAGTACAAATCAATTTTGTTTTGGAAATATAACATTAAATTCCAATTTAACGAATGGTGATTTGAATATTTTCCTTGTAAAATTTGATCCACAAGGTAATGTTATTTGGGCAGTAAATCCATTACAAGGTACATCTGTTGTTAATTACCCTTTTTGTATAAGTGTAGATTCATTTTGTAATGTATATATCGGAGGATATTTTCAGGATACAATAACCTTTGGTAATACTGCGCTTATAACTTCTGACCATGAACCTTTTAGTTGCTTCATTGCAAAATATGATTCTTCAGGAAATGCATTATGGGCAAAGGCACCAACTGGAAATTCATTACCAACTTTATATAATTTAGTGGTAGATAATATCGGTAATCTATATGTTACAGGAGGCTATTCAGATTCCATAGTATTTGATACGATAAAACTCATTGATGATGGGACCTATAATGACTTTGATGATATTTTTTTAGTCAAATATGATTCTGGAGGTCATGTATTATGGGCAAAAGATTATGGTGGTTTTTATAGTGATGACGGTAGAGGCGTAAGCTTGGATAATTTTGGTAATCTTTATTTACTTGCGAGTTTCATAAGTGATACAATTATTTTTGGAAATGATACCTTATATAATGCTACTCATAATAATAATTTTACAGAATATACGGATATATGCCTTGTAAAATTCAATACAAACGGTCATGTAATTTGGGCAAAATCTTTTGGAGGTGATATGGATAACATGCCTGAATATATCACAAACGATTCTGATGGAAATATTTATATTTCCGGATGGTATGATAGCAATTCCTTAATTTTTGGTTCAGATACCCTTACAAATGGTACACTTTCACAAAAATTATTTCTTGTTAAATTAGATTCGACAGGAAATGCAATTTGGGCTAAATCTGCAAAGGTGAGTAATACAAATCCTAGTATACCAGTCTTTCCTGTTATAAAGATTGATAACACAAATAATTATGTATATTTAAGCGGAGAGTTTGCCTGTGATTCGACCACTTTCGGCACATACACTCTTTATAACCATAATCATAATCTGACTCTTAATAGTGATACTACAGATTTATTCTTCGTTAAATTTGATACATCAGGAAATACTATTTGGGCACAAGATATAGGAGGAGATAAATATGAATACGGAAGCGGAATGGCTATAGATAATTATGAAAATGTCTATCTTACAGGTACTTTTCAAAGTCCTTCTATTACCTTTGGTGCAACAACACTTTTGAATTTAAGTGGTAATAATATGCAGGTATTCCTTGCCAAATATGGTTTTACAACTGGAACTACAGAGCCGCAAAAATCATCAGGGGTTCTCCTTTCCCCCAATCCCTTCACCACCCAGACCATCCTCACCCTTCAAGGTAGCCATACTAACCCGACTTTATTCATCTACAACCTTCTTGGTCAGGAAGTAAAAACAATCACGATCGGCAACTATACTCAAGTAACAATTACCCGCGACCACCTTGCCAGCGGCATGTATTTCTATAAAGTAATTGATGAGAATAATAACATCCTTGGAATAGGAAAACTCATTGCCGAGTAAATGAATTTATGATTTACGATTTTGGATTTACGAGTTATCACAATGACGATCGTCAACTATATATCCTGAATTAGAGGAAATCTCAATCAGGATAATCTTGTTGCGGTTGGTATATCACAGGGAGATAGCTTGTGGAATGCCTTTATGTAGGGATAGATTTTTTTAGCAGGGTTGTGAGAATGATTTGGGGTTTGTTAGTTTTGCCCTTCACTAAATAATTAATGAATATGAAAACACGAAAATTTTTTATGATTGTAATGCTTGTCTTTTTGTCAGGATTGAGCGTACAGGGACAAAATTGGGAATGGGCAAAGAATCCAGTTGATAGTTCTGGAGGAGATTCTGGTGGTGAAAGGATTTGTACAGATTTGTCTGGCAATGTTTATGTAATAGGAAGTTATAGTTGGGGTAAATATACTTTTGGAAATACAACTTTTATTGGTTCAGGAGCTTTCAATTTATTTCTTGTAAAATACGATTCTACTGGAAATGTAATATGGGCAAAAAATGCAGGAAATTTAGGTAGTTCTTATCAAAATCAATATAGCCTATCTATTGATCCTTTGGATAATGTTTATATAACTGGATATTTTACCTCTATCGCCGCTCATTTTGGAGCTTTTACTTTACTAAATAATTCTACAAATAATTCAGATTTTTTCCTTGCAAAATATGATTCATCAGGTAATGTACTTTGGGCGAAATCAGTAAGTGGTGAATGTGATATTTCACCATCGGCTATTGCTGTTGATAAATTCGGGAATTCATATATAACCGGTAGCTTTACGAATGATTCGATAAGATTTGGCTCTACTACAATTTATAATTATACTATTGATACTAATGAAATATTTTTTGTTAAATATGATTCCGCTGGTAATGCAATATGGGCTACATCATTTGGAGGACATAATTATGGTTTCGGATATGATGTAAATGTTGATAGTACAGGAAATGTTTTTCTGTTAGGGAATGTGATTGATACAATAAATTTAGGAAATAACGCAACTTTAATTCCTGGTAATTTTGTTGCCAAATTTGATTCATCTGGAAATGCTATTTGGACAAAAAGAACCAGATCTGAAACGAGTATGAGCAGAGATGCATTAGGAAATTTGTATTTAATGGGAACTTGGTTAGGTAGTTCCTTTATCATTGAAACAGACACTTTTATCAATAATGGTTTAGAAGCCACATATATTGTAAAATATGATAGCTCTGGCAATAAGATTTGGGCAAAATATGCACAAGGTTATTCAAATACGGATGAAATAAATGGTGAACAAATAAGTACTGATGCCTCTGGCAATTCCTATATTACCGGATATATTGACAGTGATTCTATAAATTTTTATTCCAATGTAATAGGTTATGGGAATAGTGGTAATCATGTTCTATTTCTTGTTAAATATGATTCTTCAGGTAATGCACTTTGGGAAAAATCATTAGGTATAAATCAATATCACGAACGAGATGGTAATGGAGTAAGTGCTGATGCTTTTGGTAATGTTTATGTTACAGGATATTTTCAGACTGACCTTCCTTTTGGATTAATAATTTTAAATTGTAATGGTGATGGTGATATGTTTATTGCAAAAAATGGATCAGAAGAAACTGGAATTTCAGAAATTAAACATCAACAACCTATTTCCATTCTCCTCTCCCCCAATCCCTTCACCACCCAGACCATCCTCACCCTTCAAGGCAGCTATACTAACCCGACTTTATTCATCTACAACCTCCTTGGTCAGGAAGTAAGAAGCATCAAGGTCGGCACCAATACACAATTAACAATTAACCGAGAACAATTAGCCGGCGGCATGTATTTCTATAAAGTCATTGATGAGAATAATAACATCCTTGGAATAGGAAAACTCATTGCCGAATAAATGAATTTACGATTTACGATTTTGGATTTACGAGTTATCACAATGACGATCGTCAACTATCTTAATGACATGAAACCTCTGATGAGCACGACCGTCAGCTATATATCCTGAATTAGAAGAAATCTCATAAATTTTTTCTTTCATCGTTTTGTGATTGCATTTCGCTCTGGCGATGCAACAACAAGACGATGCTGCTTATTATTATACCCGATGTGGAAATTATGTAAGTCTTTTAAATAATTATATAACAACGGCGGATCAAACAGATGGTAATTTTGCAGCCTGAAAAGAAATTGCTTTTGGGCATTAAAATTGATTATTTAATAACTAAAAATGGAAAGAAAAACTATCGGAATCGTGCTCGTTGTCATCGGGGTAATAATGATGATTTATACAGGCTTCAATTATGTGACTACCGAAAAGGTTGTTGAGTTGGGTCCCTTGCAAATCAACAAAGAGGAGAGCCATCCGGTGCAATGGTCGCCGATTGTCGGAGGGATTTTATTAGTCGGTGGAATCATAATAATTGTAACATCTAAAAACAAATAATTAATTAATAAAATGGAAGATTTGAATAGTGAAACACCAGACCAAATTTATCAAATAGATAAAAAGCCTATCAAAATGACAGAGCAGGTCGTCAAAGTCAAATCTGTAAAGAAAGTAACCCACGATGTTCTGCGGATCGTTACAGAAAAGCCTGAGAATTTTTCGTTCATATCTGGACAGGCAACAGAAATTTCTATCAATAAAGATAATTGGAGAAATGAAAAGCGACCTTTCACCTTCACCTGTTTGAATGATGATGACTATCTTGAATTCACCATCAAGACATATCCTGAAAAGAAAGGCGTAACCAATGAACTTCTTAATTTAAAGAAAAATGATGAGCTGATTTTGCATGATGTCTTTGGCGCAATTCATTATAAAGGTGAGGGAATATTCATTGCCGGTGGGGCAGGGGTAACGCCTTTTATCTCTATTATCAGGGACCTTGCAGCAAAACGTATTGTTGGAAACAACATTCTTATCTTCGCCAATAAAACGAAAGATGATATTATTAATGAAGAAGAATTCAGAAGGATATTAGGAAAGAATTTCGTCAATATTTTATGTGATGAAAAGGTAGAAGGTTACTTGCATGGACTCATTTCTGAAGATTTGATAGAGGCGTATGATGGCAAAATAAAAGACCTGTTTTATCTCTGCGGACCACCTCCTATGATGGATGCGTTAGATAAAATGCTGGAGCATTTACATATACCATTAAGATCAATTATAAAGGAAGAATTTTAATAACAATTTATATAATTCAAAATGAATACTAACAGACTTTCAAAAACAATTGCGGAGGCGTTGAATGCGCAAATGACTAAGGAGGCACATGCTTCACAAATTTATTTATCCTATGGTGCATGGGCTGAATCAAGGGGGTTTAGCGGCATCTCTAATTTCTTCTTTCGTCATGCAGCAGAAGAGCGAAATCACATGATGAAAATATTAGAATACATTTTAAAAAGAGGAGCCATCGTTGATGTCGTTGCCATCCCCGCTCCGCCCGAAAACCCAAAAAATATCAATCAATGTTTCGAACGTGTCTTCAAGCATGAAGTAGATAATACGAAGTCAATTTATGCTGTCGTAAAACTCAGTCTGGAGGAAGAAGATTGGGCAACCTGGAACTTCTTGCAGTGGTTCGTTAAAGAACAAATTGAGGAAGAAACAATGGCGATGAATATGCTTGATAAAATGAAAATTGCAGGTGGCGAAAAAGCAAGTGACGAAGCCCTGCTTACATTAGATAAAGACCTTGAACATACTCCTGATGATGCAAGATCAGCAGAAGATGTTACTACGGCGCAACCATAGAATAACAATTAAATAATTTTAAACAAGAACAACAATTATGAATGAAAAAAGAATTTTCGGGGCAGTGCTGACAGTCCTCGGCATCATCGGTTTGATTTATGCGGCAATCCTTTTTGTCAACACGCAAGGCGGCAATCGTGACATCAGGGCACTTTGTATTTATGGCGCATTGGGTTTGATATTCTTTATTGCCGGCATTGGTTTGGTGAAGACCACTTCCGATGAATCGAAATAAGAAGCAACCTTACTGCTAATTCCGACAAGGTTTAGATATTATTAAAAGATTAAGATTACTTTTCCTACTATTATGTTTTGATAGCGAGTTTCAGTAAAGTTTATCTACCTAATTCAAGAAGTGACTTTCAAATTTGTAAAGCCTTATTTTCTTCCTTAATCCTCACATACAAAATGACGAGATTAAGAAGCGAGAAAATTATGGCAGTAAAATATAAATCAAATACGAGGGGAATGATCGCTATTTCAGCAACGACCGTCATGTAATTCGGATGCTTCAGATATTTGTAAGGACCTTTTTTAATTAATGGAATGCCGGAAATACGATAGATCTTTGTGTTCCAGAATTTCCCTAATGATGCAATTATCCAAACCTTAAATGCAATCAGGATGAAATATGAAACAAGAAAAAATATGCTGAATGAAGTGGTATCCAGTGTGGCATATTCGACAATCATTGAGATGAAGAATAATACATGAACTGCTACAATAAATGGATAATGTCGGTGTCCATATTCTATTGCATTATTCATTAATAGCCATCGTTCATTTCTTTTTGAAAGAATCAATTCTCCTATTCTCAAAAGGATAACGAAGGTGATGAATAGGATAAATGCCATATTATTTATTGTTCATTTTAAGTAAGACCATTTCACTTGAAAAGCCTGGTCCCACTGACACCATCAATCCATAACCATCTTCAAATCCTTGAGTAATAAACTTTTCTAAAACATACAAAACAGTGGCACTTGACATGTTGCCATAATCATTAATGACAGTTCTTGAATAGTTCAGAAAATCATCGTCATCATCCATTCCCAATGCCTCTGAATAAGTTGTAAGAATTTTCTTTCCACCAGGATGAAAAATATAATTTTTAATATCTGAAAGCACTAATTGATGTTTGCTTAGGAACCTGGAAACATCATTGCGAATATTCAGTGAGATGATATTTGGAATGTCTTGGGAAAACAAAACTTTGAAGCCTTCATCAAGAAATTCCCAGCCCATTACATCCAAAGTATCGTAATATAATTTGCTTTGAGAAGCAAGAAAACTAATACTGCTTTTTGTCTCATCAAAATGGTTATCTCCTCTAATAATACAAGCAACGACACCATCGGCAAACAGGCTTGTTCCTATGAAATTACTCTTACTGAAATCGTTACGAAGGAAAGTCAGAGAACACAATTCCACAGCCACAAGCAAGACTATGGCATCTGGATTTGCTTTTGCAAGAATACTCGCTTTTGCATAACCTGAAACTCCTCCTGCACAGCCCAATCCGAAGATGGGAGTGCGAACGATATTTTGATTCAGTTTCATCTTATTAATGATGAGCGCATCCAAACTCGGAGTGGCAAGACCGGTAGTTGAAACAAAAATTATATCAGTGATTTCATCCTTATTTATTTGAGCAGATACCACAGTTTCTTCAATTGCTTTTATTGAATATTCAAGAGCTATCCTTATGTATTCATCATTTTGTTCTTTGAATGAAT
>Ga0206965_10346_pt1 | contig 12577 bp, 9 predicted proteins | sample Alteio_BWOrgHeat_26_FD_152973 | JGI IMG/M metagenome (GOLD analysis project Ga0206965, IMG submission 152973) | Enriched cells from forest soil in Barre Woods Harvard Forest LTER site, Petersham, Massachusetts, United States -... | ecosystem: Environmental > Terrestrial > Soil > Temperate forest >...
TAGTAAGAAATCATACCTTATCATAAGCAATCTGCGTCATCTGCGTTCCCCTCTTTTTGGTTTTCCAAATTTGAGCAATTAAGGCAAAATGACCTTCAAAAAGGTTAAAACCACAATCCATATTGATTTCATCGCGATCAATATGGATCGGGAGAGAATCAATATTGATTTCGGGAGAATCAATATTGATTTCGGGAGAATCTTTATAGATCGGGAGAGAATCAATATTGATTGCGGGAGAATCTTTATTGATTGCGGGAGAATCTTTATTGATTTCGGGAGAATCTATATAGATCGGGAGAGAATCTATATTGATTGCGGGAGAATCTATATTGATTGCGCTGAAAACAATATGGATCGCGGAAAAATCAGTACGGAAGCTCAAATCAGCTAATTTGCCATTACATTCTCCGTTCAAGATGGTTTTCTGCCAAATCATGTTGAATAATATAAAACAAAAAGGCTCGCGGATAAATCTATCCGCGAGCCTTCCATTATACTATTTAGGATTAATAAACCAGTTTGGTGGTCAATCTCTTTGCGCTGTTGGTGACCGAGATAAAATAAACTCCTTGTGCAAGATTAGTAGGTTTTAATTGCAAATAATTAACCCCCTTAATGGCACTAAGTGTTTGGCTGGTAATATTGTTTCCAAGAATATCGAAAACTGAAACCAACAGATTTTCGTTATCATTATCATTGATTGAGATATTGATTACACCATTATTATCTCCATAAACTTTCACAATATCAAAACCATTTTCTCCGATAATTACAGGCACCAAATCAGACTTTGTAGAGTTTCCATCGAAGTCGGTTTGAGTCAATTGGTAATAGGAAGTTCCCATAAATGGATTGTAGTCAACAGCCGAATAATTTAAAAGGGTATTGCTATTTCCAGCACCTTTTACGGTGGCTACGAAATCAAATTCTTCATCGTCTTTGGTCTTTGAAACAGTGAAATAGTCATTATTTTGTTCTGAAGTAGTTGACCAATTCAAATCAACAGATTTGCCATTATAATTTGCAGTAAAAGTCAATAATTCGATAGGCAATGGCGAACCTGTTCTTGATAATGTCCAGGGAGAAAAACGTGTAATTCCAGTTGCCGTTACAGTATCTCCACTGCTATTGTTTACTGTAGGAGCACTGTTAGCAGGAGTGTTCCATCCTGAACCTGCCCATCGTTGAGCTACTCCACCCGGAGTCCAATTGTTAGCCGGAGTTTCATCATGACCCGATAAATTTGAGAATACAAACTTCGTGGCAGCAATAACACTTCCTGAAGTGGCGGAGGTATCTATCTGCCAGAACCTGTTCACTACATTTGCGCTGTTATCGGCTCCAGTAGCAGAGTGAAGATGAGTAACCGCAATTGGGGATGCAGGATAAGGCTTATGAAGTACAGTATTGGTAGTGGGAGCATAGGTAGAGACCTTAACAGTAGTGGAACCCGAAGAAGTGTTGCGGAATGAGAAAGGAACATATCCGCCGTAAACACTGCCGAAAGGAAATACATAAAAATTACCACCAGTTGCCATGACCCATTTAATTGCAGAACGATTCAAAGTATCTTCAGAAATAATATATCCGGTAGTTCTTTGGATGGCACCGCTATTAAGATTGGTCAAAGTGGCAGAAGGTATTCCTGAAGTATTATTTACGGTCAGTAAGTTTTTATTCAACTTGAGAATACCTGAATTCAAATTCAAGGTGCCTGAAGAACCTATTGTTGCAGGAGCATCTAATCTTAAAGTGTCATGGGTAGCAGAAGTAGGATTAATGATAAGATTATTGAATGCCACAACGCTGTCAATAGCTTTGAAGTATGCTGATGGAGATGAAGTAGCATCACCAAACTGAATGGTATTTGAGGTACCGATAGTTTTGGTCCCTGCTCCATTTCCAACTCTGAAATCATCTGCGCTGCCTGCATTAGGATTTTCAAATATTACATTACCTGCTTCCAAATCCATGTTTGAGGTTGCATCAATATCAAGAGTTGCATTGGTATTACTGGATACTCCTACTGAACCAAGGACAATTTGGGTTGAAGTAGAATTAGCCATAGTTGCATTAGTTTCATCAAAATCAAAAGTAGCACCATTTGCAACAATAAGCTGCCCCGCCACTGTGAGGTTTCCTCCATAAACTTCCATTAAGGCAGAAGAGCCGGAATTGGTAATTGAATTCCCTGAATTAGTTCCGAGGGTAATATCAGAGGAACTAAGATCCATGATAAAAGTTCCATTATTGGTAATGGAATAATTTCCCGGTATAATCACACCGCCATTCAAGTCTAATCCCGCTGTGGAAGGAATCGTCGGTGAAGAAGAGAATCGCAATGTTGAAGTCGGTTCACTGACTAAAAACAATCCATTAATTAAACTAAGATTATGCGAGACAGTTATAGGCTGTCCGGCAATATCTTCCAATTCATTCGCGGTGTTTGAGCCTCTGTTAATTGTAAGATTATAAAATGGGATATTTAATCCTGCATAACTCTGAGACTCTATTGATTGATATGAAGTACTTCCTTTAAAGTTCACCGTACTTGAATTAGGAACGAATGAAGATATATAATTTGAATTTCCCATTATCCAGTTTCCATAAACGTCCAAACTATTGCTTCCAGAAATGGTAAGGCTGTCAAAGTTGCCTTCAAGTACCAAGTCCTGGGTAACTGCACTAGAAGCATTAATGACAGGGAAGTTCTCATAATATCCATAATTTCCACCAAGGTATCCGTCAATTTCTGCTGATGTAGTAGCTGTCGGGACACCACCACACCAATTATTTGCATAAAACCAATTTGTACTTACTCCACCTACCCATTCATCTGAACTTCCATAAATATTGGGAATAACATTGATGTACATGGATACCCATGCTGTATAAGAATTGCATCCGGAATTGTAACCTCTTACTTTAACTGTGCCGGAAGTGCTTCCTAAAGAAAGTGTAATAGAATCTGTACCGGTACCTGAAGTGATTGTAGAACCAATAAGATTACTCACATCCCAATCATAACTGGTGGCATTTGTGATAGCAGGTATTTTGTAAGAGGTAGTAATATAGGAGCAAAGAATTGAATCACCAACAATCGGGCTGGTATTCCCCATACTATTGGTTACTGTAACAGTCATCGTAGAAGTCAAAGTACAGGCACTGCCAGGGTTCAAAGTTACTGTGTAAGTAGTGGTAACTGTTGGAGATGCAATAGGAGTAGCACTAATGGAATCATTCAAAGTAGCTCCCGGAGACCAGCTATAAACAGGGCATGAAGTGAATTGATATGCATCATTTGTCGCACTCCATGTTAAATCATTCCGACCAGACGGGCAATATCCTAAAGTACCGGAATTGTCCATGATTCCCTGTGTGTAGTTATGATTAGGGACGGTAGTTTCATGGACTTCAATTAGGTTTGTTGTTTCATAAAGGATCACTTGTGTGGTAATAGTAGTAACATTTGCCACCGAAACACTATTTAAATTCAAAACAAATTTTCGAAATGGAGCAGATCCAATTGTCTGGTAAGTATAGGTACCTGATACAGGGTTATTCAGATCTCCCCATGCATAAGCAATTATATTTGTTGGTAGGAGCGTTGTAGGAAAAAGAGAATTCAAATACGTAGCATAGGCAGATGAGAATTGGATATTTCCATTATCGGTTATATAAAGCGTATCATAGTTATTACAGAAAAAATTAAATGTAAATGGAATAATCACAGATGTGAAAGCATCATTCGCCAGACTAAGCGTTGTTGGACTGGACAGACTTACCGGGGCATAGGTAGTAGGAAAAACATGCACATACCCAGATGTTGTTGCAAGCAAATGAACCTGCCCCCCAGGGCAAATTGTTGTAGATGATGTAGCAGAAGCAGTAACTGATCCTACAGTTACGGTTACTGGTACTCCGGCATCATTATTCAAATTCAAATCGCCAGAATAGTTTGTTGAATCTAAAAATACATAATTTCCCCCTGTACTCATATTAATAGTACCGAGCGTAATAATGGTATCAGCATTTGCTGCTAAAGAACCGCTTGAAATAGTTGATGATAAGGTAGTAGTTCCCGTCGGTGTGGTGACGACACTGTAAACCGTGAAAGGATTTATATTTGTAAATGTCTGTGTCACGGTTCCAAAATTATGAACAGTAACTTTTACAGTATCAATTGCCGGGTAGGTACAGGAACCTGCCGACGGGGATACTAAAGTAGTGGCACCAAGATCCCGTGAATTCCTATTAAAGATAATCATCGAGTTATTGGTTGGCATTGATGTTAAATTATCTTGGGCGGTATAGGAAAATGAAGTAGTATTTAGGGTCTGTTGAGTTAATAATTTAGCGGTTGAGTTGTAGGGCGTAGAATTTGAATTAAGTCCGCATGAAAAACTCCAGATACTCACATTCCCGGGAGTCATCCCTCCATAAACAAATTCTATATGATAATCGGATTCATATAATTTTACCTGGAAATTAATACTCGCTGTAGTTGCTGCATAATGAGACATTTCATACCATTCAACGGTTAGAACATGATTTCCTGTAGTGCCTGTTATTTTATATTGTATGCAAGAATCAACGTGTGACCAGGAGGCGTAACTGCCATAAGCATTGTAACAAGTAACCAAATCATCATAAAAAGGAGCAATGCAACAGGGTCCCGATGTTGTAGAAAATGATTGATCATTGCAGTATCCATAACCGCTGCAACCACCACCATTCGTATTAGCCAATGTGGTATCAAATGTAATATAACCATTGGTGGAGATCATAAAAGCTGTTTGATTTGCTCCATCATAATTAAATGACCATCCCCCTAAACTGATTTTGCCTGTCAGCATATCATCACCAAGAAGGCTGACATTCCAGTTAGTAGGGTATGTACCACCGGCACCTATGATTGAATTATAGGTAATTCCGGTAGTTCTCGTTATTGTATAAGGAACAAATAATTGACCGAAAGTTGAGTTGGAAAAAAGTGTTGCAATCACTAAAACCATTGCAAACAGCGAAGACTTGTAATTTGTCTTTTTCATATTAGTTTTATTTTAATAAATGAATCATTACGTTATATTAAGTTTGAGGGTACAAAATTACAAAAAATATATTATACTACAAAAAGTTTCTTTATCTATTTAGTTAAAGAATGTATAAACTGTATAGAGATAGTTCAACTTTCTTAATGGTTTGGGACCAATCTTGTTTACTCATAAAATCCTTTTAAGTTCATTTCAAAGATTTAGACCCCGATGAAAAATTTCACTGATTCTTTCCTTGAAATTTCTTTTTTGATCCGGTGTATGATTTTCTATTACAAAATTCCATCCATAGTTTTTTTGCGAAGAATCAAAAATTATGGTCTTTTCAAAATAAAAGATGATGCCGGAAATATCTTCTTTATACTCAACTCCATGGTTTAAGTAAAAATCCATATCGCACTCCTTTAATATATGTCCTTGGTTTCTTCGATGATTTTGAAGTTTTGAGCATTGCAAATAAAAGCCAAAAGATTCAGGCTAAGGAATAAAAAATATCGCAGGGATTCATCTGGCAAAGATAGAGATTAATGGAGAAGGTGAAAATTTCTTGATTCTTTATATGAAGAATGGCATCCCACAGTTGTCGGATGGGAAACTTAATATATAGGATGGCAGTCTATATATCTCTATCGTGCACCCACATCTTTTCCTTAAAACATAATTTTGATAATAAATCTTATTATTATGCCTCAAATTACAAAAGGAATAAAAACACTTCTATCTCGATTACGGGACCCTATGTCGCTATAACCGGCTCCTTAATCTCGATAAGCAGACCCATTACCTTGATAACCAGACCCAGATACTCGATAACCAAACCCATTATCTCGATAACCAGACCCACATACTCGATAACCAAACCCGTTATCTCGATAACCGGTTTCATAATCTCGATTGAGGGCTTCGCAGTCTCGATTGAGGGCTTCGCAAAGACGATTAAGGAGCTTTTTATGTCTCTGGGAAGTTTTTCGACACCCTCCAAAACCGTCTTTTCAACGGGAAAAGCCGAAATTTTAGAGAATTTGGGTTTTGGGCACTCCTTTATATATCTACCGTGTACCCACATCTTTTTTCATTGCCGTTGGCTAAAGCCAATGGCAATGAATAAACAATTCAAAAAATGATGTGGGTACACGGTAGATATATGTGGGCTGGCAGTCCACAGTTTTGGGATGGAATAAATCTTTTTTATCAGAAATGAGTTATCTTTGCCCAAATGATTACAAAAGAAATAGTTGAATACAATGCCGGTAGAAATCCGGATTTAATAAAACTTAAATACATGGCTATGAAAGAATCGCCTTTTCGGTTTTTTCGTGGAACGGCGCATCTGTTTTACAAAGATATTAAAGGAAATAAATTGCTCAAAGCGCCGCTTTCTTATATCTGCGGGGATGCTCATTTAGAAAACTTTGGTTCTTTTAAGGGAGATAACAGGCTGGCTTATTTCGACATGAATGATTTTGATGAAGCCTTCCTGGGACCTGTTATAATTGATGTTATCAGACTCGCAACAAGTATTTTTTTAGCAAAGGAATCAGCTCTATTTTCAACAACTCAAATCAAAGAATTAGTTCGACATTTCTTAGAATCCTACCAAAGCACTTTATCCAAAGGATTGATAAGATATGTGGAACGAGAAACCGCAGAAGGGCTTATAAAAGATTTATTGCAAACGGTGGGAAAGAGAAAGTTTAAAGACTTGCTGAAAGAAAGAACCAAAGGTGATAAATTAAAGCCGCATGATAAATTGTTATTAATAAAAGACGGGGAGGCTAAACTCCAACTTATATCTTCTTTGCAAAAAGTTTTCAGGGATCATAAAATCTTAGATGCAGGCATCAGATTTATTGGCACAGGCTCTATCGGGATCGAAAGATATCTCTTGTTTGTGGAAGGAAAATCTTCAAATAAAAAATATTTGTTAGACATGAAAGAAACCTTGAAGCCATCAGCATTAAAATATTTGAAGATACCACAACCTGCATTTGATAACCCCTCTGAAAGACTAATAAAGATCCAAACAATCGTTCAATCTGCATCTCCGGCATATTTAAAAGCTGTGAACTTCAGAAACAAATACTTCGTCTTGAAAGACCTCCAGCCCATGGAAGACAGAATAGATTTATTAAATATAAATAAGTATTCTGACTTGGAAATATTAGTGCGGGATTTAGGGAATATATTAGCATGGGGAAGCTTGAGAAGCAGCGGCAGAATGGGCTCTGCAACTGCCGATGAATTGATGCAATACAGTACTCATTTACCTATAAAAGAAATATTAGATTATTCTTATAAATATTCACAAAAGACTGTTGAATATTTTAAACTTTGGAAAGAATATAAGCCGGAATAATGAAGGCTTAAAGAAATCGAATAGATTTTAAACTATGTAAAACAGAAGGAATCCATCTATAAAATAAAAGATTCCGACTCCAGCCACCACAAGGCTCAATATCCATATATATTTCTTTTTCAAAAGTGCAGAGATAGAAGAAAGCAAGATGGAAACCTGCAAAAATATTACCGCTATTCCAAAGACTTCAGAATGCTTTTTATTCTCATCACGTATGGCTTCGAAACCTTTTGCTTCCCTTTGAATAGAATCTTTTTCTAAACCATATCTCTTGATATTTTTTGTGTAATATGCAATCTTGTCCTGGAATTCCTCGACCACTTCTTGAGGTTCATTTTGTTTTTTATTAAGATCTAAATCCAATTGCAATTTATCCTTTTGAAGTTCGTATAGATAGCTCTTGATACCTTTTGCCTGATAGTATGCCCATTCATCAGAAGCTCTAGACTGATTCAAGATGGATTTAGTGCTGTAACCACCACCCTTAAAGGTCGCTAATGTAGCACAGACAGCTATCAGGACTGTTGTTAATGCTAAAAATGTAGTCCATTTTTCTTTCTCTTCAGCCATAATTATTTGCGAATTAAAAAATGTTTTTGATATTAATTATTACCGATTAAACTTGAATTCAATACCTACATTTAAACCCACACTTGTAAATGGATAGGATATGGCATACGCTTGTGAAGGTTCATTTGCTCCGCCAGTTTTGGAATTAGGTAAGGGAACATAATAAGTCTGTCTTTGACTTACCGGCAATGAGCTTAGCATATCAGCACCACCATAAGAATAAGATGTAATTAGTGATTGAGAAGGCGCATAAAATTGATCTATAAAAGACAACTCAACAAAAAGAAATATCTTATCATTTTGTTTAAAGGAAACACCGAGCTTTAAATTGAATCCCGTTGAAGAGCCACCTGAATAGACAGTAGTGGTATTATATGCCAATGCAGTTGTAGTATCAGCATGGGTAATGCTTTGATTAGAATTTATGCTATTGCTTAATCCGATTATTAAACCTATTTTGACATAATAATCTATCCAACTTCCGCCATCCTTTGGGGTATTTCTATTATATGGTGGAATTTTTCCATCATAGGTAGAAAGTTTTAATGCCGGGCAGAAGCGCAACATTCTGCCATTGCTGGATTCATTTAGTGTTAAGGATTGAGTATTATTGATTTGGATAAATTGAGAAGAGGAAAGTGTGCTTCCTGCAAATTGATTCACGCCCAATTCAAATGCAAGGTAAGGTAACATAAAGTAACCAGCGGTTCCTCCATAATTCCATCCCTTACCAAAGGAACCTGATACCTTCAAAGGAGCAATAGTAGTCGCGGAATTGAAGTAAACATCAGTATTTGTCTTTGGCATCATATTCAAGGCATATCCTGAAGTAATATCAAAATAAAAGGATTGCGCAGTTGTCTTATGAGTAAAGAAAATGGAAACTATAAAGCTTGTTAGTATAAGGATTAGTTTGGTTGTTTTCAATTTAGCAGAATAAAATATTTCAATGAATTTTAACCGTTACTTTAGAGTTAAAATTTAAAAGTTGACACATTAATTTTTCTTGATTATATAGTATGATAATTTCAGTTCTCGTGAACGAAAATAATCTTTCTTTATTATTAAATATTTTAAGCTACTTCTATTACTTTGGGTGCAGCAGCCATGATTTCTTCATTTGCAAAATCTGCATACTGTTCAAAGTTCTTGACGAAAGCCGCAGCCAATTGATTCGCCTTTGAATCATAGGCATTCTTATCATCCCAGGTGTTCCTTGGGTTTAATATTTCAGATGGAACGTTGGGACATGCCAATGGTATTTCCAAACCAAATATTGGTAGAGTTTCAAAATGAACTTTGTCAAATTCACCATTCAATGCAGCAGTAATAATAGCTCTCGTATAGGCAAGTTTTATACGACTTCCAACACCATAGCAGCCACCAGACCAGCCTGTATTTACCAGCCAGACATTAACTTTATTCTCTTTCAATTTTCTCCCTAAGAGTTCGGCATACTTTGTAGGGTGAAGGGGAAGGAAAGCCTTGCCAAAGCATGCAGAAAAAGTTGTTTGAGGTTCGTTAATTCCTACTTCTGTACCTGCCACTTTAGCAGTATATCCTGAAATGAAATGATACATTGCCTGCCCGGTATCTAATTTTGAAATAGGCGGCAACACACCAAATGCATCGGCTGTAAGAAAGAAAATATTCTTTGGAATCTTACCTATCGAAGGCTCCACACTATTCTCGATGAAGTCAATCGGGTAAGCCACTCTCGTGTTCTCGGTCTTGGTGATATTTTCATAATCCACAATGGATGACCCTTCATAAAAATTGATGTTCTCCAGCAAGGCTCCAAACTTAATAGCATTAAATATCTCGGGCTCCTTTTCCTTGGAAAGATTGACACATTTGGCATAACATCCCCCTTCAAAATTAAAGACTGAATTATCTGACCAGCCATGCTCATCATCGCCTATCAAACCTCTTTCAGGATCAGCAGAAAGTGTTGTCTTACCGGTTCCAGACAAACCAAAGAAGATAGCCGTGTCGCCTTTTTTGCCGATATTTGCTGAACAGTGCATGGACAAAACATGTTTATCATGGGGAAGTATATAATTCAAAACTGAGAAGATTCCTTTTTTAATTTCGCCAGTGTAAGCGGTTCCTCCGATAAGAATGATTTTCTTGGTAAAATTTAGAATGGCAAAGTTTGCCTGACGAGTTCCATCAATTTCTGGATCAGCAAGAAAGTCTGGCACTGCAAGGATTGTCCAATCAGGGACCTGTGTTTTAATCTCTTCCAAAGTAGGGCGAAGGAATAAATTATTTGCAAAAAGATTCTGCCACGGAGCTTCTGTAATTACACGAATATTCAACCTGTATGCAGGATCGGCACAGGCATAAGAATCTCTTACATAAACGTCCTTGCCTCCAAGATAGGCGCATACCCTGTTATATATTTTGTCGAACTTTTCAGGGCTGAATTTTATATTAATCTCTCCCCACCATACGCTCTTTTCGGTCTTTTCGTCGCAAGCGATAAACTTATCCTTAGGCGAACGACCAGTAAACTGTCCCGTATCAACAGCAAGTGCGCCAGTATCTGACAACAACCCTTCCTCTTGAATTATTGTTTGTTCGACTAACTCCGAAGGGCTTAAATTCCAATAAGCATTAGCCACATGCTTTAACCCATTGTCAGCTATTGACGCTGTTTCCGACTTGATTCCATATTCATTCATAATCTTTATACATGTTGGTTATTTGTGAAGTCATGCAAAATAATGAAAAAAAAAGGAGACCAGCAAATACTTTTGGCATTCAACCTTCTTTTTCAGCAAATTATTTTATCAACAAAAGAAATTTTGATGCCATCAATAGTTTGAAATTTTGTTTTAGCTACGATGTATATTCTTTCGTTTTATATTTTTGCGGCATTAAAGTAAAAAATATGAACATGAAAAATTTTATCAAAACAATCCTTGCCTTGACGGTTGTTTCTATAGTATCTTGTAATTCTTCCGAGCCTTCAAAGGATGCTAATGAAAAGCCCACTGTAGCCGCAAATCCTCCTGCAATGGATATACCTTCTATAATTCGTAATCCCAAAGACACTACCAAACAACCTAAGCAGCCAAAACAAACCGCTGATCCTAATGCAAAATATGATTTAAAAACATCCAAGAATCCTGATGGTACTTGGGGTTACAGCATTTGGAAGGTCGGCGAAAATCATGCTTATATTAATCAGCCGCATAAACCGGGAGTGAGTGGAATAAAGGGTTTCGAAACTGAAGAGAAGGCAATTAAAGCAGGTAATTTTGTAATCTTTAAAATTAAGCAAAATATCGGCATGCCACGAGTTACGACACAGGAATTAGACAGCCTCGGTGTACTGAATTAATCCAAAACATCCCTTTTCATTAATGAGAAAAAACAGCGATTTAAATACCCCATTAACTCTATTTAATTCCCATTTCTCATTTCATAAAATTCCTTTTCCTTGGTGAATCATAGTGCTCATGGCGAATCTGTATCAAAAATTTTCTCGCTCTCTCTTTCCTCCTATTCCCTCGAAAAATCCGGTTTTCTCAAATCAACCCCTAATTGTACCGATAATTCAAAAGTGGCAATTCGTAACTTTTTCCGCAATAATACCACTTTAAGCCTTTTAATAGTGTATTTTCGAAAATTTGCCTTAAAAACAAAAGTGGTCCAAAATAAGGTGGTTACCAATTTGGTCAAAACATATGTTTTGACGTGTTCGTGGTACGACTTCGGGTAGAATGAAAGTGTTTTGACGTGTTCGTGGTACGACTTCGGTTAGAATGAAAGTGTTTTGACGTGTTCGTGGTACGACTTTGGGTAGAATGAAAGTGTTTTGACATGTTTGTGCTACGACTTCCGGTAGAATGAAAGTGTTTTGTCGTGTTCGACAAACCGCCAACGCTACAAAACACTTTTTTCTATTGAATGCCGTCTTCGACATCTGACCGAAGAATCTGAATTCCCCAAAACCCGACTTCTCAATCGTAATGAAACATTCTTTTCATTTTACTATCGCCATTCGCAATCTTCCGAATCACCCTCTTCCGAATCACCCTCTTCCCCCTCCTCATGGAAACCATACCTATATAATAGGAGTGAAATTACAGAAACCCTACTGCGATATATTTAAAAATCGCGTTGAAGATTATCCTCATAACCTTGGCAAGGATAAAAATAATATGTTTTGAAATAGAAGAGTCATTAGCAAGATGCTCGAATCAGTAAGTTTGATGTAAGATCACGGCATCTTCAAATGATAAAAATTAAAATAATCTTCAATAAGCCTGAAGTAATCATAATCCCCTTTGCCATAAAAGCAATACCACCACATTTCATATATCCCTAATGTAATATAACAACAGGCGTAAATTACGATTGCTAAAAGCAACAAAATAATCCATTTTCTTTTATTTATCAAATAATCTAAAGTCAAGACAAATGGAAATATAAATAACGTAACAAAATCAAGCATTCCACGATGTCCGAATGCACAGCCTAAAGATGGGGAAGACCATGATGCATAAATAAAAGTAATTACTATAAAATAAGATAATACTAAGTATCCATTCTTAAATTTTTCCTTTACCAAGAAGTTCATCAA
>Ga0206965_10341_pt1 | contig 12553 bp, 10 predicted proteins | sample Alteio_BWOrgHeat_26_FD_152973 | JGI IMG/M metagenome (GOLD analysis project Ga0206965, IMG submission 152973) | Enriched cells from forest soil in Barre Woods Harvard Forest LTER site, Petersham, Massachusetts, United States -... | ecosystem: Environmental > Terrestrial > Soil > Temperate forest >...
GTTAAATCCGGTATTTCAAAATCGAAAATTCTAGCCTTACTTAAAATCACTTTATTTACGCACCTATCGCGCCGTGTCGATCTCATACCGATAATAATTATAATATTTCGATTTGCAGAAAATGTGTCCACGCAAACTTGAGATAAATCCGCCCCAAATAAGTCCGCTTCGTCTATGAATAAGTATTCCAGATTTTTTCCCGCAGAAGATCTTGGTATTCCAAATGGAGGAATGCTAGAATACTCATCAACCCAGCCTACCCTTTTGCCGTCGCTGGATATCGACAAAGCTGCTCGTTTCAATGAAGTACTTACACCAGAGCCCGCTGTTCCTGTTACACAGACTAAAGCACCCGGCATTGCTCGTGTTATTATTCCGACCAAATTCTTATCATGCCCTCTCTCGATTGCGCGATTTTTCTGAATATCTGCCCAAACAGGTTCTTCTCCAAAGAAAAATCCAGTTCCTCCACTGGGATTCGTAGCCAGCTCTTCAACCAGTGCTATTTCATTTTGCACTGCACTTTCAACAATCTGCAATCTTCCAACTCCTTTTGCAATATCATCAAAAGCTTCTTTTTCTATTATTTGTAAAAATTCATTCGTCGTTCCTTTTAGCCATCGAATACTATAATTTGACAATCGGGCCTCACGGGCCATATCAATTGTCGGTGTAATGAGAAACGACCTGCGTCTTAACTCACGATTACTTCCTCTACTTTTACGAATTGATATATGCTGCCATAATGGAGGTTCATCTAGTTTTGTGCCGATAAAAACAAATGGATGAGTCAGTAATTCAGATGCCAGTTCTGCATATACAGGGTCACCTTCCGCAAGACGTTCTGCATACTGCGTTGAAGAAAAAGTTAAACCGCGTGGAATATCATTTAGATTGCCGTTAAGATGAATAACATTAAGAAAATTTTTGTGGTCTTTTAGTTGAATTGGTGAGAATTTTTTTGATGAGACGCTATGTATTTTTCTTGTTAACTCAAATCTTCTCTGCGAAGCATCAGCTAGATTATCTATATTTAATGTGTAAATCTTATACCATGGCATTTTAAATAATGTGGCATACCAGCTAGGTATTGTGCTTTCATCGATTGTTAAACTGGACCTAAGAATTTCTGATGTAGCGGCTTGCTGTTGATGAATTGCCGCGTCAAAAACATCTTGAAAAGTAGAATTCTGATCAAACGCTGCTCCCGGAAAAACTACATTCCATATTTTTCTCTGTAAATCCCACGCCGAAGGAACATTTTCATTTAAAATGTTCATTGCTCCTAAAGAAAATCCTGCTCCTGTAAATAATATTGGTCTAACTTCCGCAAACTGATAACCGATGTATTTAATATCCTCTGGATTAATTTCCATATTTTCTACATTAACACTCGATTTCTCGTAGCCAACTTTTAGTAGGTTTAATTTTTGCGAATTCAGGCGAAAAACTTTCTGAAAAAGCTAAAACAGAGTTCTTTGATTTATCTGACGATGACAAAAGAATTTATGGGGTTGCATCTATAGCAACCTATTTTCGCTCTCCGATGTCTCGCGAGTCAATTTTACTCGCTATTGGCAATCCGGAAAATGAGGATTTAGCAAGAATTGAAGAACTTAAGAAATGTAGATTGTTGATAGATAATAATGGGCAAATAAGAACGAGACACCGTGTAATTGCTGAAATAGTTTTTGAGGCTATTCGACAGAGCGGATTTCTTAAGGAATTACTAGAGGGATTGATTCTGTCGATAGCAACAGAATTGCTCTCAACTCCAAGTACAAAAGGGAAACTTCGTAAGTTTCTCACCTCAATTATGAATCACGATTTTATTCATCGATCAATGGACCCAAATCAGGGTGCTGCCTTTTATGATTCGATCGAAAAAATATTGCATGATGATGGTCATTTCTGGCTACAACGAGGTTGTTATGAAATAGACAGAGGCAACATACTTATGGCAGATAACTGGATTTCACAGGCAAAGGCCTTACTTCCAGCAGACTCAACAGTCGCTACCGCATATGGACATTTGTTATTCCAGAAGGCATTAATGAATGTAAGATCGGATGCTGCAGAGGGGCTTGTTGAAGAAGCAGTTGCAGTTCTTAACGGCGTTATTGCTAATCACGGAGACCGCAGTCCACATGCCTATACAATTTTAGGTTCGCAAGGGTTGGCATGGGCTAAACGTGCCCACCTCACTTTTGAATCAAAACGCGATTTTCTATCTTTACTGCGCAGTGTTGCACTAAAAGGAAAAGAGAAGCATCCATATAATCCGCAAATTAAGGGTCTTTATGATGAAATACAAACTGAGTATCTCAATCTAGCATTAAGCTCATAGAAAATTAAGAAGGGGTGGGTTTTATATTATTTGAATTATTCGTTATTGCGAGCGGAGGTCTAACGCACCCAACGCATCCAACCTACCCAACGCAGCCAACCCATCCCTTCCCCATTTTCCCATTTTCAAGTAAGCTCGGGAGGCCGGTTTTAGGTTTCGGTTCCCAGGTGCTGGAGATTGACCAACCTGCACCCTGCAACTTGCCACCAGCAACTATCCACACCGTTCTTTGCAGCACTTACATTCTTTCGGGCCTGCTTCCCGAGCTTTCGAATGAACCGTTTGGGTTTGGGGTAGGGACGCCTCTCCGAGGCGTCCGCGGATCCGGCCACCGCCGGAGTGAAACGTCCCTACCGTCCCTAACCCAGGACGATTTAAGGCCGTTTAAGGTAATTTAAGCCCATTTAAGCCTCAAATTTTATGGGGGCCGTAACCAAGCACCCAGAACGAAGCACCAGGACCCCGGAAATCCGACCAAATCAAGCTGAATCAAACCCAATCAAGCCTCAAATTTCACAGGGGGGGTAGCGCGGTGCTTTAGCCCGCGCTTCCGGCCACAAACACTACCCTGAAGCGCGGGCTAAAGCACCGCGCTACGAATTCCCCTTTGCGACTTTGCGTCTCCCCACGTCTGTGCGATCCCGTAGCAGCCTGAGGCGGCTGCCGAAGTGACTGCGGAGTGGGTTGCGCGAGAATCCTCTGCTCAATCCGAATTAGGTGTTCGACGTTAAGCGTTCAGAGTTGGGCGTTGTCTCTCCCCTATGTCCCTCCGCTCCTTTGCCCCTTAGTCCCTCCTGCTGGCCTCTACGTCCCCGGATTCTCATACGGTACCGGCGTGAACATCTTGCGTGGTTCGGCCCGCGGATCGTCGAGCACCTGCGGCTTGAGGTCAAAAGCCATCGTCGAACGTTTCGCCAGATCGTACGCAGGCCAGTGCGGAATTTTTGGATTATCCGGATTGCCCGTGCGCGCGTAGGCGATGTACGTCGTGCTCATGATCTCCGCCATCGCAAACGCCTCGGGCCCCGTGCCGGTGAGTTTGCTCGAGAGCGCGACATTGTCCATCAGCAATGGCAAATCCAGCGCGTGATGCGCCTTCATCTTGGGGTCGACGGGCGAGCCCCAGTGCAATTCGTAGGAATACGTCGCGGCCGCCCCCTTCGGCAGTTCGGCGCGGCGCTCGATTTCCTCCAGTGCAGGGCGCCAGTCGCGCGAGTCCGTCGTCGCGGCAAAGAACACATCGCTTGCCGAGTAATCGGGATGGACGCGGCGGTACATCGCGATGACGTCGTCGAGATTGAGGTTGCCCATTTTTTCCGAATAGCGCTTCAGCGCCGGCGTCAACGTTTCCCAGGTGAGATTGAACATCGCCTGATTGCCGCGGCCGATGAGCAGGCGGGCCTCGTCATGGTTCGTGCCGACCATGAAGGGAATGTGCGCGGAGAACGCGGGGGCGTTGGGATAAAACGGGTGGCGGGGCAGCGCGCGGCCATCGACCACCGGGCCGTAGTAGCTGCTCGCGCTGGTCGCCGCGATCAGTTTTTCCATCGGCAAAGTCTTGATCGCGCCAATCGTGTCGCGCGTCAGGCCGAGCGCCTTCAGCACCTGCTCGGCGCGACTGGTCGCGGTTTCTGGTTTCGATGCCGTCACGGTTTCGCCGCTCGACGACGCCGCGCGCTGGAAAAGTCCCATCGCGGACGGCATGCCCATCAGGCAGGCGTTTTTCGCGCCGCCGCCGGATTCACCGAAAATCAGCACGCAATTCGGGTCGCCGCCAAACTCCGCAATGTTGTCGCGCACCCATTGCAGCGCGAGAACCAGGTCCATCTGGCCGGCATTGCCGGAGTCGGCAAAATCTTTTCCGCCGAGTTCGGCGAGGTAAAGATAGCCGAACAAGTTGAGCCGGTGGTTGAGCGTGACGACGACGACATCACCGCGCTGGCAGAGGCGCACGCCGTCGTAGAGATCGTCATTGGCCGAGAGCGCATTGTAACCGCCGCCATGGATGTAAACCATGACCGGTCGCTTGGCGTTGTCGCGCAGGCCGGGCGTCCAGACGTTGAGATACAGGCAATCCTCGCTGACGGGATCGGCGGGCGTGGTAACGCTCGAGGCGGACGACTGCGTGGTACCGGGCTGCGGCGCACGCGGACCCCATTTCAACGCATCGCGGACACCCGTCCAAGCGGGTGGGGGACGGGGCGGCGCGAAGCGCGTCTTGGCCGTGTCGTCACCATAGGCAATGCCCTTGAACGCGCGGATGTCGTGGTCGATATAGCCGCGCACTTTGCCATAGGCAGTCGTCGCCAGTGCGCTATCGGACGCCGTCGGCGTCGTCGCCGCCCAAATGCGCGGACTGAGCAAAACAGTGGCGGCACCCGCGCCGATGCCCTTGAGCAGCGAACGACGGGCGAAAAAACAATCAACGGGGTAATCTTTCATGGGAATAGAATCAGTCGGTTATCTAACTCACCTAGCGGGGTGCAGATAACTTAGTCCTCTCCCACCGAATCGGGCAACCGCAAAACAACTACTGAAAAAGCAATTTCTGCTCCGTTAATCAACCATGGGATTTTTCTAATTAGGTAGTTTTCTGCGTTCGTGTAAAAACACACTGGCAGTAAAAACGATAAGAATCACCAATCCTAAAAGTAACCCGCCGATCATTTTGTAATCCAGGGATTTTGCGGCAGCCACAGCCTTGGTCTGGTATGGTGGATAACCAGCGGACAGGTTTCGCCCCGCGTTGGCGTTATCAATGGTAAAGGCTATATCCGTAATTGTTCTTTGTATAAAGACCCCGCTGTTTCCTGGATCAGGGTATTTGAGTTCGTCCAATGCGGCGTTTAAACTGGCCTGAGCCAAATCCATCATCGGTCCATTCAACCCGGCTTTTGGCTCCAAGACGACCTCCAAGCCGGAACTGACGTTTCCGACTCCTGTGGGCAATTCGGGCAACGTGCTGCGGGACGAAATCGGAACGCCATCATTATGGTCAATTGCCAGCTTTAGATCGGCAATGGCAAATAGCACGCCCTGTTTTGCGCGGGGCAAATAAATGCCTTTGGCCGCAGGGTTGGCGTTGCCGAGTTGATCCTGCGCTGCAGTCAATGCCGTCAGGGCCGCTTGCAAATGCGGATACTTTCCCGAGCCATATACCACCGGGTAATAATTGGACGCATCGTAGGTAGCAGCTCCTGGACGCGATGGCGGCGGGGTTCCTCTTAGAAGTGTCGTCAAGTTCTGTGCATGGGTGCCAATTGGTAAAATCAGGCACACCAGGCCAACGACAAGTGGAAAACGATTCATAAGTCGCGGCAGATGTCAAAGATTAACCATCCCACTCTGATCCCGGCAAACTAAAAACCAACCGACCCAAGCAATTTTCCTATCAGTGGTAATGGCATTTTATAGTTGCTGGAGTTTAAGGGTGAGGACTAACCTCCATGGCTAAAGGATAAAGTATGAAAAACGCGCTGTTGTTATTCGTGCTGTTGATTGTCCCGTTTGAGATTCACGCCCAACCCCCGACAAACGCGCCAGCAGCCGATGTCACCGGTGTGTGGCTCGTGAACGGGGTGCACTACGCCCCATGGGTGTTTGATTTGAAGCAAAACGGTACAACGTTGACCGGTTCAGTCTGGCAAAGCGGCGCAGTTCAGACGGTCGCTCCGGTCACCGATGGCACCGTCAATGGCAGCGAACTGTCTTTCAGGATTACTGGTGGATCCGGCAGTACAGGCGGTGTAATAACCTTCAGGGGCACGCAAAGCGGCGAGACCATTTCATTTACCCGCACTGCAGAGAAATCCGGCACGGTTGGCGATGGATTATACGGCGCAGCGGGTGCCACGACGCTTACGGCGAACCGCCTGCCGCCAGGCAGCACTCCTCCATCGCAGCCCACCGCCCGCACAGGCACAGTGGCAAACAATGTTGTCCGGTTGCTCCAGTCGTCCTTATCTGTAACCACCGCGCCAGGTGAGCGGTGGCAGGTGACGGGAGTGCCGAATGCACCCTGGACGTTTGAATTCACGGTGGCCGGAACTTTGTTGACCGGAACGATCTCGCAAGCAGGAAGTCCCGCCGCTCCGGTCAGTATCGCGGGTGGTAAATCAGATGGAACCGTCATCTCATTTAAAGTTCTCAGTCCTGACGGGGAGCGTGTCATCGCGTTCAATGGCCGGATCAATGGGATGGTGATGGCCGTCGAGCGGGAGATTACTCCACTCGCTGACGGGACACGCGGAGGCAACGATCTCTATGGCGAATTGGCGCCCCTCCAGTTCACCGCGAATCGGGTCAACAACGTGGCTTCGTTCTCCATGAACAGATCCCCCGCGAATTTATTTACCTTTAAGGGAATGTCAGTCGACGTCACCTCGATTCAATCTTTGCCGAATCGGGAAGCGATTCTTGAATCTCTGCGCGGACAGATAACTATTATTGATGCGGCAATTACAGACCCGGCGCTAAAAGCCTTCCTCCAATCCGTACCTCTGGCGATGAGTGAAAATCCGGCGGGTGCGGACAATGCGGCTTACACTTCGACCGCGAAGGGCGTTATTTTGACCTCGCAGTCATATAGTTCGGAAAAGCCAGTGTTGCTGCACGAATTAATGCATGCCTACCACGATCAAAAAATTCCTGGCGGCTTCAGCAACCCTACGATCCAGCAGTTTTACCAACAGGCAAAAAGCAGTGGAAAATTCCCGGCCGGTTCCTACATGCTCTCAAACGTTCAGGAATATTTTGCGATGATGGCATCGGTCTATCTCCACGGCTCGGCAGCGCGCGATCCCAACACACGCCAGGAAATTAAAGATAATCAGCCGGATTTCTACCAATGGCTCGTCACGGAATTCGGGCCCAAGTGACATTGGAGGAAGGATCTGACCACCGCCGCAAACCGCTCAGGTTGGTCATACTGCAGAGCGTGGCCAGCGTGTGATATTTGTTCGACCCGTAGGCGTGGATTAAGATTCTGCAACTCTCTTGCTGTTTCAAAAGAGACAACCGAATTGTCGCCGATGACCAGTAGAGTCGGTACGCAAATCGTGCTCACAAGCTGGCGATACTCCGGGTTGGGCGGTGTAAGAATGTCGAAGGCCACGAGGCGGGTTTTCAGCCTCGCGGCGGTTACGAGTTCGACCATCTCGGGCTGGCGATGCTCATGGCGGACGCGGGCCTGGGCCAGTGCTTCGTCCTCACTCAAACTGAGTAGACGACGATGCTGCTCGACGACATCACTCTCGTACACTTCGCGCTGGCGTTGCGGACTTAAGAATGTCGGGTCTGCCAGGATGACGCCGCGAATCGCGGTGGTTAGCCGACTCGCCACCACTGCCGCCGTCAGGCCACCCATCGAGTGTCCCAGGACCACGGGCGCAGTAAGTCTAAGCCCTTCGATGAGCCCAATCACATCGCTGGCGAGATTCTCGTAGCAATAGCCATCGAGCGGCGTGCTCGAATCCCCATGCGCCCGAGCGTCAGGCATCACGACATCGTACTCGTCTTCGAGCGCTCGCGCCAAAAAACTCCAGCAGGCTCCGCTCCCGGTCAGTCCATGGAGTAAAACCACGGGCGGCTTGGCCCCGCCAGTCCTCCGGTAGTGAATATTGATGCCGTTTGCGGCGCAAATTCCGCTCGTCCAGTTCGTCATGGCAGCCCTCTGTTCGAAAGATAGTCAAGTTCACTTAACCCCCGAACCGAGACAACTCTCAAAACAATCACGCTCCGCCCGACTGCACCTTCCACACCATGCCGAACTTGTCCTTGATGATCCCATATCTCGACGCCCAAGGCACCGCCGTCATTTGCATCAGGACGGCTCCGCCTTCCCTTAATCGGGTAAAGAACAATTCCGCCTCACCCTCGGTGTCCGCATGCAATAGCATGGCAAAGCCGCCGAAGGGGCCGCGTTCGCACTTCAGGTCGTCGTTGAGATTGAGTACACTGTCGCCTATGCGCATCGTGGCATGGTAAATCAGTTCCTCGCCGCCGGGTGGAATGAGCTTGGGCGGCCCATCTTTAAAACGCATGAGGAACACTGTTTCCGCGCCGACTGCGTCATGATAGAACTTCAGTGCTTCTTCGCAGCGACCGTTGAAGGAGAGGTAGGGTTGCGCGTTCACGGTTACTGCCTAGCTGTTTTATTTGCCTTTGGCGGCGGCTTTGAGTTTTTTGAAGTCGAGTTTTACGCTGGCCATGACGGCTTGCATGACGCGATCGACTTTGGCGGGGTCTTTGCTGCTGATGATTTTGATGATGTCTTTCGGCACAATCTGCCAGGATAAACCGTATTTGTCCTGCAGCCAGCCGCAAACGATTGCTTTGCCGCCGCCGGAAGTGAGTTTTTTCCAGTAGCGGTTCAGTTCAGCCTGCGTGTCGCAGTAAACCAGGAGGGAGATGGCCTGGGTGAATTTGGCGTGAGGTCCGCCGTTCATGGCGATGAAATTTTGCCCGTTCAGCGTAAAAGCGATGGTCATAATGGCACGGGCCGGTTGGCCGGAGTGTTTGGCGACTGATTCAGGTCGGCGGGAAATTTGGGTGATTTTGGAGTTCTTAAAGACGGAAGTGTAGAACTTTACCGCCTGTTCGGCGTTGCCGTCGAACCAGAGGAAGGTGGTGATTTTTTGCATGAGTGATATTTGGGTTACGTTGAATTTTTCGCGGCAGTAGATTTTTAGCAAGTGTTTTGTCGGCGGTGGAATAGGACGGAATGAATCCACGCCCTTTCCCTTGCAAATCCAAAACCATCCTCAAAAATTAATTTCCTACCAGTTTAAAACAATTTCCTGCAAGCAGTTCATTGGCTCAGGCGGAAAAATCACGGGTAAGTGATTTCGGAAGTTTTCTTAGTAACCGCCTCACCGCTAATTTTCACCCCGAAGCCGAGTTTGCTCAGGCGGCCTGAGAATTTCATCGTTATCGCGGTGGTTGCTTTTTCCGTGCTTAGCGCCTGAATGCTGGGGGCGGATAAGGTTTCAGTGGTCGTCGCGCTGCAATCCACATCACTGAGCGAAAGGTCGGGCGGGAGCGGTGGCTGGATGCCGTCCAGAGTATACGTACCCGACACTGTCGCCACCGGGTCGTCGCCAACATCCGTGTAAGCGATGAGCCGGAAAGTGCTGCTGACGTTTTTGACACTGCCCATGGCCTGCTTGATTTCCTTCACCAATCGTTCGGTATCCGGTGACCAGGTGGCGCCCACAGCGACCGGGGTCTTTGGCCCAAACTCTTCCTGGAGCGTATGGTCTTCCTGGTCATTGGACAAAAAATCGCCAAGCAGGCGCGCCAATTCCGGGCTGACGGGCTGGTCGTCAACGGTGATTATCTTTTCGGGTATGGGGTGTTCCGTTTTGGGCGCGGTGGGATTTTCCTTTTTGTTTGCAGCGGTCTTGTCCGCCGTGGCGGTGCTGCTGGCTGGCTTCGCGGCAGCTTCCGCAGCGGCTTGCGCTTTGAGAGTGTCGCGCTGTGCTTTGGAAAGTGTTTCGACCACAATTTTTGCGCCGGCAGCGGGTAATTGCACATGCGGGATGGGTTTGCCATCCTTGGTGGCCGAGAAAGTTTTGACGGTCAGCGCCATTTTTTGAATTCGCCCATTGGGGAAGACAGCGAGAACCTCCGCATCCGCCTCGAGGTGCGTGAGCGTAACTTCATTGAGGCCCGGGCCCAGCGTCGGAACCCCGAGCACGACGAACGCGATGCTGCCGTGCATGTTTTCGTTGCTGTCGGCGACCAGGCCGAATTTCTGCCCAATTTGGTGCGGCGGGCTGAGGTTGATGGTGTATTTCGGGGCGTTTGGATCCGGCGGCGGCGGTAGCGGATCTGCAGTTGCGGCTGGTGGTGATGCCGTCTGTGGTGGCGAAGTAAAACGTGGCTGAGCCTGAGCCAGATGGGGAAATCCAACCGCCAGCGCGAGTGTCAGCCAGACGGCGGTGTCAAAACGAAAATCGGCGCGAGTACACATGGGGCGGGGTAAACTTGCTGGCGGGGTATTATAAATACTTAACCTTCGCCCCAATCCCAAGCAACCCCCAAAAAGCAATTATCCCTCAGTTCAATTAATCTTCCGTGCGCAGCGCTCCGACATACCGATAAGTATTCATGACTATGCCTGTTGACATTGCCTTCGAACTGACGAGCGCGAGTTCGCGCGGTTTCACCTGGTCAGAAAAGAAGCGTTTGCCCTGGCCCAGCAAGACGGGGTAGACAAGCAGCAGAACTTCGTCGACCAGCCCCTGATCGAGCAGTCCGGAGGTCAGCGTCGAACTCCCCCAGACAATCAGGTCAGGGCCATCCTTGGCTTTGACCTTGCGCACGCCTTCCATGACGTTCGCGCCCAAGCTCTCTACTGGACCCCAGCTAAGGCTCTCCGGCCGGTGGGTCGCGACGTATTTCGTCGCGGCGTTGATACCGTCCGCAATCGGACTACTCCCGGCCTTTGGCCAGTAACCCGCCCAGAGATCGTAGGTGCGGCGGCCCAGGAGAAGATCGAAGTTGCTGCCTTGCGCGGCGGCGACGGCTTCTCTCCCGGCCGCGCTTCGATACGGTGCCGTCCAATCGCCATTATCTTCGTTCCGTCCATCGGTCGGCTGGATCACGCCATCGAGCGAGATATGGGCGAAAATTCTGAGCTTATTCATGGTGCGCTTCCCGCGGTTAGATGTTTGGGCAGCTTGGTTCCGGCAACAAACTTAACTCCCTGTTGTGAATCGAGACAATCTCGGAAAAGCAATTTCTATTAGTCGCGCGAGCCTTCTTCGAGTCCTTTCTATTTGACCCCTGACTTTATTGTCCGTCAAATCAGAGTCATCCCCAGTCCGTTTTTTCTACCCCATGAAAAACTCCTCATTTCAGCGCTTCCTTTACTGTGTTCTTTTTTCTGGCGTCGTGCTGCTCTTGAGCCACGCCCCCGGCGCACAGGTGGCTGCGCCGCCCGCCGCTGCCGCGACCGCCGCGCAACCGGACACCGGTTTTGTGACCATCCACAATGATTTCTACTGGCTGGATCAGAACGGCGAGCGCATTCTCACCCGCAGCGGCTGTCTCCGCCAGTTCAACGGGGTGTTCTATTGGTATGGCGGCAATCCCCGTGGGTTCTTTGACCAATATGTCTACAAGTCCACCGACCTCATTCACTGGACAAATTTGGGCATATGCATGCACCAAGACGTGGACGCCAACCGCATCGACGTGCTCTTTAACGACAAGACGAAGAAGTATGTGATGTTCATGAAATACAACGGCAACGGCGCCTTTTTAGGCATTGCCACGGCGGACAAACCGGAAGGCCCCTTTACTCTGCTTAGCCAGACGCTGGTGGACAATGCCCGCATGGGCGACATGTCCGTCTACGGGGACGACGACGGCAAGGCGTATATCGCCTATGTTTCATGGGCCGTCGGCACGAATGCCCAGCACGGCATCTACCGCATGTCGGATGACTACCTGACGCTGGACAAACGGATTTACCTTTGGGACATCCGCAGTCGCGAGGCCCCGCATATTTTCAAGCGCAACGGCATTTACTATTACGGCACATCGCGCACCGCCGGCATCCAATCCTCCGGCACCAGCTATTACACCGCGACCGATCTGGCCGGACCGTGGTCGCCGGCCAAGCCGCTGCCTACTCCCGGCTCGACCAATTCCTGGGATTCGCAAGTGGACTTTGTCTATCCCTTTTCGGGTCCGCAGGGCACGCTCTACATGTTTGCCGGTGACCGCTGGACGAAAAACCTCCCGGCAGGCCGCAACGGAGACTACATTTGGTTGCCGATGGAATTCGACGGCGACAGCCCTACGGTGAATTATTATTTGGACTGGGACCTCGACCTGAGCACCGGCAGTTGGAGAAAATTTGATCCAGCCCGGAATCTCGCCGCCGGCAAAACCGTCACGGCCTCCTCCGACGACGGTACCAATCTGGCCAAGAACATCACCGCGCCAAAAACATTTCAGGACTACATCAACATCCACTGGGACAGCGCAGCTGGCGACCAGCAATGGATTATGGTGGATCTGGGCGCAGCGACCGATATCAACCGCGTCATTTTGAAATGGAACACGAATGCGGCGAAGTCTTTTAAGATCCAGACCTCCACGGATGCCAAGACGTGGACCGATGTTTTCAGCACAACCAAGGGCTCATCTTATACGGTCACCGACGAAAAGTTTAAAACCACCTCAGCGCGTTATGTG
>Ga0206965_10348_pt1 | contig 12453 bp, 6 predicted proteins | sample Alteio_BWOrgHeat_26_FD_152973 | JGI IMG/M metagenome (GOLD analysis project Ga0206965, IMG submission 152973) | Enriched cells from forest soil in Barre Woods Harvard Forest LTER site, Petersham, Massachusetts, United States -... | ecosystem: Environmental > Terrestrial > Soil > Temperate forest >...
GCATTGGGGCTTTGACCGCATGCCTGCGGACGCGAATGACCGCTATTTACGCTACGTAGTCGCACGCTTTGGCGCGTACCGCAACGTCTGGTGGTCGCTCGCCAATGAATGGGATTTGATGAGTTCGAAAACCGAGGCTGACTTTGTGCATTACGGTGAACTCGTTTCTACGCAGGATCCTTACCACCACCTGCTTTCCATTCATAATGGAATGAAAATTTTCAACAACAACCTGCCATGGATAACGCACGCCAGTATTCAAAACGGTTCGGCGGTGGAGGATGCTGGCCGGGCCGAATTGTACCGCGATGTGTTTCGCAAGCCGGTCGTTTATGACGAGGTGAAATACGAGGGAAACATCCCCAACCGCTGGGGAGCGTTGTCAGCCGAAGAAATGGCTTTCCGCTTCTGGGAAGGCACGGTTGCCGGCACCTATGTCGGCCACGGCGAAACTTACCTAAGCCCCGATGACGTGCTCTGGTGGTCAAAAGGGGGCGTGCTTAAGGGGCAAAGTCCGGCGCGGCTGGCCTTTCTCAAAAAAGTGTTGGAGGACAGCCCAGCCCAGGGCCTTGATCCGATTGATAAGTGGCAGGACCTGGCCTGCGGCGGCCAGGCCGGGAGCTACTATCTCATTTACCTCGGCAAGCAAACGGCCTTGTCGTGGGAATTTCAGCTGCCCAAGGCTGCCTTGAAAGCAGGCCAGCAATTCACCGCCGAAGTGCTTGATACGTGGAACATGACCGTGACCCCGGTTGAAGGAGTTTTCACGCTCAAGAAAAAAGACGATTATTTCTTTGCCGATCAAGACGCCCGCGCCATCGCATTGCCAGCAAAACCTTATCTGGCCATTCGCATCAAACGCGTGGGTAACTCCATGTAGCGCCCTCTTGTTCAGGGGGTCTTGGTTGATGCACTGGTAAAATCGGCTTGAGTCATATTATTGACATCCATAAAGACGGTAGCTGGGCGGGCGTCAGGCTGGAGAGAAGTTATCCGTACGCCCTGGAGTTTGAGGCCGTTAACATGCCGCGCGTAAATACCATAAGCAGGCATGGTCTTTCCAAACATGTCAAATTCAGGATAAGCTGACTCTTTTTCGGGAAGCTGGATTTTCGCCGCTTCGGCTGTTCCGCCTCCAGGCAGTTCGAGTTGGATATTTTCCAAATTGAGGTTCTCAACCGGAAATCCGGGAATTCCATTGATGAGCATGCCAATCATCTCGATGTTTTTAGCGGTCACATTCTTGATCATCACGTCGCTCAACTTGCCGGGGTTTGGCCTCGCCTGGTCGCCTTCGCGGAAGGTTTTCAGTCGTGAACCGAGGCGGATGCTGATGGGAATAATCACGCCATCCATGGTGATGTCGCTGACCATCACATTACTCAGATCTGCGCCATCCACTTCATAGAGCGCGATGCCCGCCATCTTGGTGTTGGTGATCGTACAATTGGAAACTGAGATATTGGAAAATCCCCCGATGGATTCCGTGCCGAGCTTGATCGCGTTGGTCCGGCTGGAGAGCTTGCAATTTATGGCTTGGATGTCGTGGCTCGGCCTGGCTTCGCTGGTGGACTTGATGACCAGCGCGTCATCCCCGCTAATGACATCGCAATTGCTTACCCGTATATTTTCGCTGGAGTCGAGGTTGATGCCATCATTGTTCTGCATGCCCAAATCCCGGCTGCGGATTGTCACGCCGTCAATCACTGCGCCCTTGGTCTGAAAGAAATTCAGGGTCCATGCGCCAGGATTCATCAGATGCACATCCCGGACGGTGACATTGGTGCAGCGCACCCAGCGGACTAAAAAGGGCCGCATGGTATAGGACTTTTGCGTGGCTTTCAGTTGAGGGCTTTGCCCATCTACGGTGCCCTTGCCTTCGATGCCTACATTTTCCGCGTCGACGGCGACGACGAGCGCATGGCCCAACGCGTGGCCGCTGCCGTCGATGAATGGATCGAGATTGCGGTAGTCGGCCACATTGGTGCTGCCCAGCAAAGTAGCCTGTTCCTCCAATCGCAAGGTGACGTTGCTTTTGATTTGAATGGTGCCGGTCAGATAGCGACCGGCCGGAAAAGAAACCGTCCCGCCCCCTGCTGCCGCGCAATCATCAATCGCCTTTTGGATTGCAGCGGTATTCAAAGTCGCTCCGTCACCGACGACTCCGACTTTGGTCACATCAACCATCTGATCTGCGCCCATTACCGACAGTGCGGAGAATAGAAAACTGACAACAATAAGCAATTGGCCAATCGCATTCTTGAGGAAAGACATAAGATTAGGGCAAGACAGAAATAGCGGAAGGGGGAGTTTTTAAACCCTTACTGTGGATTGTTGATCAAGAGCAAATGGTAGGGATGCGAATCCACATTAAGCCCAGCCACATAAGTGGTCAATATGTTGAGTCTTGCGAGATTTATCTATGCTTAATAAGCAGCTTGCAGTAATTTATGGCCACTGCAGCCAGTAGAGAGTAATGATGTCAGGCAGATTTCCCCTCGCGCGAATTTTCTGAGACTATTTCTGTGGAGTATGGCATCGGTATATATTTTTTCCTCTATCCCATGTTCAATGCACCTGACAATGCCGCCACTTCCAGAAGTTGCTGGATCACCGTTCTCGTACTCGGGGCTTTTATCTGCCTGACGCAGGCCGCCGTCATGCTCAGCATGCTGATCGGCAGCGCGGGAATGGTTGCTGCGGCACCCCTCTCTCTCGCCATCGCGCTGGTTGTCGGCATCGGCTATGGCCGCTCAACTGGCGTGCGGGGCTGGCGTCAGGCCGCCCCCGCCTTGCTGGCCCTCACCATCGTTCTCGTCGGCATCGCCATCTCTGCATTTTATTACGATCTCTCCTGGGACGGTCAGCAGTATCACCAGTCCGGCATCTATGCGCTCGCGGGTGACTGGAATGCACTCGCCAAACCCCTCCGCGCGTTTGAGCACAGCCAGAGCACCGAACTTTGGGTCCGTCACTACCCCAAGGGTCCGTGGTATTTCGCCGCCGCCATTTTTGACGCCACTGGCTACGTCGAGTGGGGAAAGTCCATCAACATCATCGCGCTCGCCGCCTCCGGCCTCGGCGTGTTCGCCGCTGCCCTCGATTATGGCCTCACCCGTCTCCGCGCTGCCATGGTCGCCCTCGTCTTCGCGCTCAACCCAGTCGTCATGAGCGAACTTACCACTTTCCTGGTCGACGGAGTCATGGCTGCTTCACTCTTGCTGACCACCGCCGCGCTCTTCAGTTACTTCCGCCGCCCTACAGCCCTCCTGGCCTGGATAGTCTTTTTCGCCTCCGTCATCAGCATTAACGCCAAATTCACCGGCCTGATTTTCCTCTGTGTAATTTTCACCGCTGCGGCTGTCTGGTGTATTTGGCGCCAACGCGACCGCCTCAAATGGTATCTGGCCCTGAGCGCCACTTCTCTCATCCTTGGGACCTGTGTCCTCGGCTACAACCCCTACGTCACCAATACCATTTACCGCCACAATCCCTTGTATCCTGCCTTCGGCTCTGCCGCATTCCCCAGCAAGGACGAGTTGCAGCATGACATCGATAAATTCGAAACCCCGAGCAACCTCATCCCCCGCAACCGCATCTATCGTCTCCTCTACGTCACTTTCGGACGCCCCAGCAACGCGCCCTATCCCCACCGCCCCACCGACGCCGAATTGATGTGGCCCTTCGCGGCCACCATTTCGGATCTCCATTTCTACGACTATCACGAAACCCGTGTCGCCGGTTTTGGCCCATGGTTCAGCGGCTTCGCCATATTCGCCATCGTACTCTTTCTCTGGGGACTGTTCCATAGTCCCGCGCGTGGTGCCATGGCACTCGTTGCGGCGACCATTGTTTTTTCCCTTCTGACCAGTTCCGTCTTCTGGTGGCCCCGCTATGGCCCGCAGTTATGGTTGCTGCCCGCACTCCCCGCAGCCTTTGTGTTAAGCGCCACCGTCAAGCGCTGGGACACAATCGCCGCATGGACCCTCTTATGCGGATTGCTCGCTAATGCCCTCATCGTGGCAGGAGTCCATCTGGCATGGGAAACCCGCTCCACGCTTACCCTGCGCAGTCAATTGAATGAACTCGCCCAGGCCGGAAAACCCGTCGAAGTCTTCTTCCCGGTGTTCGCCGTTTCGGGCCAGGGGCGAATGGACGCTTGGCAAATCCGCTACATACGACGTCTCAAGGCCATCCCCGATAGCAAAGAATTGATGAGCGTTGTCGAGGGATACCCCCGACCCATCCAATACCGCGTGATTTCCGAAGCCAAGGCGACGACCGCTTTACACCCAGCCTCAGCCCCCGCCTCCGCTCCCAACTGAATGGAAAAGAGTTTTTTGGCTGTAACCGTAATTAGCAACAGACAAGACATTGAGGATGAGCAACCGGAAAGGTCTAGTCAGTAAGGTAAAGTATCACTCAATTACAAAACAGCGGAAGGGGAGGTTTCTGAGCCCTGCCTTCTAAAAACTGCTTGGGCCATTTGAAGTCGATAGTTTGCAAAATAGAAAACTGTAGCTCCCCCTGCTCCTGATTTCATGGCATTAAATGGATAAGGAAAGATCCCAAGCGGTATCGCTAATAGGGTTACACCCCATAGTAAGTATTGATTATTGGGACCATACTCGTACTTCAGTGAGCCCAAATGAATCAGCCAATCAGTCATTATCGGGAAACCGACCGAATCTAGGTGCGCTTTCTGAAGGGGGCGAAATTAATACAGGTCAAAGCACAAAAACATCCAGTCCGGAGGCAAGGATTGAGCGAGTCGAAACGCAAACGACCGAAGCGAATATTCGCACCCATCAGGCCGAAATGCGGAGTGAGCAGGCAATTCGCGCTTCAGAGCTTCGCTATCGACGATTGTTTGAGGCCGCCAAGGATGGCATTTTGATTTTAAACGCTGAGACTGGCCGCATTGATGACGTGAATCCTTTTCTCTTTAAGCTATTGGGTTTTACCATGGAGGAAATGCTGGGCAAAACTGTGGGTGAGCTTAGTCCATTCAAGGATATTGAATCAAATATCATCATGCTGGAGCGGTTGCAAAAGGATGGGTATGTCCGCTATGAAGATCTGCCCTTGGAAACCAGGGATGGCCGCCGTATTGCCGTGGAGTTTGTCTGCAATGTATACCTGGAGGGTGACCGTCATGTGATTCAATGCAATGTCCGGGATATTACTCAGCGAAAAAATGCCGAGAATGAAATCCACCGCCTCAATATTGAACAACGAAATCTGGAGGCGCAGTTTATTGAAGGGCAAAAAATGGAAGTGCTCGGCCAACTTGTCGGTGGCGTTGCCCATGACTTTAACAATATGCTGGCAGTCATCATCGGTTGCGGCGACATGATTGCGCTTAAACTGGGTCCCGGCAGTCCAGTGAGGCTATATAGCGATGAGATAAAGAATGCCTCGGAACGCGCTGTGGGACTGACCAGGCAGCTGATGGTTTTTGTTCGCAAAGAAACGGTGGAGCCGGTCGTGTTGGACATTTCTACGGTGATCAATGACTTGGAGGGAATGTTGCGACGGTTGATTGATGAAAATATTGACCTGGCGATTGTCCCGGCACCGCAAGTCGGTCGCATCAAGGCGGACGCAGGCTATATCGGGCAAATATTAATGAATCTGGTCGTCAATGCCCGCGATGCCATGCCCCATGGGGGCAAACTTACCATTGAAACTGCCAATGCCACGTTGGACGAAAACTACGCTCTAACTCATAAGGGCGTGCTTCCTGGCGAATATGTCATGCTTAGTGTCAGTGATACGGGAACCGGCATGACTGCGGAGGTAAAAGCGCATTTATTCGAAGCGTTTTTTACGACGAAGCCATTAGGCAAGGGCACGGGATTGGGTTTGGCAACCTGCCAAACAATTGCCCAATTATCTGGCGGCCATATTAGTGTAACCAGCGAGGTGAATCAGGGGGCGACCTTCAAAATTTATTTTCCTCGCGTGGACTTGCCGCTCAATATCGCAGCCAAGCGGGCCAAGGCTGGACTGATGCCGGTTGGAACAGAAACTTTGCTGGTCGTGGAAGATGAGCCATCCGTGAGACATCTGGCATGCAGCGTATTGAAAGGCCTCGGCTACCAAGTTCTGTCCGCCATCAACGGCAAGGATGCGATTCACGTGGCCCGTCTGCATCAAGGGTCGCCGATTCGGTTGGTGGTTACCGATGTAGTTATGCCGTTAATGGGCGGCAAGATGATGGCTGAATGGCTGAAAACATCCGACCCCGATCTCAAAATTCTTTTCACCTCTGGCTATACCGACGACACCATTTCCCGTCATGGAGTCCTGGCGACAGGAATTGAATTTCTGTCCAAGCCCTACACTCCCGCCACCCTTAGCCTTAAAGTGCGCGAAATGCTTGACGCAAAAAATGAGCCACCAGCCAGTCAAGCATGAGAATTAAAATAAAAATTCTTTGGGCAATGCTCGGCATGTCCATGCTCATTGCGGTGATGGGTGTTCTCGCGGTGAATCGACAACAGGCAACTGCGTTGGCTGGTGCCATCATTGAGGCCGAGGATGTTGCCCGAGTCATGAGTTTCGCTCTTATGACGGACGCCAATAAACTTTCTCCGGCCGCTCAGGAAATTGTGGTGAGATTGCATCAATCCCAGCAACGAGATATGGTACTCGTGGATGTAAATCAGCTTACCCTGGCCGATGCCATACCGAGAGAGATCGGCCAACCTTATACCGATGACCCAGGTGATGAAGTTGGAGCCACGATCAGGGATCGACAGGTACGCACATTTATTGAAGTCAGCAAAGACTATCCGTCTGGAATCAAACAAATAGTCGTGCCAGTGGTAAGTGAGTCTGGGGGGGTGCTTGGAGCGGTGATTTTGGAGTATTCGCCGATCTATGATAAGTTGATGCAATCAACAAAATCCACCACCCATCAGGTGCTTTTAGCTGCGATCAGCAGTCTGGTCATCGCCTTGCTGATTTCATTTTACATGAACCGCTCGATTGTCCGACCGCTTCAGCAACTCACGAACGTCGCGCTGGGATTCGCTTCCGGCCAGACCGACTTGCCGATGCCTGCCCGGCGAAATGATGAAATTGGCAAATTGGCAGTTTCATTTGAGCATATGCTGCAAAAAAGGAAACAGGCGGAAGATGAGCTTCGGCGCTTGAGCGATGAACTCGAATTGCGGGTGATCGATCGCACTGCCGAGTTAGCCTCAGTCAATGAGGCGTTACACCTGGAAAACACCAAACGCAAACTTGCCCAGGAATCATCACAAGCCAGCGAAGAGAAATTTCTTCAATTGGCCGATAATATCACCGATGCCTTCTGGATCACGTCGCCGGATTTGAAAAAAATCTACTACATCAGCGCGGCCTATCAGCAGATTTGGGGTCGCTCGATCGAGGGTTTGTATGCCGATCCCCACCAGTGGGTGAATTCCATTCTTCCAGAAGACCGCGAGCGTGTTTTCGCCATGTTTTCAGCACTGATGGGGACGGAACTGCAAGTCAGCGTGGAATATCAAATTGCCCGTCCAGATGGCGTCATCCGTTGGATTCATGACCGCGGATTTCAGGTCCGCGATGCCGCCGGCAACATCTTGCGCCTCGCCGGGATTGCCTCGGATATCACCGAACGTAAACGGACTGAGGATGCTCTGCGCGCGAGTGAGGCTCAGTTCCGTTCCTTCTTCGAGCAAGCGGCCGTCGGCGTTGCGCAGGTCTCCCCCGATGGGCGCTTCCAATTGGCGAATCAGCGCTACGCTGACATTGTCGGCCGGACCCGCGAGGAGCTACTGGCTTGCACGTTCCAGGAAATCACTCATCCCGATGATTTGGCCAAAGACTTGAGTAGCGTCCAGCAATTATTAACCGGCGAAGCCCAGGCTTATTCCAGCACGAAGCGCTATCTGCGCAAAAATGGAGACCCCGTCTGGGTCAACCTCACCGTCTCGCTCATTGCCGAATACGCGGGCCAGCCGAAGCATTTTTTGGCCGTGGTGGAAGATATCACCGATCGCAAGCGGCTGGAGGCACAGCTTTTTCAATCTCAGAAACTGGAAACCGTGGGCAAGTTAGCCGGCGGGATAGCACACGAATTCAACAGCATTATGACGGCCATCATTGGTTACAGCGAACTGATGCTCAGTGACCTTCCGAGCGCAAATCCTCTCTATCAAAACGCCAAGGAAATCCGCCACTCCGCCGAGCGGGCTGCGGCCTTGACCCGGCAGCTCCTGGCCTATGGACGCAAGCAAAGTCTCCAACCCGAGGTCCTCGACCTAAACTCCGTCCTCGCCGGCATGGAGGATACTTTGCGCCATTTACTTGGCCGCGGAACTGATCTGCTTCTGGTGCCCGCCACCGACTTAAAAACGGTGAAAGCGGATGTTGGCCAAGTTCAACAGGTGGTTATGAACCTGGCCATGAACGCCGCCGATGCCATGCCCCATGGAGGCAAACTCACGCTTGAAACCGCTAATGTCACGCTCGATCAGGAATATGTCCGAAGCATTCCTGATTTAAAAGCAGGCGAATATGTGATGCTCGCCGTCACGGATACCGGAACCGGCATCAGTGAAAAAATCCGTGCGCGTCTCTTCGAACCGTTTTTTACGACCAAGGAAGTTGGCAGCGGGGTCGGCCTGGGATTATCAACTTGCTATGGCATTATTAAACAAAGCGGAGGACATATTGGCGTCTATAGTGAATTAGGCCGGGGCTCTGTCTTCAAAATATATCTACCACAAACCGAACAGTTGGTAAAATCTCCAGTCCCAGGCCGGACTTCATCCGAATTGCCGCATGGAACGGAAACCATCCTATTGGTCGAGGATGATCCCGATTTGCGCGAAATGGTAGCGGCACTATTGAAGCGTCTGGGCTACACCGTTTTGGTGGCGGCGAACGGCATCGAGGCTTTGAATATAAAGCAACAACGCAAAGTTGGGTACATTGATTTATTATTTACTGATGTCGTTATGCCGCATATGGGCGGCAAGGAATTATCTGAACGCATTCTGGCCTCATCACCACACACCCGGATTCTATTTACCTCGGCCTACACGGCCAATGCCATTGTTCATCAAAACGGGTTAAACGATGGAGTGGCACTTCTCCAAAAGCCCTTCACGCCCAGTGCGCTGGCGCACAAATTGCGGGAAGTGTTTGATGCAATTCCCCAGGCCGTCTCTTAGTGATTATTTCACCTAATCGCCTTAAAGAAAACGCGGAAGGGGATGTTTCTGTACCCCTACGGCATATTGTTGATCAAGAGCAAATGCCAAGGTTCCGAACCCTCATTAAGGTGGCCGCATAAGTGCTTCATGTATTGAATATTACGATTTTTATCTATGATTAGTATGTAGCTTGAGGTAATTTGTAGCTTCTGAATTTATCCACTCTAAATTTTGAATCTCCATGCGGCATTTTGTGAAATCCTGCCATCTTCGTTGCATTGTAAGTGTCGCCATGGTCGTACTCGGCATCAAGGTGGCCGCTGCCGCCAGCAGTCTGCCTGCCTACAATGGCCAATTAATTGGCGAAGCCCCGCCGCCAACTGAACCGCTGACCCTTTGGTATCGCCAACCCGCCACGCTTTGGACCAGCGCACTGCCCGTTGGCAACGGCCGACAGGGAGCGATGCTGTTCGGCGGCATTGATACCGAGTTGATTAGTCTGAACGAAGACACACTCTGGGCTGGCGGGCCTTATACACCGGATAACCCCAACGCCTTGACCGAACTTCCCCAAGTGCGGCAGCTCATTGTGGACGGACAATACAAAGAGGCCCAAACGCTCATCGGGCAGCGTATGATGGCTCAGCCACTCCGCCAGGCGTCCTATCAACCCGTGGGCGACCTGCTTTTAACCTTCCCCAACTTTCTGTCGGCTGAAAATTACCGACGCGACTTGAATCTACGCACGGCCACTGCCAGCGTGCAATTCACCAACGAAGGGGTTGACTACACCCGCGAAGTGTTTGCCAGCTACCCGGATAATGTCCTGGTGATACGATTAACCGCCAGCAAGCCAGGAAAGATCAGCTTCAAGCTCTCAATGCAGACCGGCGAGAATATCAACAACAGCGAGGGCGCCGACGACACCTTCATCCTTAATGGCACGAATCGCAACTTTTCGGAAATCTCCGGGGCCTTGAAGTTTCAGACTCGCGCCAAAATTTTGCACGTCGGCGGGACACTCACCCATGGCGCTCGCGAGACCGCTGCATCGCCTAGCGGCGCTCCGGGTACCGCCAGTCACCAGAGCACCAGCGAATTTTCCCTAGACGGCGCAGACAGCGCCATCATCCTTATCGCCACAGCGACCAGCTATAAAAACTATCAGGATGTCTCGGGCGACCCCGATGCGCTGGCGGCAGCGATTGTCAATCAGGCGGCGGCGAAAGGATATGACGCCTTGCGCAAAGATCAGCTCGCTGATTATCAGAAACTTTTCGAGCGCGTGTCCCTCAATCTTGGCCGTAGTGATGAAGCCAATCAGCCGACCGACCAGCGCATTCTAAATTTTCCGAAATCCAACGAACCTGCGCTCGCCGCTCTCTATTTCCAGTATGGCCGCTACTTGCTGATCGGCTCCTCCCGTCCCGGCGGCCAAGCGGCCAACCTCCAGGGCATTTGGAACAGCGAAACTTCTCCTCCTTGGGGCAGCAAATATACCATCAACATCAATACGGAAATGAATTACTGGCCCGCCGACAACGCCAACGTGGGAGAATGTATCGAACCTTTGCTGGCCATGGTCGAAGACCTGATGGTCACCGGCGCCAAAACCGCTAAAACCATGTACAATGCCCGGGGCTGGGTGACGCATCATAATACCGACGGATGGCGCGCCGCTGCGCCCATCGATGGCCCCCAATATGGCATGTGGCCGCTCGGCGGCGTCTGGCTCTGCGATACGTTGTGGAGTCATTACGAATTCACGCAAGACCCGGCGTTTCTCAAGCGCCTCTATCCGGCCATGAAAGGCGCTGCTGAATTCTTCCTCGATACGCTGGTGGAAGAACCCAAGCACCATTGGTTGGTCACCAGCCCCAGCCTGTCGCCGGAGAACTCTCACCCCAACGGCGCTTCAGTAGTCGACGGCCCAACCATTGATATGCAATTGCTGCGCGATCTCTTCGCCCACTGCATTCAGGCAAGCCAGATTCTTGGGGTTGATGCAGACTTTCGTCAGCAACTCGCGGAAACCCGTACCCGCCTGGCACCCAACCAAATCGGTTCAGTAGGTCAATTGCAGGAGTGGCTGGAGGACTGGGATACGAAAGCGCCCAGTCCGCACAACAAGCATGTCTCCCACCTTTACGGCTTTTATCCCGGCGAAGATATTTCCTACGCTACCGACAAAAACTTGGTCGCCGCGGTCAAGAAATCACTCGAAATGCGCGGCGATGAGGCAACCGGCTGGGGACTGGCTTGGCGCCTGAATCTGTGGGCCCGCCTGCACGACGGCGCTCACGCCTACACGATTCTGCAAAATCTTTTGGCTCCAGCTAAACCCCAGGATACTTCGACCGAACGCTCTGGCGTATATAACAACTTGTTTGACGCCCATCCGCCATTTCAAATCGACGGCAACTTTGGCGGCACGGCGGGCATCGCGGAAATGCTCCTGCAATCCACCGCCCCGCAGGCAGACAAGTCAGCGACCATCGAACTGTTGCCTGCTCTGCCACCAAGCTGGCCGGAAGGCCAGGTGGCGGGCTTGCTTGCCCGAGGTGGATTCGAGGTGAGTCTTCGCTGGCATGAGGGTAAACTTGTCGGCGCCGACATTAAAAACCACGGTGCCCGCGCATCCGTTGACGTCCTCTACGCCGGCCAGACGGCGCATCTGACACTCAACGTCGGCGAAGCGCAATCACTCGATGCGCAACTCGTAAGCGCACAAGGCACCCATTAAATGCCCGACGTGAGCTCCCGGTAGATTAATATAATAAGATACTTATTATTTTGTCTTCAAAAAGCGGAAGGGGATGTTTCTATACCCCTACGGCATATTGTTGATCAAGAGCAAATGGTGAGGATGCGAACCCTCTCTCTGAAAAATGATATTAAGTTCCTTTCAATCAAAAATTTACATAGATATCTAAGGCCGCTTTGGCATCGTTCGTGGCAAACGTTTTTTGAGAAATGCCTGAAGCTTCGGCAGCTTCCCGCTTTTAAGCCCGGCAAACAAAGCAGAGGGTTCAATCTTCAATTGATCAAATGCTTTTTGGCCGTTTTTGCTCGTAATAATAGCGAGCAGTCGCTCAAGAAAGCTAATGAGCTTGCCCATCGTGTAAATTGAATTAAGGTTGATTCAACCTTTTTAACATGCCTAATCAACTGGCTCAATCCAAGAAACGGCAAAGCCTGGCCGAGCATGAGGCAGTGCTGGCTGCACTGGCAGAGATTGCCCGCAGCGAGGAAACCACCGTCATGGCCTTGTTGCGTCAGG
>Ga0206965_10349_pt1 | contig 12418 bp, 9 predicted proteins | sample Alteio_BWOrgHeat_26_FD_152973 | JGI IMG/M metagenome (GOLD analysis project Ga0206965, IMG submission 152973) | Enriched cells from forest soil in Barre Woods Harvard Forest LTER site, Petersham, Massachusetts, United States -... | ecosystem: Environmental > Terrestrial > Soil > Temperate forest >...
CGGCGCCTCCGGCATAACTTTCGTCGTGAGTCGTTTCCAGCTCATAGACGTAACCAAACTTGATCTGATGGTTGGCATGCAGGAAGTTGTCGAGGAAGTAGCTGGCGGTCGGTTCGAACTGATAGCGGCGTGGGTTCAGGCGGGCCAGTGCGCTGCCACCGGCGGTGTTACCTGAGGTCGTGTCCACCATTCGAGGAGCGATCTGGCCGACTGCAACGGGCGGAAGGGTCTGTGCGCAGGGGCAACTCGGGGTGCCCGGGTCGCCCGGGAACACGCCGTAGGGGACCTGCGGGAAGTTGTAACCCCAGGTGCCAACCAGGATTGTGGTTACCAGTTTGGGTCCGAAGGTGCCGGTGTACTGAACGTTGCCAACCCACGCAGCCGCCTTCTGGTAATACATAGCGTCCTCGTAGTAGCCCGCCTGCGAATTGCGCTGCGGCTTCAGAATCGGGTTCCACTGGATGTAATTCGAAATGCGGTGATTGGGGCTCAGCGCGTAGGTGACTTTGTAGGTCGCGTTGCGGTCATATGCATACGAGTTGACGGTGCCCGGCGACTGCACCGGGAAACCCGTCACCGTCTTGCCGTTGGCCTGGTCGCGAATGGACGTGTAGAACCACAGCTTGTCGCGCTTGATCGGCCCGCCGACGTCGCCGTTGATGTCGTAATAACGCGCCAGACGCTGGCCGAGGCCGACGCCCTGTTTCAGTTGATCGTCAGAAATGTTGGAGCCCTGGAAATTGGAAGATTCGTAGTCGAAATAGGCGGTCCCGTGGAACTCGTTGCCGCCGGTCTTGATAACGGCGTTGACCGCGTTGCCGGGAACCGGCATGGATGCGTCGTTGGCCGCCGTGCCGACCGTGAATTCAGTGAATGAGCCGTAGTCGAAGTAGAAACCGGCGCCGGAAGTGCCTTCCGACGTATTGATGCCGTCGATCATCACGCGGTTGTTGCCGCCATATCCATACGACGAATACGTCACCTGATTGCCGACCGCCGATCCGCCGACATCGAGCGTCTGGTTCAGGACGCCTGGCATCAGGCCGAGAACGGACCACATATCGCGGCCGGTGGGCACATCCTCAAGCTGCGCCTTGGTAAAGCCCGCGGTCAGATTGGTGTTTTGGGTGTCTACCAGCGGGACTTCTGCCGTCACCACAACCGTCTCGGCCTGAGTGGCCGGTGTCATGGTTATGTTGAGTGTGGCTGCGAAATTAAGGTTTACGTTAACCTGGTCCCGTACCTGTGTCGCAAAGCCGGGAGCTTCAAAAGAGAAACGGTACACGCCCAGCGGAAGCGCGGGGAAACGATACTCGCCCTGTCCGGTGGTTTCGAATGTGGCTTCACCTTGCAGCGCGGGACTGCTGGCGGTGACTTTTACATTTGGCATGACCGCGCCAGACGGATCGGTAACGACACCGTTGACGGCGCCGCTGTTTAGCTGCTGCGCATAGGCGGCAGTAGCCAGAATCGTGCAACAGAGCACTGAAAGACCAAAACGCATGTTAAACTGCTGCCCTCCCAGGCAGATTGAGTAGATGCTATCACCAATGTGGGGCCAAATTCCACATCGGAACACGAATACGTTATTTGGGAAATAAGTTCAGTTAATATCTCGGGTTTTGGATATTGCCCGAGAAGGGTCTGATGACGAGAGTACCGATTACGGCTAGTACTGCGCATGTAATCAGGAAGAGGGCGGGACCATTCGCAGGCCCGGCCCTTTGGATTAAAGAAGTTGCAATGAGTGGAGCGGTTCCGCTGAAAACCGTAAAGCTGATGTTGAAGGCCAGCGCCACCCCAGTGAAACGAACCCTGGTGGGGAACAAATCGGCCAGGATGCAGGCGAAAGTGCCCGACGGCATCCCCGATACGACCCCTGCCAATGCAAAAAGTGGAATCGCATATTGGCTTTTCGCCACAATTGAGTGGTAGAAAGGCCAGGCCCCCAGCGCCAGCACCAGGGCTCCAACCTGCAGAATTCGGATCCTGGACACACGGTCCCCCAGCCAGCCGAAGATCGGAATGGTGATCGCCATGGCCGCCAGGCAGACGTTCTGGGCGTAATTCGCAGTTCTTGCGTCGTAGTGGAGTACGGTTGCCAGGTATGCAGGCATGTGGGCAAAAAGCAGGCCGTTAAAACCTGCCACCACCGCAATGGCAGCCGTGCCCGCCAGCACTCTAACCGTGTACTTGCTGAAAACCTCGGCGACCGGCCGCTGGGACGCGGATGCGGTCTGCTTCATCTCCCGAAACTCCGGCGTCTCTTCCAGCGAGCGCTGCAGCAGATAGCTTCCGAGGCCCGTCAGGCCGCCGAACAGAAAACCGACCCGCCAGCCCCATGCCGCAACTTCCGGCGGCGAGAGCAGGGTATGCACCGCTAGGCTGATTAGTGACGCCAGCACCACGCCGGATTGCACGCAGAAGAAGACGAAGCTGCAAACGAAACACGCGCGTGATGGACTGGTCTCCACCACGTAGGTGATCGCGCCCGGAAGTTCTCCCCCCAGGCAGAATCCCTGGATCAGTCGCAAAATCATCAGCAGAAGCGGCGCGGCGACGCCCCAGCTCGCATAAGTAGGAATGAGGCCCATGCTGAAGGTGGATATCGAAATTACCAGCACCGAGAGGATGAAGACCGCCCGGCGGCCGTACTTATCGCCAAAGTGGCTGAGGATGATCCCACCCACCGGCCGCGCAAAATAACCAATCGTGAAAACGGAATAAGTGAGAATCAGCGAAACCACGGGATCGTTGGCGGGAAAGAATGCCGCTGCAATTTCGCGAGCGAAAATGCCATACACGATGAAGTCGTAGAACTCCAGCGCACCGCCCAGACTGGCGAGAACGATCATGCGCCACTGGGCGCGATTCAGGGTTGCGGTCATGCCGAATGTGCCAGTGTATCCTGCCAGGCCCGGGCGTTAACGGATCAGATATTCAAGGGCATCGTGCACAGCGGGTAATCCGGCATAGAGGAATGTTACTGCCGTGAGCAGAGTGGCAGTTGCCGCCATCCCAATCAGCCTGCGAGTCCATGGGCTGGCCTGCGTTCCGGCCGTGGGCGATTCCAGCAGGCGCTCAACTCTTGCGGCCAGATCGCCCTCTTCCGCAATCAGCGAACTGACCATCCGGGGGGAAGCCGGCACCGAGCCGATGCGGGCAACGCGAACCAATGCTTCGGCAAGATGAAACCGATCAGCCCCGCGGTCGTCCGCTGCCCATTCGGCGTGCTTCGCCCACGTTCGATCCAGCAGTGTGGATCTGATCGGAGCGAGCAAAAGCAGCAAACGTTTGAGATTGTCATGGGCGGTCCGATGTCCCTGTTCATGCCGCAGCACCGCCGTCAACTGTACAGGGGGCAGAGCTTCCAGCACTTCCTGCGAAACGATCAGACGGGGATGGAAGACGCCGGCCAGAGCGAACATCGGCGAGGAATTTTTTACCACCAAAATCGGGAGGCTGGCGCCAGGCAAGCTGGTCGCGAGGCCGGCCTGTTCGCACTTCCGGACCCAGGCCGACGAGCAGCGGACGGCACGCCACGTTCGGACTATGGAAATGCACCACATTGAGGCGGCGAGCGCGGCTGCCAGAAGACTGACCCAACCGACACGTTCCAGCGATGCTTCCGGCTCCAGTTCCAGATAGCTGGGCACGCAGAGGGCGGCCACCGCAAGCAGGGCCAGTCCACTTGGCAGCAGCCGAAGACAAAACAGCAAATTCGCTTGCGGCCGGGGCCCGATTCAGTTTCCGAATCACCCAAGGCGCCAGCAGCGCCACCGCTCCACTCAGCAGCATATGAACAACGAAGAACAACGCCAGCGAGAGGATCACCAGCCGCGGCACGTAAGGAAGAATCATAGTTTGCCTCGCTGCTGGAGTTCCTGCCGCCTGTGCGCGATTTTTCGTTCCAGCTCGTCCAGCATCGCTTCATCCTGCTGACCAACAGCCTCCAGAAAACAGGAAACCAGCAGTTCGCCGGGAAAGCCGGCGAGGAAGTCGCTGGCCCTTTTTTGTTCCCATTCCGTGCGGGTAAAACGCGGCGCGTATACAAATGTTCGCCGGGATTCCTCTCGACTGAGCAGACCTTTCTTGAAAAGACGGTCGAGCGTGGTCATGACAGTCGTGTACGCCAGGGGGTGGTCCAATTCCGGGATGACGCCGTGAACGCTGCTCCTGCCGCGCGTCCAAAGAATGTTCATCACCTGGGCTTCGAGAGGACCCAGCGACTCTGCCTTCTGTTCCAAAGAACGGTGTTTCATGAAAGAATCACAATCCTACTATTGCTGGTAATAAGCCATCCTCTGCGCTAAAGCTAAGTGTTACTACTTCAGAGGATTATGGCACGAACCCCGTTTTTTCAATTGGCCCTTTTGGCCGTGGCCATAGTACCAATAGGCGCACAGTCGCCAAATACCGCGACGATGATCGTATCCGTGGCCGATCAAAGCGGCGCCGCGGTGAAAGACGCCAGGATTTCCGTAGTGAACAGTGCGACCGGCGCGACTCGCGAGGCGGTTTCGGGAGGCGACGGCAACGCGACTATACCGGCACTGTCGCTGACAGGTACTTATTCCGTTGCCGTGTCGAAATCCGGATTCGGTGACGAGGAACTGAAAGACATTGCGCTGCGCGCCGGAGAGGCGGCCACAGTCAGCGTGAAACTGCGGGTGGGTACAGAGAAGGCCGCAGTTACGGTCTTCGGCACGACCGAAGGCGTGCGGGCCGACCCGGAGATCGGCCGCAGTCTTGACAGCACCCAAATCGACGAAGTGCCCATACTCGGCCGCAAGACATCCACTTTGCCGCTGCTCAATGCGGCCTTCAGGCAGGGCAAGGGCACCGGCGATCTCTTCGTAAACCAGACTTATTACGTGACCGGTGCTGGTTCGCGCCGCACAACCACAACCATGCTCGATGGAGCCAACAACGACGAAGCGTGGGGCCGCCAGACGATGATCGCCCAGGTGCCGCTCAGCTCGGTTCAGGAAATGACCGTCCTGTCGAACGCTTTTTCCTCCGAGTTCGGCTGGACGGCGGGCCCTGCGGTGAACATTGTGACGAAGTCCGGAACCAACACCCTGCACGGCGACGGCCTCTACCTCTATCGCCCCGGCGACTGGCAGGCGAAATCGTTTTCCACGACGAATTTCTGCGCTCCATCCGTATCCACCTGCGTCACTCCCGGTACGCTGACGTCGATCAGTCCGGTCGATGTCCCCGATGTCCTGCACCAGTTTTCCGGCTCGCTTGGCGGCCCGATCGTGAAAGACAAGACTTTCTTCTTCGCGTCGGCCGATTACACCCGCCAGGACCGCACCGCCTACCTTTCCAGCACTCTGCCCGCATTCCTGCTGCCGGCGGACGGAAATCTGGCCTACATCGGACACTATCGCCAAACTCTGGTCGACGCGCGGCTTGATCAAAAGCTCACGCCTGGCCAGACCCTGATGCTGCGGTTTAACCTGGATAAGTTTCACGATGACAACCCGCAGGACGCCGTGGGCGGCACCAGCGTTCCCAGCGTCGCCCGCGTCTATTCGCGCCAGTCGTTCGTCGGCCAGGTGAATCACACGTGGGTGGTGACGCCGGCCCTGATCAACGAAGCGCGCTTTGCTTACCTTGATGGCGACCCTGTAACCCGCTGGGATGCACAGGTTCTTTCCACCGCTTATACCCGTGCCGGCTCGGTTCCTTTCACGATCGGCCAGTCGCGCCTGTCCAATCTGTTTGGCCATCAGGCGCAGTTCTCCGATACGCTCTCGTGGACGCATGGAAAGCACTACCTCCGCGCTGGCGGGAGCATCGTGCGCCACACTTCGGGCGGCTTCGGCAGCGAGCCCGGCACCGCGGTCCTCGGCACGTTCACTTTTCTGAACACCACCACCGCTCCCTTTGGACAGTTGACGCTTGCCGACGTGCAGAACTACACGCAGCCCATAAACTTCGGCATCAGCACTTACAACCTCACCCAGTGGCTATTCGCCGGGTTTGTACAGGACAGCATCCATCTGCATCGCGACCTGACCGTCGATGTGGGGCTTCGTTATGACAGGCAAACCCTGACCGACGCCACGAAAGATTTTGCGCCCCGAGTCGGCTTTGGCTGGCATCCGCGAGGCGATGCGCGCCTTTCTGTGCGCGGCGGCTACAGCATGTATTACACGCAGATCCAGTCCAATTTGATCGCCAGCTATCTGGTAGGCGGGCTGGACGGACTGACGACCTACACCGCGACCCCCGGCCAGTTGGGTTTCCCGACTTGCCTGGTCGGATCCTGCCTGCCGCTGGTTTTCGATCCGAAGACGCTGCCCCCGTCGGAGCTGCCCGCGCGCGACATCACGATTCAGGCCGGCCGGCGCAGTTTCTACGAAGCCCAGTTCGCCCGATACGGGCTGAACTTCGATAAGCTGCCGTATTATCCGGACAAGCTGGTGAATCCGCGCAGCCAGGTGGCGTCGATCGGCCTCGAGCGCGAGATCGTCCACGGGCTGTTCGCCGGCGCCGATTATGTGCACCAGCACTGGACCAATCTTGACCGCACGGTGGATCTGAACGCGCCCACGCCCTTCGATCGCACGGCGCCAGGACAGGTGAGAACGGTGGCGGCGGCCAACGCCACGCGCCCCATCCTGCCAGTGAACGGCGGCGTCCGCCAGGTGAATGTGCTGATGAACCTGGGCGTCGCCGATTACGACGGGTTACAGACGCAGGTTAGTTATCGCGGAAACAGTCATATGTATGCCGCCGTCAGTTACGCATTGTCTAAAGCCACCAACACAACTGAACCGGATGGGAACGGCATTGGACCCAATGGAAGCAATATCACGGAGTTGGGGGAGCAGGAGCGTGGGCCAAGCCTGCTGGATCAGCGGCATCGCGCGGTCGTCACCTTCAACTACAATTTCCCGCTGCACATCACCGCGGGGACGCTGTCGCAGTTTGCATCTTCGCGCCCTTTCAATGCGACGACCGGAGTGGATAACAATGGCGACGGTTTAAATAACGATCGGCCTGTGGTGAATGGCCAGGTAATTGGCAAATCGACATTTCGCGGAACCCCTACATCGGACGTGTCCATTTATGTGGAGGGCAGGATAAAGCCCACGGAACGCACTGCGATCGTGCTTCGGCTGGAAGGCTTCAATATCTTCAATCACGGCAATTACCTGGGCCGCGGGCAAACCGTGTACGGCGATACCGGCACCGTGAATCCCACGTTCGGCCAGCTTGCGGCAGCAGGGACGGCGGCGAGCGCCATTCCGGCTTTTGCCAACGTCGACCCGCCCCGGATGTTCCAGCTGCAACTGCGTTTTACTTTTTAAGTGATGCGAGAAACTGCGATATCAGATTTCCTATTAAATGGAACGGGTCATCCTGATGATCGGCAAATGCATACCGCCGGGCAATGCCGCTTCCAGACGCTCCCCCTCAACATATCCCCGTGAAAGATAGAAGGGCACCCCAGTCAGCGTCGCACCCATTTCGAGGTGAGTGAATCCATACTCTTCCGCCGCAGCTTCGCAAGCATGCAGAATCATCGACGCGACCCCCTGCCGCGCGAAGTCCGGATGCACGAAGAACGCGCGGATTTTCGCGGCGTCCTGCGCCGGGTCGAGCAAAGAATCCTCGCGCCCATGCCACTGGTCGCTGCCGAAGAGAGTGCGCCGGCGGCTCCAGCCGCCGCATCCGGCGAGCACTTCTCCAGACGCCACGACGTAATAGGTTTCGTCATCGATCAGCCGCCGATCCACACCGAATACTGAACCCAGCGCGGCTTCGCGCTGCTCCGCTGAATAATCGTCTTTCTGCAGTTCGCGAACCGACGACTGAATGAGTTCAGTAAGAGCCGGTATGTCCTCTGCCCGCGCAAGCCGAATCGTAAACGCCATAGTCAGTGGGCGGCGTAGAAGTCGAGCACGCGCCGCTCGAACTCGCTGCCTGTTGTGCTCCAGGCATCGGCGTGGTGCGAGCCCGGCACGATCCACAGCTGGGTCTTCTCTGGGTTCGCCTTCTCCAGGCGGACAGAATTCTCCGGCAATCGTAAACCATAGGTCACCAGGCCATCGCTCGTCCCGTGGCTGCGATTGTCCGGAATCAGCGTCGCATACCCGTTCTTCAAAAACATGGAGCTGATGTGATTGTATGAGAGCGCTGCAGCCGTCGCCATCGGGATGCGATGGTAACTCAGCTTGCCCCTCCGGTGATCAGCCAAGCGGTTATAGCCGTAATCAATATATCCCTGTCGCTTCCGCTGCATATTGCGTACGCTCATGCCGGCGATCTCGGCGGCCTCGATCCAGGTCAGCTTCTTCGCCATCGCTTTCAATATCACGTCCTAACTTCATCATCCGCTCCATCTCGCGGATCGGGATCACCGGGTTTGCCTGCACCCCCCAGCTTCCCTCTCCGGCTGAACCGGACAACTAACGAATCAATTCCACCGGACAACTAACGTGCTGACGACAGGATCGGGAGTCCCCCGCTAGACAACCTCGCACTGCGGGCATATAATCCCTGCGCCCGGAAATTCAGACTAGATTCGATTCGGGAGGCAGTATGCAAGTTAAATCGTCAACGTCTAGAGCGGTTTTTTCGCTAACTCTAGGCTTATGTCTAACAGCAGGACTGAGTGAATCTCTGCACGGCCAAACGGCAACCGGTTCCATCCTGGGAACCGTCACCGATGCGTCAGGCGCATCCATTCCGAGCGCGAATATAACCGTGCTCAACAAAGCAACCGGCATACCTCGAGCGCTTACCACGAACGCCCAGGGGCTGTATACTGTACCTGCCCTTCAAGCAGGGGAATACGAGGTTCGTGTCGAAGTGCAGGGCTTCAAAACCGAGGTTCGCGCCGCGCAGGTTTTGACCGGCACTGATACGACGATCAACATTGCGTTGACTCTGGGTGAAACGCGTGAAGTGCTAACCGTAGAAGCGCAATCGGCCAAGTGAATTACGAGAATCACACGGTCGCCGGAGTTATCGAGCGCAAGACCATTGAGGACTTGCCACTTAACGGCCGCAATGCGCTGCAATTGGCGTCGCTCGAGCCCGGCGTGACGGTCGCGCCTGGATCCCAGTCAAACTTCAACTCCATGCAGTACATCACGGTAAACGGAACGTATGACGGCCTGGGCCCCCAGATTGACGCTGGACGGCGCAGTCATTAACGACGAGGTTGAGGGCGGGAACTCCATGAACTTCTCGCAGGAAATCGTGCAGGAGTTTCAGCTCGCCCAGTTGAATTACGACGTGTCGACGGGTGTAGGAGCCAGCGGATCGGTCAACATCGTGACCCGGTCAGGCGGCAACGATTTTCATGGGAGCGCCTTCTACTATTATCGCGACCATAACATGGCCGCTTATCCCGGCTTGGTGCGCATTCCTCTCGCTTTGGATCCCTTTTTTCAACGCAAGAGTCCCGGGTTCTGGGTGGGTGGCCCGATCGTCAGGAACAAGCTGTTCTTTTTCGGCAGCTATGAACACCTGAGCCAGGTTTCGGCGATCACGGACGTGAATGACCTCGCCTCGCTTCAACCCTTGAATGGCGTCTATGGAAGCCCGCTGCACTACAACTGGATCAATGTGCGTTTCGACTACCACATAAATGAAAAGCACAATATGTTCTTCCGCTATACGCACGACGGCAACAAAAACCTGGGTCCGTACTCGGGCACCGGGAATCCCTCCGCGTGGGTGCAGAATTCGAACTGGTCCGATCAGTTCATCGCGGGAGTGACGAGCGTGATTACCCCGAACCTCGTCAACGATCTCCGCGCCCAATTTCACTATTGGCAGAACAACGCCCCCGCCGCGCCTGCGTCGGCTTGTGTCGCTCCGTGTTTCGGCGCAGGTCTGCCGGCCGTTACCGGCGTGATCGGGTCGTCGTATATCTACGGCGTCGGCAACTATCCCAACGGACCGCAGTTCCACCAGAGTAAGTCCGGAGAAATTATCGAAACCCTGGAGTGGCAAAAGGGCAAACATCGCATTCGGGGCGGCGTAGACTTTGAGCGCTCGTACACTCGTTACAAGCCTTGGAACAACTGCTTCCCGGCGTGCATCTCTGTCGTGGCTCCCGAACTCATTCCGTTGCTCGGTGGCGGAGCATTTCCGGCTGGATCTTTTGCCAATGTTGCCAACTCGGTTAACTCCACGGCCGCGTTGCAGTCTCTGCCGATCTTTGGTCTGAACCCGATCGAGTCTTACGCCGGTATCGGCATTGGAAACGGAACGTGGCCCGGCATCTATGAGCCGAATGTGGGCTCCTTCAATAACCGGATCCACCCGTGGATAGCGGATACCTGGAAGGCCAGGCCGAATCTGACGGTGAATGCTGGCTTGGGCTATAACATCGAAACCGGGCTGTTCCCTTCGAATATTCCCCTGCCGAAGTACCTCGCTCCCATCCTCCAGGGTCAGACCGGCGGAGTTCCCTACGGACTCGGCGCCCCGCAATCGAACAAGAAAAACTTTGGGCCGATGTTCGGATTCGCCTGGGCGCTCGGCAACGACAAGAAGACCGTGATTCGCGGCGGCGGCGGTATGTACTGGGACACCGTGCCCGTCTGGTATCAATTCAAGTCGACTGCTGCAGCGGGACCTGCCGGAGACGGCCGGGTTACGGTCGCTGTAAATGCGTTCACGAATATTTTCCCAAATCAGTATCAACAGACCGCGACGGGCGTTCAGCCTTTACCGATTGGCGCGCCTCTTCCTACGAATGCCCTGTCGACCATCACCCTGGGCCAGTTCCAGCAGATCCTGGCTCAGCAGGTACCGGTGCTGCAAGCCAACGTTTTCGGGAACACGCCGACCAGCGGCCCGTACAGCGTCACCAGCATCCAGCTTCTCAAGAGCGGAGTCGACATCTTTCCGTCTAAGTATCCTGAGCCCCGCACCTATCAGACTTCGATTGGCGTGCAGCGCGAACTGCCATGGGGCATGGTGTTATCAGCGGATTGGGTTCGCCGCCAGGGCGAGAACGAGTCGTTTGGTGCGCTCGATTTAAACCACTCCTCAGTAATTGGCGGGCCAGTGATTCCACGCTGTGCGACCACTCCGGATTTCAATCCCAACGACGAGTGCTCCATCGGTCCCATCAGCTTCTGGGTACCCGAAGGTCACAACCGGTTCAACGGTTTGTTGGCCAAGCTGCAAAAGCGCTTGTCGAATCGTCTACAGTTCACCGCTTCGTATGCGCTTCAGAAGCTCACCTACGAAAATGCGGGTGCAAACCTGTTGAATTACGATGCGAGCTATGGCCCGATTCTGGCGAAGCAAAATTTCAACTTTGCGGTGACGGTCAATCTGCCATGGGGCGTCACACTCAGCCTCAACTCCTCTGTCATTGCCCCGACCCCTGTCGTGCCGACCATCTCGGGCATCGATCTGAATGGCGCAGGAAACACTACCTACCCACTAAGCTTTGCGGTTCCGGGACTTCAATACAGATGTTTCTTGTATAGCTGTGGCAACTCGGACCTGGCAACAGCAGTGGCCACGTTCAACTCCACGCAAGCTGGCAAGACTGCGTTGAACGGCGTCAAGGTACCGACCCTGAGCTTGCCAGCCAACTACCATTTGGGCGCTCCGATCGTGAATCAGGACATCCGCGTCACGAAGCTCCTTTCGTACAAAGAGCGCTACCACCTGAACCTGTTCGGCGAGGTTTTCAACGTGTTCAACATTGGAAATTTGACGTATGGCAACCTCGGGCTCACGTCGCCGCAATTCGGACAGCCGACCGCGCGAGTGGGTCAAGGATACACATTCGGCTCCGGCGGTCCGCGTGCGATCCAGGTGGGAGCGCGGTTCATATTCTGAGCGCTGTATCGCGAACAAAACAGTAGGCCGCAGGTGAGAGCACACCGGCGCGGCAGAATGATCCTCGAAGCGCGGGTAGTGGGGCAGTCAAACTGACCCACTACCGAAGCGCGGTTATCAGATCATGCGGAACAGAATAGATCCCCTCGCGTCTCGCTATCCGCTCTCGTATAGTCAGCGCTACGGAATCGAAACGCAACGCGCCGGACATCGGTGCCGAGAATGGTCACACCGGTGCGGACCCCTCAAGAGCCAGTTGCGCCATGCGGCGAGCCTGCTGCTCTGTCTCAAAAAGAACCATTCGTCAGCCCCTCACCGCCGGATGGTTCCAGCCAATGTCCGGCGCGGAAACCTTCCAGTGATCTGGGGCATTTGCGTCGTGAGCACTACGGCTGCCGCCGGTGCCTGCGCTGGATCGATCATGACCTTCATCACTACCGCATACATGGCCTGAGCCTGCCATCCGTGCACCGGAGCGGCAACCGCCCGTCTCAGTCCGGGCAAAATGCAGGCGATCCGGGGGAAGCTACTTTTTTTCCTTCGCGGACGCGGCTTCTTCCGCCCGGGCTCCGGCGAGAATGCCCAC
>Ga0206965_10350_pt1 | contig 12344 bp, 15 predicted proteins | sample Alteio_BWOrgHeat_26_FD_152973 | JGI IMG/M metagenome (GOLD analysis project Ga0206965, IMG submission 152973) | Enriched cells from forest soil in Barre Woods Harvard Forest LTER site, Petersham, Massachusetts, United States -... | ecosystem: Environmental > Terrestrial > Soil > Temperate forest >...
TTCAGTTTGCTGGATAGCATTAATAACCCGCCGGATGCTTTCGGCGTAATATTTACCCTGTTTGCCGGATGTATATGCAATAGCAGGTGCTAATCCTTGTTTACTTCTTAGTTCAACCGTTTTAAACGAAAAATTCAGCAAGCCGCGCATGTAAAACCCAAGTGAATCAATACGGAGTTCCTGTTTTGGATTATCAATAGTAAGCAGTTTTAACTGCCTGATACTGGAAAACGCGGTTTTTTCGGCGGGAAATAAAGGTTCAAGAAAGGTGCTGTCATTTGTAATTACAAATCCCCTTGCAGCTGTTTCAATATCTTTAGCGATGGAGAGTATGTTGCCCGACTGGTATATAACCTGCTCCGTATGCTGAACCCATTGTTCGGATTCGAGCAGCCTTTGGTTACTCTCATAAACAGCATACCCCAGTACCCCATTACCTGCCAGAACAATCAACGAGAATAGAAAGAGTTTTTGACGGATACTTGCTCTCATTCCGGCCATGAATGTGTAATATAATTGATAAATTCCCTTATACGTTTGGCAAAGATGTTTTGTTGTTTTATTCCTGAAAGTTTTAAACAATTTTATTGATAAAAATCCCCTGATAATCCGGCTTCATCCGATTACCTTTGTGCAATGTCTTCAATCCTCATCAAATCCGCCACCATAGTTAATGAAAACAAACAGGTTGTTGCCGATATCCTGTTGAAAGACGGCTTTATAGATCGTATTGATAAACAAATAGATGTAAAAGCTGACCGCGAGATAAATGCAGAAGGGCTATATCTTTTCCCCGGATGTATTGACGACCAGGTACACTTTCGCGAACCCGGTTTAACACATAAAGCCAATATTTATACCGAATCAAGGGCAGCAGTTGCCGGTGGTATCACCTCCTTTATGGAGATGCCAAATACCGTTCCGAATACGCTTACCCAAGCTCTACTGGAGGATAAATACCAGATAGCATCTCGCACTTCGCTGGCTAATTACTCCTTTTTTATGGGTGCGTCCAACGACAATATTGATGAGGTACTCCGTACCGACATCAAAAATGTATGTGGTGTAAAGGTTTTTATGGGTTCCTCAACAGGCAATATGCTAGTGGATAACCCTAAAACACTCGAAAACATTTTTGCACAATCGCCCATGCTGGTTGCTACACATTGCGAGGACGAAGCCACTATTCAAAGTAACCTGGCACATTATAAACAACTGCTTGGCGAAAATATCCCGGTGAGGTTACACCCAAAAATACGAAGCGAAGAGGCTTGCTACCTGTCATCCTCAATGGCGGTAGATTTAGCCAAAAAACATAATACCAGGCTCCATATCCTGCACATTTCGACAGAAAGAGAAACACATCTTTTTGACAATACCATACCCTTAAAAGAAAAAAGGATCACCGCCGAGGCCTGCATTCATCACCTTTGGTTTAGCGATGAGGATTATGAAACAAAAGGCAACCTGATCAAGTGGAATCCTGCTGTAAAAACAGCGGCAGACAGGGATGGCATTTTGAAAGCGGTTTTGGATGGCCGGATAGACGTAATCGCTACCGATCATGCACCACATACCATTGAAGAAAAATCATTACCATATCTGCAGGCGCCATCCGGCGGGCCGCTGGTACAACATGCTCTTCCCGCAATGCTGGAGTTTTATCACAAGGGAAAAATAAGTCTTGAACAAATCGCCGAAAAAATGGCGCACAATGTGGCCGACTGTTTTCAGATAGAAAAACGCGGCTATATTCGTGAAGGTTATTGGGCCGATCTTGTTTTGGTTGACATGAATTCCCTATGGACGGTTAACAAGGATAATATTCTTTATAAATGTAAATGGAGCCCATTTGAAGGAACAACATTTCAATCAAAAATCGTTACGACTATCGCTTCGGGAAATGTGGTATGGGACGAAGGGAATTTGATTGAAGGACAAACCGGAATGAGGCTTGCTTTTGAAAGATAGTATTTATTTACACTAATGCTCACGAATAAATTCGAATTTTCACTAATTCGCTTCAATTCTTATTAGTGGGCGCCTATTTTTCTGTTCGTAATCATTCGTGTAATTCGAACTTATTCGTGATCATTCGTGTCACTCTTTTTTTAGAATCTCTTTCAGCCCGTCAAAAACCGTTTTCCAGTTTTGGTCCGAGTGTTCAAGTGCCTGCTGATTTTTTACGCCTTCCTGCGTAATTACCAGTGCTGTTACCCCATCCTTTTCGTGCAGTTCGTAGGTGATGTTATTATAGTTTTCGGGCTTGTCTTCGGTGCCCGACATGCTGCTCCAATAGGTATACTTCAGCAATTTTGGAGGATCTATCTCCAGAATTTCTCCGCCGTCTTCATAACTCTTCCCTCCCCATTCGCCGCTAAAGGTTATCCTGCTGCCTTTTTTAAAATCCGATTTCAAATTCGTACCAAAGAAATACTGTTTTACAAGCTCAGGGTCAACCAGTCCTTTCCAAACCTTTTCGATGGGTTCGTTAAAGTTGATCGTTGTTTTTAGTGTTAGTGTTTCCATTGTTTTTTGTTGAAATGTTGGAACGTTGAAATGTTGGAAGGTTATTTTCCACCGGCCGATGATATAATGACCCAATGATTAAATGATACAATATTCAACATTGCCATGATCTGTCAATCTTTAAACAAATTAAAGATGTGGCAATGACAACCTTATGTCAGTAGGAATTTGTTAGCTGGAGATTTCTTTGCGCTATTGCTGCAGCAATATTACTTACACTCTCTTTTAAACTATCCGGGCAAATAATCTCTGCCTTATCGCCAAACATCATAAACCAGCGGGCAAAGCCTTCTAACGACATTGTCAGGAAGGTCATTTCAATTTGATCCCCTATTTTTTTCTCAGAGATAAAGCCGCTGTAATATTTCTGGTATTCAAGATGTGCATAAACTGATTTGTCAACCCGGATAATTACCAGGTCAAGTTCCTGTTCTTTTGCGGTTTGAGCGATATAGTCTTTTAATGTGGGGTGTTTGCTGTCAAAATGTTTTTCGGTGATCCTGACATGGCTGATCCTGTCGACCCTGAAATCGCGGTAATCATTGCGCATTCTGCAGTAAGCGATCAGATGCCAGTAACCGTCTTTATAAAAAATACCGATTGGCTCAATATCTCTTTTGGTATGCTCCTGGCTGTGGTTGGCGAAATAATCAATATTGATAACCTTTTTTTGTGCGATACTATTTAAAAGTGTCTGGATGTGATCTTTATTATCCACCCGCATCTGGTGGTGACTTTTTAAAACAGCAATTTTGTTGTCAATATCTTCCAGTAAATTCTTTTCGGACGTTTTTAATATGGCCCTGATCTTATACATGGCTGATTTGTGATGTTCAGTGGTTGAAACATCAGTCATTTTTTCAACAAATTTTTCGGCTGTTAAAAAAGCGGTTGCTTCTTCGCGGGTAAACATTACAGGGGGCAGGCGGTATCCATCCATAATGGAATAACCAACGCCTGCTTCGCCGATAATAGGAATGCCGGCTTCTTCAAGCGTTTTCACATCGCGGTACACAGTGCGCAGGCTGATGCCAAAGCGTTCGGCAATATCTATTGCCTTAACTACCCTGCGTGATTGTAATTGAATTAAAATAGCAGAAACCCTGTCAATGCGATTCATGACTACCAAATTACGTAAAAAGAGTGTATTTTGCTAAAAATTTTATCAAAAAACTAAATATGAATGACATGTTTCATAACATTCAAATTACATAAAAATATGGAAATTAAACATTATATTGTCGTAATTTGTCCCTTATAAGTAAATATGGACGATAAAATAGTTACATTTCAATCCTATTATGATCCTATGCTGGCGCATATTGTACGCACCAGGCTTGAGGCAAACGGGATTTCCTGCTTTATTGCCGACGAAAATACTATTGGCGCTAACCCGCTTTACAACCAGGCGGTGGGTGGCGTTAAACTAAAAATATTTGAGCGCGACATGGAAAAATGCCGTGAAATACTGGCGGTGGAAGGTGATTTGCACGAGCGGGATCATATTGAAGTTGATGGAGAAAACACCTATATAGTATGCCCCTATTGCGCGTCGACAAATGTGAACAATATTTCCGCTATCAAAGAAAACGAACACTGGCCGGATCTGCTCAACTCATTAGCCAATCTTATTAATCCATTCCATACCGCCAAAAACTGGCATTGTAACAATTGCCAGCAAGATTTTGAGTAACTAAATTTACCCGAACATTAGTTTCATCATGATGTTTTGTATCAATAAAGATACAAAAAACCAATTTTTTAAAGCTAATCTCTATATTAGCGCAATGTACAATCGCCGTAAGTTTTTAAAAATATCCGCTGCGGGCGCATCACTTGCAGCGCTCTCTACTTCATCCATCGCAAAATCAACCATTTTTAACCCTCCATCTGGTTTTCCAATAGTTATTTCCACCTGGGATTTTGGCATTGCAGCTAATAAAGAAGCCTGGAAAACCCTTGAAAAAGGCGGGCGCTCACTGGATGCAGTTGAAGCCGGCGTAAGAATCCCCGAGGCAGATATGAAGAACCATACGGTTGGCCGTGCGGGTTACCCTGACCGTGATGGTCACGTAACCCTTGATGCCTGTATTATGGACGAGTTTGGCAATTGTGGTTCAGTAGCGGCCATTGAGGACATAGCTCATCCTATATCTGTGGCCCGGCTGGTAATGGAAAAAACACCACATGTAATGCTGGTAGGCGAAGGCGCAACACAATTTGCGGTTGAACAAGGTTTTAAAAGAGAGAAATTGCTTACCCCAGAATCCAAAAAAGCCTGGTGGATAAATATGACATCGAAATAAAATACGATTTTTCGGAGATCGACGGTTTTTTAACTTTAAGGGGTTATTTGTACAGTATCTTTTATAACCTTATCTCAAACAGTATTAAATACCGTAGAAAAGAAATTAATTGCCGGATAGAAATTAAAAGTCACCTCACAAAAAACAAACTCGAATTAACTTTTTCTGATAATGGAATGGGCATCAACCTTAAAAAAAGCGGCGACCTGATTTTTGGCTTATACAGGCGGTTTCATTCAACGGCTGAAGGAAAAGGACTTGGCTTGTTTATGGTTAAAACACAGGTAGAAGCACTTGGCGGAAAAATAAGCGTACAGAGCTTGGAAAATATCGGAACTGAATTTAAGATTGAATTTAAATTATAAGATTCAGTCTCCATCAAAACAATAAGCAAAAGTATGGTATACGGTATCTTAAGGGTTAAATATCCAGGGATAATTATCAATTATTGTACTGATGAGCATCGGATCACTGTTCTTTTTTTTCAGGACCCGGATCATTTTTTTGAAATACCCGGTAACGCTCACATCCGGTAGGTAATAATATTTTCCGTCCCTGATAATCTTAAAGGTGCCAAACTCAAGTCTTCCCGGCTTGCCGGTCAAATGGAAATTAGCATCGCTAACATAATCAGCAATAGCTTTGAATGATTTTTCGTCAGTTACATAAGATATTACCTGCAGGGTATCGTTAATTATTTCGATTGAATCTCTGGGTACGTCGCCTGTCCCAAAACTTATATTGAGTGTGTGCACAGGCAGGATCTGTTCGCCGACATGCAAAAATTTAATATAATGCGGATCGGTTGTTTGTCCATGGACACTTAATGTTAAAAAGACGATGGTAATTAATAAAAGTTGTTTAATCATATTTGTGGCCGCCCTGACCGATGGGGCAATTTATAAGTCATGGTCACTGTTAACGTAAAATACCCCGTCTAACTTTTTACAAAGAAAGTAATTATTTAATAATCGTGCCAAACTTTCCTAATTTGCATAAAATCCATGCATTTTGTCTTTCTTACCTTTGGGCGCTGTCGACCGGGCGACAGGTTTCCCTGGCTTTCGCGTACTAAAAACCCCTGCCTTCGTCCTTTCACCTTTCACCTCGCCAGAAAAAACTATCTTTGCGCCATGGCTGTAACTTTTGAGGATTTTAAATTTAACCGGCAGATATTGAATGCGATTGCCGATGCCGGTTATACCGAAGCAACGCCAATACAGCAAAAAGCTATCCCGCCAATACTTAACGGACAAGATGTGATGGGTATTGCGCAAACCGGCACCGGAAAAACGGCAGCCTATGTTTTGCCCATCCTGATGAAGCTGAAATATGCCCAGGGCGATCATGCCAGGGCGCTGATTATAGCGCCCACTCGCGAACTGGCGATGCAGATTGAAGAAAATATAAAAACCTTTGCGGCCAATACAGATCTGCGGGTTGTGGTACTTTATGGTGGACTTGGCCCTAAGACACAGATAGAACAGATAAACAAAGGGATGGACATTATTGTAGCCACCCCGGGCCGCTTTATGGACATTTACCTGGCCGGGCATATTGTTACCAAAACGCTGCAGGTTTTAGTGCTTGATGAGGCGGATAAAATGATGGACATGGGCTTTATGCCCCAGATAAACAGGATATTGGAGGTAGTGCCGGTAAAAAGGCAAAACCTGCTCTTTTCGGCAACCATGTCAGATAAGATCCATGAACTTTCCAATAATTTTCTCGAGTTTCCAACCATTATTGAAGTAACACCGCAGGCTACCCCTGCGCAAACGGTTAATCAGCATTTGTACTTTGTGCCGAATGTTAAAACAAAGATCAACCTGTTAAAAAAACTGCTGGATCAGGAAGATGATATAAAAAAGCTGATCATTTTTTGTAAAACACGTATAGCTGCCGAAGATGTGTACAAATTTTTACTGCGAAAATTTGGAGAAAAAGAGGTAAAAGTGCTGCACGCCAATAAGGGACAAAACACGCGTATTAATGCCATCAATGCATTTAAAAACGATGAGGTGAAAATTTTGGTGGCCACGGATGTGGCTTCACGCGGGATTGATGTGAGCGATGTAAGCCACGTGATCAATTTTGATGTGCCGGTAGTAATTGAGGATTATGTACACAGGATAGGGCGTACCGGCAGGGCTTACCAATCGGGCGAAGCGATAACTTTTTGTAACCCCGCTGAGCTATATTATATCCGCAAGGTAGAAAAACTGATCAGGCAAACTATCCCGGTAACGAATATCCCTGCTGAAGTATTTATCGAAGCTACGCCCTATGAGGAAAAACAAGAGCAGGACAAAGAGATAGATATGCAGAAACGTCGTGATGATCCCGATTTTAAAGGAGCGTTTCACGAAAAGAAGACCTTGAACCAGCGTAAAAAGTTTGACGCTGCCAAATCAAAAACCTCGCATAATCCAAAGGAAAAAAGAACAAAATCGCCAAAATCATACAGAAAAAAACATTAGTAATATGAAGCTTAGGATCACCCCCCTAAATTTTGCAAGCGCATTCTTTTTATTCGCAGCTGTATACAGCTGGATATATGGCATAAAAATATCAGGCTCTAAACTGATCAATTTGGGCAATACTATCGGCTGGATATTTATCCTGTTTGCCTTTGTAGTGTCATTTATGGATATAATGTTCCGTAATTTCTTCCCCGAGATTAAAAAGTTATGGATTGTAGAACTAAGCTTTATAACTTTGGCGGCTGTTATATTTTTAATTGTTAAATAACGAAATGAAGAAAGCGGAGATAAAGCTTACAATAGAACTCGACGATAATAATGTGCCGGAAACCATTATGTGGGAATCCACAGATGCGCAAAACAAAGAAGCGCTGCCGGTAAAATCAATGATGCTGGCCCTTTGGGATCAGAATTATAAAAACACGCTGCGGATAGATCTTTGGACAAAAGATATGCCGGTTGATGAAATGAAGCGGTTTTTTTACGAAACATTGCAAACCATGGGCGATAGTTTTTTGCGTGCTACCGGCGAAACAAATATCGTTGAAGACCTGCGCGATTATTGCGCGCACTTTGCCGAAAAAATGGAAATAACCCAAAAATAACCATGCGCCTCAATAATTTGCTTTCCTTTATAGGCTTTGTGATATTGATTGCCGGCACCTATTGCCCTATTTTGAAACCAATCGTCGGTCACTGGGATGTGTACGATGGCAACAAACCATACGGCATAGTAATTTTATTGGTAGCGATAGTGGGTATATTGGGGACGGTTTTAAGCCAGCCTAAAATTATCCGCCTTTCGGCCTGGTTGTCGCTTGGTTTGGTAATCTTGTTTTATATTCTGGCTATTTTAAAAGTACGTATGTCGTTTGATTTTATACCCCTGCATTTCCTTGCAAAATACCTTACCTCAAAAATAAAATTTATCTGGGGCTGGTATTTATTGTTCGGCGGCGCAGTACTGGCTGTTTTAGGTGTAATATTTGGAAATAGGGCAGGGTTGAACACGAGGATCCACTCGTTGGATTAGCAGCAGGTTAAAGTTCGAGTGTAGTTTGCCCAACGCCCATTACCCGCGCTTCATGCTCAAGAAGCCATTTTTTACGCCATACGCCGCAGCCAAAACCGGTTAAACTGCCGTCGGACCCTATTACCCGGTGGCAGGGTACCACAATAATGAGGTGGTTCTTTCCATTTGCTGAAGCAATGGCACGTATGCCCAACGGGTTATGCATGAATTTAGACTGCTGGGCATAGCTGATGGTTTTACCGTAATCTATTTTTGATAATTGCTCCCAAACCTGCTGCTGAAAACCTGTGCCGTGTTGCTTTAACGGTAAATCGAAGACTTTCCTGGTTCCTGCAAAATACTCATCCAATTGCTGAACAGTTTTTTTTAACAACGGCGTATCGGCAGCGGTTTCGTCAAACTCGCCATCGAGCAGGTATATCGAGGTAATAAAGCTATCCTCCTCGATGATCCTGGCAAAACCAATAGGCGTTTTATAGTAGGTTGATGGCATAAGATCGCTAAATCTGTTTGACAATTATACCATTTTTTCAACCTAATCGCCAACACGTTTAATTAACCCAGTTAACAATTCGTTACATTTGCTGCATGCAATTGGTAAACCAAACCTGGTTTTTGTTAAAAAAGGAAATTATACTGGAATGGCGTTCAAAATATGCTTTCAATGGGGTATTGCTGTATGTTGTTTCCACCGTTTTTATTTGCTACATCGCATTTAATTTAAATCCGGGACTATCGGGAAGTACAGGTTATCCCATTATCTGGAATGTGCTGTTCTGGATAATTATGTTATTTGCCGCAGTAAACGCCATTGCCAAAAGTTTTATGCAGGAAAGCAGGGGCCGCCTGTTGTATTATTACGCTATTGCCAGCCCCCAGGCTATTATTCTTTCAAAAACTATCTATAACATCCTGTTAATGGCATTGCTTAGTGCGCTGGCACTGCCAACCTACCTGCTTTTTTTTAACAACACCATTGGCGATCCTTTATTCTATTGTTTAGCAGTTTTATTAGGCAGTATCAGTTTCTCAACTGTTTTTACCATGATATCCGCCATTGCTTCCAAGGCTGGTAATAATGGTACCTTAATGGCCATCTTGAGTTTCCCGGTTGTAATCCCTGTTATATTGCTGCTTATCCGTTTAAGCAAAAATGCAATGGATGGTATTGGCCGTAATTTTAGTTATAGCGGCATAGGTGTACTTTGTGCCATCAACCTTATTGTTATCACTACAGCGCTACTGCTGTTTCCTTTTTTATGGCGTGATTAAGATTTGACCTCCAAATAATAAAGTATTTACCTGAAAAATTTATTTTATAGTTCATAGCAAATAAATTACAGGCAATTTCATCTTTTATTCATTTTTTATGTGTTTTTTCGCAACAAAAGTTTTTTTATAAATTTACACGATGCGATTCCCCTGGCTCATCTTCCTTTATCTGTTTTTTCCATTGGCGGCATTGGCGCAAAATGGGACAATAACAGGTGTGGTTACAAATATTGAAAGTAAAAAACCACTGGCACGTGCAAGCGTTTTCCTGAGTAATTCATCTGCCGGAACTGCAACCGCAGATGATGGCACATTTTCGCTATATAGTGTAAGGCCGGGTCGATATACGCTGGTTGTGCGTATTCTGGGCTACGAAAGCTACTCTAAAACGGTATTGGTTGGCGACGAGCCGATAAAATTAAAAATAGAATTAGCGCAAAAGCCGTTAATGCTGCGGGAGGTTGATATTTCATCCTCGGCAGACTGGAAAAAGAATTTTGAGGCATTTAAAAAAGAATTTATAGGTCAGGACGACAATGCCAAGTACTGTGAGATCATGAATCCGCACATTCTAAACCTGGCATACAATCAAACTAAAAAAATATTAACTGCGAATACCGACCAGTTTTTAATTATAGAAAATAAAGCATTGGGCTATCGGGTTAAATTTTTAGTAGATAGTTTTTCAGTAGATCATATCAACGAAATAGTATCAAGCAACGGGTCGCAGGTATTTGAAGAACTCCCGGGCAATGAGGCGCAGAAAAAGAAATGGCATGAGCGAAGGGAGGCAGCTTATCATGGCTCTGCAATGCATTTTTATCGCAGTTTAATTACTGACAAAGTGATGCAGGAGGGTTTTGTCATGTATCACTTCTTAAGAAATATAAATCCGCTCAGACCTCCTGATGAAGTAATACGACATAAGGTAAAAGTATTTGTTGATCACCATATGATCGATTCGGCAAGATATTATGTCGATGTCGTCTCAAAATTATCTAAATACTATAATGAGAAGATCCTTAAACCGCAGTTGTTCACATTTGAGGTTTTATCCAATGGCAGCCAACCCGGATTGTACGCTATTCATTTTCCAAGGTATTTGTATGTAGTCTACACCAAAAAGAGGGACGATACGCCCGATATCAATTTATACCGAGCCCTGGATCAACCCAATTATGCCGTAAGTATCATAACTTTAGGTTCAGATTACGCAGAGTTTGATCATAATGGTATTTTGGTTGGTGGCGCTACTTTATATGAAGGTGAATGGGCAACTCACCGTCTTTCGGATCTGTTGCCTGTAGATTACGTTCCCGACGAAAATAAATAAACTCTGTAATCTTAAAGCATTAAAACCATGAGCCCTGTTGAAGGGTTTTTGTTTTTTGTAAAAACTTCTTTACAGTCGCTGTAATTCAAGGAGATATGACTTCTTTTGATGCTCAGGCCTGCAAACAAAATAATTTAAAAATTTGTTAATCGTTAAACTTTCTGGGAAACAGTAAGTCAAATACGCCGTCTCATATTTTGGATTGTTTTATTGTTTTACAAATAAAATACTACCCCTATGCAAAATAGAACCCTGATCATCTTAGGTATGCATCGTTCGGGCACTTCATTAATTACGAATTGGCTTCACAAATGCGGTTTGGAAGTTGGCGAAAGTTTAATGGAAGCAGGTGTCGGCAATATAGAAGGGCACTTTGAAGATACTGAATTTTACAAAATGCATATGGAAATATTGAGAGATAACAACCTCAACGACTCGGGTATTATCAATCAAACGGTAAATCATATTTCCAGCTACCATAAAGAAAAAATTAAGAGCATTATCAGGGTGAAAAACAGGCTTTTTGGTCAATGGGGGTGGAAAGATCCGCGAACCTGCTTGTTTTTAAAATATTACAGGGAATTGCTGCCAGAGGCCTATTATCTTGTGGTGGTAAGGGATTATCATTCAGTGGTGGTTTCGTTATTAAAACGTACCCTGGCTGAACTTGATTTACACTATGATACGCAAAAGGGCCTTATTTCCCGTTTGGTTTGGTATAAAGTGAGAAAAAAGCTTTTTTATCATAGATTTTGCCGTAAACATGCGTCATGCTTTTTGAATTCCTGGATTTTTTACAACGAAAATATATTGGAAAATATTAAAAATATGTCCGATAAGAAATACCTCATTGTTGATTACGATATGCTTAAAACCAGGGACGAGGAGGTTCTTTCATTTTTAAATAGCAACTGGCACTTTTCATTAAATTATGCTAAATTTTCGGGCGTCTATAAGGATAGCTTATTGAGCAAATCATTTGACGTGGAAAATTACATTGACGACAAACAGCTAATAGGAAAGGCAGACGGCATAATGAAAAAGCTAAGGAACTATGCCAGCGACATCAGGCGCGAAACCACTCCCAAATCCTTTAATGTAGAAGTCTCTTTATCCTGACATAAAGACCGGGCAGATATGCGGGTCACAGGCTGCTCTTTATGGAATACCCGTGAGTAGGTAATTCAAAATGGTTCCGGGCGGACATTCGCTACCGTCGTACTTCCACGTAAGTTTATAAACCGGCGTAGTCCTGTTGTCAATATTTTCCTTGATTTCCTCATTTATTGGATTTAACAGCCCTGAAAACTGCAGGCCGTGCGGTAAATCAGCGCTAATTTTGGATGTTTTATCCCAAATCTCTTTTACTTTATGATCGTCCCGGTAAA
>Ga0206965_10352_pt1 | contig 12297 bp, 12 predicted proteins | sample Alteio_BWOrgHeat_26_FD_152973 | JGI IMG/M metagenome (GOLD analysis project Ga0206965, IMG submission 152973) | Enriched cells from forest soil in Barre Woods Harvard Forest LTER site, Petersham, Massachusetts, United States -... | ecosystem: Environmental > Terrestrial > Soil > Temperate forest >...
AATATGTCCCTCTGTGTGTAGAGGGAATGGATCATCAGGTTAAGAAGCTGCGCAGTTTCAGCTTGGAATTGGAAGGATTCAATCGTGGGCGCAGTAGACATAACTTAGCTCCTGAGAAATGGATTTGCACAAAACGAGACTAAGCACTGAAAAGACTTTTAGCATTTCCAAAACGTCCATTTTACCAAAGCAAAACGTGGTTGAATAATTTCAGAACCGATCCCTGCGATTGACACGTTTACGGAATCTGATTGGAAGATCAAGCGAGATGTCCTCGATGGGGTGAAAACTATACGAGTGCTCGCGGGATATGAAAGCCCGGAGGGCACACTCGATCCGGTACAAGCGCGGGGCTACTGTCGGGGTCAACATTGCTAGAAATCCGTACGAAGGCAAAATCACCTCATCGCCAGGAGCGAGGTCACTTGCAAATAGCGCCGAATGGATGGGCCAGGAACGTTTGGCTGTTGTCTTCCATCGGCTCATGCCCACCCCACCCTTCTGTGCAATCAGCGCTACCGTCTTCACAGCTTCAATCCTTCATGTGTGCATCGCATCAGGTGTGCACACATGAAGCTATGATGTCTCTCGATGCGAATGTCAAGCACGCTCGGGATCAGAGAGCGCAACGGTCAGAGCTTGGTGCGTAACTGCAACTATTCATAACTTCATTTATGAAGGTGTGCACACCTTCAGAAGCGAAGCTCTGAACGAATTCAAAAGGGGAGGGGGCACCCACACTATAGGGACATTCCGCTCACGTCACCTGAAGCGAGAGCGCAATGCCTTGCTCCCATTCGTGGAGCATGCGGTTGCCGATGTCCTCAAATCCTGGATGGCTTTTGATGTAGGCGCGGAGTTCGTTGGAGGTGTCTGCAATAGCGGCATGGATGCGTTCGAGTATTTCGCGGACGCGGGCAGGGGAGCCTCCCATGCGTGTCTCGCCCAGGCGCTGCAGTTCCTTCGCGCTCGCCCATTTCGTCGTGCCGTTGAGGGTGAGGGCCATGCTGTCCTTAGGCAGGTAGACCGATGTCGTTACGAGATCGTAGACGGGAGCGAGCCTGGCTTCGCCCTGAACGTCGTCATAGACAATCCCGAAATTCTTCAAATGCGCATCGCCGTTGCGCAGGGCACAGTTGATGACGATGAGCGTGAAGAGCCTCTCCAGATCCTCGCCCACATGCGGCGAATTCGCAAACTCAGTAAAACGCTTCATGATCGAGGTTTCGTAGCTGCCGCGATATTTCTCATCGGTGCGGCGGGCGTTGAGCACGCAGAAATCCTCAAATCCGCGGTACGTGCCGTCAGAGCGCAGGTCGAAGCGGTCGATGACGAGCGCTAGCGCATCTTCGGCAAGCCGGTAGGGGGGCACATCAAGGCCGCATTTCTCGGCGACCTTGAGACAGAAAAATTCATTGGCCGCGAGCTGCGGGTACTCATTCTGCTCCCAGAACTTCACAATGTGTGTTGCACCCCGGTAGCTCTGGGAGAGTCGGTGATCGGCTTTGCTGAGTGCGGCAGAAGCGCCGGCATCGCGTACCAGAACTTTCGGCTGCACGCCGCTGATGCCGGAGAAAGCGGCGAACTTCTCAATAAGGTGGCGGTACAGGTCGCCGCCGCGGCGCTTTTCCAGAATTTCATCGACTGACTGAAAGGGCACGTCTTCCTGCAGTTGCTCCTTCTGGCCCGTATAGCGGATGCGTCCCACCTGCGAGCGGCCGACGATGCCCAACAGGTCAAACTCATCAAACGTGCCGGTCGCCTTGGCAAATGCGAGGCGTAGCCTTTCGCGCAACACGCCTTCGGGCATGTTCATCTCGAAGATAGGCGGAAGTCCGAATCGCACGTTCCAGGAGGGCAGGCGCACCGGCATGGTCACGGATACGGCGCGCGCGCGCGCAACGTCGGGCAGATAAACGAAACTGCTGCCGCGTGTTTCGTGACGGTCGAGCAGTCCCGCTTCAGCCGCGTCGGTCCAGACCTTTATCATCGCGTTCCTCTTCCATGAGTTCGTCGAGCGTCGGACGGCGCGCGCTCGCTTCCTGCAGCTTCAGCTCCAGCCCGAGAGCGGAAAGAATATTGGTGATCTTGGAGTAACCGAGTTCGCCCAGCCGGCCGTTCTCCAGCGCGTCGAGCGTGGAGAGCCCGACCCTGGCTTTTTTGGCAAGCGCGGGCTGGGTCAGACCCATGGCTTTGCGCTTCGCGGCGATTTGCTCACCTATAAAGGATAGAGTCAGCATAGACCTAATATATGAGGTGTTTAGCCGGAAAGCAACATAATAACCTAATACATTGGGTTATTGGAGTGCCTAGGTATAGGGCTCGCGCTGCGTTGTTTTCAACCCACAGCCCAACCCACAGCAATCGGTGTCTTGTGCGACTTACGCGTACTTTGGCAGTCCCCGCGTATTTGTAAGTTGTTGTAAAATCTAATACCGTTACGCTGTCACGGCAGAGGTCGCGAGTTCGAGTCTTCGTCGTCCCACCATTCATTCCAAAAGAGTTGTTGCGATTTCACAGAAACCAACGAGGGTGCAAAATGGTGCATTTTCTGCACTCTTTTTGCAACGCCTTTTCGTTTAAGAAGGACAGCTGATCGCTTATAGTCGAGAATTGCTCTATGCGTTATACACCTGCAAACCAAAGGCTAGACACGCGGTTCCGTTTTTATGAGATAAAGCGGGTATTCCTTGCGTGTCCCGGCGATCTTTCGGCAGAGCGTTCTAAATTTATGCGACTGCTGGAAACAGTCAACAACCTCCGTGCCCACAGCCTAGGTTTTCACTTGCAGGCTGTTGGCTGGGAGCGTGTTATTCCTTCCCACGGACGGCCACAGAGTCTCATCAACCAAGAGCTGTACACAGCAGATCTGGTCGTTGTCATGTTCTGGAACCGAATAGGTAGCCCAGCCTCCGATCGTTCTTCGGAGACGGGGACAATGGAGGAATATAAGCTTGCGAGGAGCACGTTTGCACGACACGGTTTTCCTACGGTCTGGGTATATTTCAAAAGCCCGACTGCAGAGCTCGATGATCAACTGCAAGGAGTCTTGGAATTTCGCCGTTTCTCTAGAAAAAGGTCGGGATATTTTTCTTCCGCGACTTCGCAAGTACAGCAGAGTGGGAGGAGATGTTTCGTGAGCATCTCGTGGCATATCTCGACGGCTTGCAACGTTGGCAAATTGAAGCAAACTTCGAGGCCATGAGACCACAGGATGCAATTCTTCACGGGCGTTTTCTGGGGGAAGGCATCTACAACTGGGGTGCGCCCCTGAAATTCACCATCGATTTGGATGGAGACGGCAATGACGAGCAAATCGCCTTCTATCATGATCATGGAGCAGAAGGGTTGCGCGTCAGGAGGTTCGACAAGGAACTTTACTTGAGCCTGCCGCAGGAGATGCATTCCTTAGATTCCACTGGAAGAAACACCGAACCTGCGTACTTCCATTTAGCGATCAAGGACGTCAATGGTGACTGTCTTCCCGAGATTTTGATTGCGAATCGCCCTAATGTTGGTGAGGTTATCGTGGGCATCTGGGGGTTCAAAGGGACAGAGCGAGAGCTTAGACCAGAAACATTTGGGCTGCTTGGTGTCCTCAAGGGGCAATACACCGTCTTCGTGCTTGAGGGAGGTCAAATTAGGCTTCCATATGGTTCTATCGGCGCATCTTTCGCATACCGGTGGCGTGGTGATCAATTCGAAGAAACACACGAAGAGTAGGCCTTTTCGTGTCAAGATACAAACCAGCAGGCTGGGGAAAAACGAGTCGAGCGAGATAGGTCCGTCTGACTGGTGTCTTTCACGGCGGTAACACGGGTTCAAATCCCGTCGGGGACGCCAAATCTTTTCAAGCAGTTGCACCGGATTTCGGCATTTTTTGTTCGGTGACGCCTAGATGACGTTCGGAACCAAAAAACACATCTGGTGGAAGTGGAAATGATGTGGAAGAGGTGCGGTTTATACGGACGCTACCAATGCTGCTGCACACTTTTCTGCCTGCTTTTCTGCATGCAGCACTAATCGTTCGAGAAAAGGGACAAGCGGACGTTCGCTTTGATTGTCCGTTAACACATACGGCTGCCAGATTCCAGCGCCATCAATACGTATTCGGTAGTCCAGCAATCGCCTATGCGTGATTTGATCGCGGACGGACTTTAATTCATCAATAAAATTTTGCGTGTCGGTGGATGACAGTGCATCTCGGATTGGGCTAGTCGGCATATTTGAAATAATGGCTTGTCGGGCCTTGGCGTAGGAAACGCCTTGCTTGCGGCCAGCAGTAGCTTCAGGAAAGCCCAGACTAAGAGTAAGGTTTAGCAATTGACCAAAGGCTTCAAATGCGCCGCCCGCATGAAAGATTGAAGCTTCACTTTCTTTTACCAATCTGGTTTGAGTTTCATTTTCGCCCAAAATGGCGGAGTGCTCCAGCGTTGCTCGAATGTCGTTAAGACACGCGCGGGCTGCTGCTAGCCGAAATATAAACGTATAGCAGTAATTTTCTATGTCGAAATGTTTTGGCTGTAGTTTCTGATAGGCGTATTGGATCAGTGCCTCGGTGGATAAGTGAAGATCAGCGATGGAGTCTGCCATGTTGATGCGTTTAGATTCCATTTGTAGGCGTTATGATTGCTACCTTATGCAACGCATCAGAAACTCAGATGTAAAAAAAATGTGATGTTATGAGAAGCTACGCGGCTTCGGCGGCAGGGGGCAAGGGTACTTCCACCGGGGTCTTGCCAAAGGACTCTACACAAGCAACTGCACAACGTTCGAGTGGGCTGCTGCGTTTTCTTCAGAAACCCGCCTGAGCGTGCAGATCCGTGGGGACCTTGACGAAGCCTTCATCATTCAGTCGATACGGTTGTTTCTATGAGGCCTGCAACCTGGTTCCATACACGCGGGTCATTCTCAATTTCATGGTGGGGACGATTGAAAGTGCGGACGAACCAGTTGTAGTTATTACAATTGACAGCTCTGTAGCCGTACTTCATCCGAACGTTCCCGAGAATCGTGGTTAGTGCGGAGTCAGCTGCTACGATATGTGACCGTCCATGGAGAGGTCCATTGGGCTGATAAAGATTGATCGCTTTGGCCACATTTGAAGGGATGAGGGTGGACTCTTGATGAAATTTGGAAATGATGTCGAGTTGAATAGTAAGCAGCACCGGTATTCCAAGCCGCTGTAGTCCTTTAGCCAAAACCGCCGTTTGTGAAGCGCCCCAGCTGTGACCATAAATAACGATTCTTGCCTGCTTTCTCTCCTCACTCGAAACAAAGCCGTCATGATCTCTATCCAGATGGCCCATGATGTATGACAAAGCGGCCTTTTCGTCATGATTCGAAAACACCTTCACGCTGACTCCGTTTGTGTACCTCTCCCGCAAGTAGGACGCAAACAGCACTTCTGGATGACTCGTATCGTCCGCTTTGACAAAGCCGCCAACGAAGCCAATAACGATAGTTTCGGTGGATGCGATTTCCGAAAGTCTTCGATTAGAAGAATCCCGTGCACAGACGAGTCGCAACGCCTCAATAGCGTCGTTGGCCGGATACTTCTCGCACACGGACTTCGCCAGGATCGGCATAAGCGGAGGTTTGTTCGCAACAGGCGACAATGTTTGCGCTGCGCTCGCAGGATCGATACCGAGAGCAATTGTCAAGAAAATGATTCCCACGACCAACGATCTCAGCATTTGTTGAATATCACCCTTCGTTGACTGCTCGGAGGCCCTACGTAAATAGGGCTGCACCGTGTGTATTGTCGGCGGATGCGAATCAGCACACGGAGCGTATCACAGAAGCCATCAAGAAAAACAAATAACGCTGCTGGTCGTTCGAGGAGCTGGAGGTCAAATATGTTGCGCGCGTGTGACTTGCCGATTTCGTCTTTTATTCGGTATTAGGCGATCAACGCAAAGCTGCGCCAGCGAGAGGTGCAGCTCTGCTATTTCACTGCATCTGTTACTTCTGCCAGTTCGCAAGCCCTACCTACTCGGACTAACTTCGCTCGCAGCTTTGGCCAGAGTTACCGCTGGCCGGAGATGACGAACGAATCCGCAAATTCTCTGGTGACATTTGCCTCGTCATATTCCCATTGATGGAGGAAGTGGAATGCGCAATACACTTGCTTTGCTTGTTTTAGCCTGTGGCGCCGGAGCCTCCGGTTTTGCTCAAACAACAGACATGCAGCGGTTACAGAACACGGTCCAGCAATCAGAACAACTCACGGAAGAACTCAATGCGCGTCCGACCGCGGTCGAGGAATGGCAAACTGTGTCGCCTCAAGTCGCAAACGCCAGTATTGCTCAGCCTGCGGCCACGGACAATCCTCCACAACCCGCAATCCTGGACAGTCCGGAAGCAGCGAAACCCAAGCCGGCCGAGAGTCCCAGCAAGCCGGCAAAACCTCCCGCAGATGAGGACAAAGCCAAAGTTCGCCTGGATATCTACGGTTTTGCCATGTTGGATATGGGCTACGACGTGGACCAGAACGATCCTCTATGGTTTGACGTGATGCGTCCCACCAAGCTGCCCGCCTTTGCTAATGAATTTGGCCAAAATGGAAATTTTTATTCCGGCGTTCGTCAGACGCGCTTTGGCGTGAAGGGCTATTTTCAAACTCCAATGGGAGAACTGAAGACCATCTTTGAGTGGGAGTTGTTTGGCGTAGGCGTGGATGCCGGCCAAACTACATTTCGCTTGCGGCAAGCGTGGGGTGAGTTGGGACCAGTCGGTGCCGGTCAAAGCTGGAGCCCATTCATGGATCCTGATGTATTTCCTAACTCGCTTGAGTACTGGGGACCGAACGGAATGGTTTTCTTCCGCAATGTCCAGGTGCGATGGATGCCGATGAACAAAGGCAACCATCAACTTTGGTTCGCGTTGGAGCGCCCCGGCGCAAGCGGTGATCTGGGCGTAGCAGCAACCAGAATCGAACTGCAAAACATCCAGGGACGTTTTCCCGCGCCTGATATTTCCGGGCGCTTCCGCTGGGGTGGCCAGCGCGGCCACGTTCAGATTGCTGGGATCGTCCGCTACATCGCCTGGGACGATAACAAGCCGGTAGCTCCCTTCAATTTTTCCGGCAACACCTGGGGCTGGGGAGTGAATTTAAGTTCCGTTGTGCCTGTGGCGAAAAAAGATGATTTGAAGCTGCAAGTCACATATGGCCACGGCGATGAAAACTACATGAACGATGCGCCGATTGATGTAGCGCCGATCGCGACACCAAATAACGTGATCCGTCCAATTAACGGCGAGGCTTTGCCGGTCTTTGGCATGTTGGCATTCTACGACCACTATTGGAGCGAAAAGTGGAGCACCAGTCTTGGATATTCCATGTTGAAAATAGACAATTCTCCGCTGGAACTCCCATCAGATTTTCGGCGCGGCCAGTATGCCCTGATCAACCTGCTCAGCTATCCCGTCAAGAACGTAATGATTGGCGGCGAATTCCAGTGGGGCAAGAGAAATAACTTCACTGATGGTTTTGAAGTCAGCGACCGTCGCATTCAATTCGGGTTTCGTTACAACTTCGACTTCAAGTTCGATGTTGCCAAATAAAAAACTGAATAACGTTGGAGTCGGCTTGCTGTCACCCATACCCCGATATTTCAACCTCAACGTCAACTCTGAAGCGTCTTAAGCAAGTTTTTCGATTTCAAAGTTTAGGGGTTAACAAATGAATTCTTCGCCAGTTGTAGAGATGATGAAACGAAAGATCGCAATAACCGTCGCATTTGTACTAATGTGCATGTTTGCCGCTACTCCGGCGGCGTTTCCGCAGGCTGCAGCCAAAGCTGCGCCTCAAACCGCAGGCCATCAAAGTCCGGTAGCGCCTACCAAAGAGCAGGTGCAGGACGCCGTCAACGAAGCATTCAAGAAATTCAAAAGCAACACTGAAGGAAAGAATGCTGACTACATTCCAGAACTGGACAAAGTCGATCCCAATCTTTACGGCATCGCCGTTATCACCGCGGATGGACAAATCATTACTGCCGGTGATGTGGACAAGGCATTTTCCATTCAGTCGATCTCCAAAGTTTTCAGCCTGGCCCTGGCCATGGAAGAGCTGGGTCCAGACAAAGTGTTTGAGAAGATCGGCTCGGAGCCCACGGGGCGGCCGTTTAATTCTGTCGAAGCTGTGGTCGATATGCCTTCACATACCGGCAACCCGCTGGTGAATGCCGGCGCAATCGCCACGGTGAGCCTGATCACCGCGCCCAACGCGGACGCAAAGTACAACAGGATCCTTGATTTCTACAGCAAGGCGGCAGGCGCCAAGCTCACCATTCTTGATGATGTCTACAAATCCGAAGCTGCCACCAACGCTGGAAACAAAGCGCTGGCCGCTCTTCTGCTCAAGTATGAGCGCATCTATGCCGATACCCTGGAGTCGGTAGACGTTTACACCAAGCAATGCTCTATCGGTGTGACCGCCAAGCAACTGGCCATGATGGGCGCCACGCTGGCGAATTTCGGCGCCAATCCCGTAACCGGTGAGCAGGTGATCAAGCGGGAGAACGTTCCGGAAATTTTAGCCACGATGACGATGGCTGGTCTCTATGACGGTTCAGGCGGCTGGGCGTGGCACGTAGGGCTGCCGGCGAAGAGTGGCGTAGGCGGCGGAATTGTCGCCGTAGTTCCCGGCAAAGGGGCGATTGCGGTATTTGCACCACCGCTCGATAAAGCTGGCAACAGCGTAAAAGCTCAGTTGGCCATTGCCTACGTCGCGGAGAAGCTCGGAATCAATCTGTATTCACCGCGCTCCGTGGGAGTGAAGTGATTGTGAACGACTGAACGCTTATCTCCAGGCTTTGAAGCCGGTAGGGTGACGAGCATGAATATGGGCCGAATTCTTTATGGAAGTTGGAAAATCCTGGCGAGCATCATCCTGCTCGCCTCCGTTGGCTATGGCCAGGCGAACTCTTCAACGCCTGTATCTTCGCCGGCTAACTCTGGACTCGGTGAGCAGGAAAAATCTGAGCTCGTCAACAAACTTGATCAGCTACTGGAGCAGAACCAGAAACTTGAAGACCATGCGCGACTAGTGGAAGAGCAGAACCGACAGCTTTTGGATGCGATTCGAAAAATTCGTGAGAAGCTTGCAGGCCAACCCGTTGCCGGAACTCAGGCGCCAGAGCAAACCCTGACTGAAAAATCCACTCCTGATCCCGCCAATACAACTGGATACGTCAATACAGCTTCTGTGTCTGGGCCGGCCCAGCCCAGCACAGAGCCGGTTGACGCTGGAGATGTCTCCGTCACGCAGGAGGAGCAACCCCAGGAGAAGAAAAAATGGGGGACGTACACTCCCAATCTGGGTTTCAAGTTGGCCGAAACCAAGTACGGCGATCTCAATGTAAGCATCTACGCATACACCCGTTACTTGAATCAGCGATTACTCAATGCCACATATACGAATGCATTCGGGAATACTTCAACCATCCAGCAGCGTCAGGACTTTCAGCTGCAGAAGGTTCAGATAAAGTTCCTGGGCTGGATACTGAATCCGAAATTTCGATATTTTCTCTACACTTGGACTTCTAACCCGACCCAGGGCCAGGGTGCGCAAGTGGTGGTCGCCGGAAATCTAGGATACGTATTCAACAAGCACTTCACCTTTTCGGCCGGGATCACTTCGTTGCCGGGCACGCGGAGTGTGGAAGGCAACTTTCCCTTCTGGCTTGGTGTGGATACCCGCCTGATCGCTGACGAGTTCTTTCGTCCGTCGTACACCTCGGGCATTTGGGCCAAAGGCGATATCACGGACAATCTCCGCTACCAGGTCATGCTCGGCAATAACCTGAGCACGCTGGGTGTGAGCGCTCTCCAACTTGACAATAATTTCAGCACCTTATCCAGCGCGCTCGTTTGGGAGCCACTGGGCGACTTTGGCGTGGGCTTTGGCGACTTTGAGCACCATGAAAAACTGGCCGCACGCATAGGCGCGCATTTCACCCGAAGCCACGAAACTGCGGAGGAGCAGCCCAACAGCCAGGACTTCGAGAACACCCAGATACGCCTCGCCGACGGGACCATCATCTTCACCCCGAATCTCTTCGGGCCCGGTACCACGGTGAATACGGTGAATACCAAGATGGCCGATTTCGACAGCGGTCTCAAATATCACGGCCTCTCACTGGACGGCGAGTACTTCATGCGCTGGCTCAATAACTTCACCGGCTCTGGCGCCGCCGCCAGCCTTCCCAGCCTTTTTGATCAAGGCTTCCAGATGCAAGCCTCGGCGATGCTGATACCTAAAACGCTGCAGTTCTATGCCGGAGGGTCCACCGTGTTCGGCAAGTTCGGCAATCCATATGACACTCGGGTTGGATTGAATTGGTTCCCACGGAAGAACAAAGTCATCCGCGTGAACAATGAGTTCCTTTATCTCTACAATTCTCCCGTCGGCTACACATCCGTTCCCTTTGCGGTTGGAGGCAAAGGCCTTGTTTTTCATTCGAACGTGGAACTGGCTTTTTGAGAAAGGATACGCATGAGCAGAGCGCGCAAATATGAGGCTCGTAAATTGGTGCGATTTGCTTTTGTAGTCCTCATTTTCTTGTTCGGTTGGTGCGATCCTGCACTGGCCCAGCAGCCCGCTTTCGATCCAGCCCAGGATGAGGTGAACGATTCTCACTTCCATCTGACCAATTACATCCAGGAAGGCACGGACATCCACAAGTTTCTGCAAATCATGGGCACGAAGGTGGGCCGCGTCGCGCTTTTTGGTATTCCTCTGCAGCAGCAGTGGTCTTTTCGCAACTCCGGCGAGCGCGCGCCAACCTACTATCTCGAATCTGATTCACCGCTCTACTACTACTCATTCACTGACGCATTTATCGCCATGGCTTACAAGTCACTCACGAAGGAAGAGCAGGCGCGCTTCGATCCTATGATCACCGGCTTCAACCCCTCTGACATGTATGCCACGGACCACATCAAGCGTGTGCTCAAAACATTTCCGGGAGTGTTTACCGGCATCGGCGAGTTCAGCATTCATAAGGAGTTTGTCTCTGCCAAAGTTGCAGGCGAGGTAGCCAGTCTGGACGATCCTGCTCTCGACCGGATTCTGGATTTCTGCGCAGAGAGCGGTTTGCTGGTAATCCTTCACAATGACATGGATACCCCGTTTCCCAAAGAGGGCAAGCCGCCGGCTTATCTTGAACAAATGAAGAGCCTGATTAAGCGGCATCCGAAGACCACGATCATATGGGCGCATACCGGAATGGGGCGTATCGTCAGACCGGTGGAGCATCACGCCGCGGTACTGGAATCCATGTTAAAAGATCCGGCCTTCAGCCATCTCTATTTCGATATCTCATGGACTGAGGTAGCGAAATACATCACGGCAACTCCTGAAGCCACAAAAACTGCTGCCGATCTTCTCAACCGCTACCCTGACCGTTTTCTCTTTGGCACGGATGAGGTCGCGCCCACGAACCAGGAGTCATATCTAAAGATATATTCTCTTTACGATCCATTGTGGAAGCTGCTTACTCCGGAAACATCAGCGAAGGTGCGGAAGGGAAATTACGAACGCCTGTTCGACGAAGCTCGGCGCAATGTTCGAGCCTGGGAACGCGCGAACCTGAAGGCTCAAGTGTCCCAAGAAAATGCCCCTCATGAGGATGTTCCAGTCTCACGTGCCACAGACCCTGGTCCGTAGTGGCCACATGAATTACCACGTTTTTCTTCAGTTAATGCGCTCCCGCAACCGACCTGGTCCCTCGGTGGTCGGTTGCGCATCGCGCTTTAAGAGATGGAGCTGTTATGTCTTAGTAGCGAGACACCGCGATCAGAGCCCAGATCCGGGATGGGTATTAGGGTTGACCTTGATATGGTTCTCGATCTTTCTGCCCCCGGCATGTTCGCCGGCAATCTTGGCAGCCTGGTCCTTGGCCGTAGATGTGTGCACGGTTCCAGTTAACATGATTTGTGTGTCGGTAACATGAACAGCGACGCTCGAATAAGCCATGTGCGCGTCTTTACCTAAATCGTCCTGAATGGTTTGCTCCAAAGCGCGATCATCAGGATTGGGTTCAGCATCCGCGTGTGGAGGCGCTTCAGCTGGCTGCTGCGCCTGGGACTGATCTGAAGCCGGCGGATTCTGCGACTGGGGCTGCTGAGCTAACGCATAAACAGCCGCAAACATGACTATCGAGAGCAGTGCGAGTTTGATGGAAACGTGCTTCATCTTGGGTGATCTCCTAACTCTTTGGGATGGATTCGAGATTATCTATTTTCGTTGTCTTCGAGCACTATGAAAATCCAGGGCGTGAAATTGGCGAC
>Ga0206965_10353_pt1 | contig 12223 bp, 12 predicted proteins | sample Alteio_BWOrgHeat_26_FD_152973 | JGI IMG/M metagenome (GOLD analysis project Ga0206965, IMG submission 152973) | Enriched cells from forest soil in Barre Woods Harvard Forest LTER site, Petersham, Massachusetts, United States -... | ecosystem: Environmental > Terrestrial > Soil > Temperate forest >...
TGCGATCTGCAAAATCTTGGCTTTGAGCACGGCGCGGTAAAAACACGTTATGAGTTTGACCGCCGTACATTCGAAAAAATTGATATCGGCGATAAAATACAGCTCCATATGACCCGCTGTATCCTTTGCTACCGTTGTGTGTTTGTAGCTAACCAGCTTACTGACCACCGTTACCATGGGATTTTAAACCGCGGCGATCATTCTGAAATATCAACTTATATTCAGCACGCAGTTGATAATGATTTTTCAGGGAATGTTATTGACGTTTGCCCGGTGGGTGCGTTAACTGATAAAACTTTTCGCTTTAAAAACCGTGTTTGGTTTACCAAACCGGTTGAAGCTCACAGAGAATGCGATCATAAAGATTGCAACGGCAAAGTAACCCTGTGGTATAAAGGCGAAGAGGTGCTGCGTGTAACTGCACGTAAAGATCAATATGGCGAGGTGGAAGAATTTATTTGCAACACCTGCCGCTTTGATAAAAAGAAAACCTCGGATTGGGTAATTGACGGGCCGCGCCATGTATCCAATAAATCGGTTATCAGTTCTAATCATTATGATTTTATACCTTTGCCGGTAGTAAAAACTAACCCGGTACTGATAGAGGCTAATAAAGAACAATTTGAACGGGAGACACGCTTATAATGGAACTTGCAGATATCATAATTAAATTTGCCCTGGTAGTGATCATCTTTGCCATCAGCTTACTGATCGCGTTGTATTCTACCTATGCTGAACGTAAAGTAGCGGCATTTTTCCAGGACAGGCTGGGCCCGAATCGTGCAGGCCCCTGGGGTATTTTACAGCCCTTTGCCGATGGTGGTAAAATGTTTTTAAAAGAAGAAATCATCCCGGCAACTGCCAGCAAGTTCTTGTTTATCGCAGGGCCTTCGCTATCCATATTCACCGCTTGCATTGGTTCAGCTGTTATCCCATGGGGAAAGCAGTTAGTAATCGCCGGTCATACTGTTGACCTTCAGGTTACTGATATTAATGTGGGTGTACTGTACATACTCGGCGTGGTTTCTCTTGGTGTTTACGGTGTTATGATAGGTGGTTGGGCGTCAAACAACAAATATTCGTTATTGGGCGCCATACGTGCAGCATCACAAAACATCAGCTACGAAATTTCAATGGGCCTGGCCATCATCGCCCTTTTATTGGTTACCGGCACCCTAAGCTTACGCCAGATTGCCGAACAACAGCACGGCTTTTGGGCTAACGGCTGGTTCACCTGGAACTTTTTTAAACAGCCATTAGGCTTTTTATTATTTATTGTTTGTGCTTTTGCAGAAACTAACCGTACGCCGTTCGACCTTCCGGAATGCGAAACCGAACTGATCGGCGGTTATCATACCGAGTACTCTTCCATGAAACTTGGTTTTTACCTGTTTTCCGAGTATATCAATATGTTTGTTTCGGGTGCAGTAATGGCTACCCTTTATTTTGGCGGCTATAATTTCCCGTTTATGGACATGATTCACTCGCCAAACCTGGTAGCGATCCTGGGTGTAGTCGCATTGTTCGCAAAGATATTTTTCTTTATATTCTTTTTTATGTGGGTGCGTTGGACCATCCCCCGTTTCCGTTACGATCAGTTAATGGACCTGGGCTGGAAAGCATTAATCCCACTGGCAATTGCCAATATTGTTATCACCGGAATTGTTATTACTTTTTTAAACAGATAAGCGTTTTAAACAGATGGAAGCATTAAGTAATAAACGAAAAGTAATGGAATCAAAGCCGCTCAATTTTTTGGAGCGGATCTATTTGCCAGCCATATTTCAGGGCCTGGCCATTACCATGAGGCACTTTTGGAGGAAACCTGTAACTATACAGTATCCTGAACAACAACGCGAGTACTCTGAAAATTTCAGGGGCCTGCATTCTCTTAAACGTGACGAAAATGGCAAGGAACGTTGCACTGCCTGCGGTTTGTGTGCATTATCATGCCCGGCAGAAGCCATTACCATGACGGCTGCAGAACGCCAGAAAGGTGAAGAACATTTATATCGCGAAGAAAAATACGCGGCTGTTTACGAGATCAATATGCTGCGCTGCATTTTTTGCGGTTTATGCGAAGAAGCTTGCCCGAAAGAAGCAATTTACCTGGACGGCCCGCACGTAACTTCAGACTATTTGAGAAAAGATTTTATATACGGTAAGGACAAATTAGTAGAAGCCCCATTAAATCAATAAAGAAGTTTTATACCTTTGCCCCGCACTTTAAAGGGTAAGGTATTTTGTAAATATAAACCATGAGTACTTTTTACTTCATCGCATTTTTGTCAATCTTTTTTTCGATACTGGTTATCTCTGCGAAAAATCCTGTACACAGCATTCTTTACCTCGTACTAACATTTTTCACGTTTACCATTCATTATATTTTGATGAACGCCCAGTTTTTAGCTGTGGTAAATTTCATTGTGTATATGGGCGCTATCCTGGTATTGTTTTTATACACTTTGATGTTGATCAACCTGAATAAAGAATCGGAACCTCGCAAATCCGGCCTCATTAAGCTTGCCGCAGTTGTTGGCGGCGGTTGCTTTTTAACCACCATTATCGCAGCATTAAAAGCATTCAAAATTTCACAACCGGTAATGCTGCAGGACCCAAACCTGGGCCTGGTAAAAAACTTAGGAAAAATCTTGTTCAACGAATATTTACTGCCATTTGAAGTTTCGTCCATCCTGTTGTTATCAGCAATGGTTGGCGCTGTTTTACTGGCAACTAAAGACCCCAAAACAACCTGATGGAAACACTATCAAAAAACATACAAGCAATTCCGCTTAACCATTACATCTTATTATGTTCTATCATATTTTCGATAGGGGTTATCGGTGTTTTGATCCGCAGGAATGCTATCGTCATTTTCATGTCGGTTGAGTTGATGCTGAATTCAGTAAACCTGCTGTTAACTGCGTTTTCCGTTTACCGCGGGGATGCAACCGGACAGGTTTTCGTATTCTTTATCATGGCGCTGGCCGCTGCAGAGGTAGCGATCGGCCTTGCTATCATCGTGATGATCTATCGAAATACAAACTCTATAGACATTAATGTGCTGAACAGGTTGAAATGGTAGGCCCCCCAACCCCCTAAAGGGGGAGCAAGAGGGATTTCGGGAGTCGAAATTTCGACCCGATAGCTATCGGGTTCGGATTAAAAAAAACAAAAACACCTCATCCCCTTTATTTAGGGGTTGAAAACTAATTAAATAACAATTAAAATTCCCCCTTTAGGGGGTTAGGGGGGCATATGGATAATTACATCTGGCTTATTCCTGTACTACCGTTAGCCGGTTTTATTATTAACGGCTTAGGCCGCAACACCCTGTCGAAAGGCGTTATTGGCTTTTTGGGCAGTTTACTGGTGCTGATTTCTTTTGGCTTAAGCCTGGGCCTGTTTTTGCAGATCAATTCAACACACACACCCATCAACGTAAACTTATTTACCTGGTTTTCAGTCGGTATATTCAAGTTTCCATTTGCTTTTTTGGTTGATCAGCTAAGCGCATTAATGCTGCTCATCATCACCGGTGTAGGCTTCCTCATCCATTTATATTCTGTGGGATATATGAAAGATGATGCAGGTTTCGGTAAGTTTTTCGCCTACCTCAACCTGTTCGTTTTCTTTATGCTTTTACTGGTATTGGGTTCAAACTACCTGATCATGTTCATCGGCTGGGAAGGTGTGGGCCTTTGCTCGTATCTGCTTATCGGTTTCTGGTATACCAACCCCGATTATGCTGATGCTGCCAAAAAAGCATTCATTATGAACCGTATTGGCGATCTTGGTTTCATCATCGGTATATTTCTCCTGATCTATATTTTTCATAGCGCCAGCTTTGCGGATATCTTCCCTAACGCAGGCGTTGGTAAATATGCAGGCGCACCTTATGTATTAATCACTTTGCTGTTATTTGTTGGTGCTGTTGGTAAATCGGCCCAGTTGCCCCTGTTTACCTGGCTTCCTGACGCAATGGCCGGCCCGACACCGGTTTCAGCGCTCATCCACGCCGCTACCATGGTAACCGCAGGTGTTTATATGATAGCCCGCTCAAACATCTTATTTACTTTAGCACCGGTTACCCTGCACGTAATATCTATTGTAGGCTTATCAACTGCTGTGCTGGCGGCCGTTATTGCGCTAACACAAACAGACATTAAAAAAGTACTGGCTTACTCAACTGTTTCGCAATTGGGTTATATGTTTTTAGGTTTAGGCGTTGGCGCCTATACCGGCGCATTCTTCCACGTGCTTACGCATGCATTCTTCAAGGCTTTATTATTCCTTGGCGCCGGTTCGGTAATCCACGCGGTTAGCGGCGAACAGGATATGCGTAAAATGGGCGGCCTTAAAGGTAAACTGCCTAAAACTTACATAACGATGCTCATCGGCACTATTGCGATTGCAGGTATACCGCCATTCGCAGGTTTCTTTTCAAAAGATGAAATATTGGCGCACGTTTTTGCACAAAGCCCGGCTATGTGGGTAATCGGCGTTATTACAGCCATGTTCACCTCATTCTACATGTCCAGGATGTTGTACCTTACCTTTTTCGGTAAGTTCCGCGGCACGCACGAACAGGAGCATCATTTACACGAATCGCCAGCTGCAATGACCATTCCGCTAATTGTATTGGCAGTACTATCTATACTTGGCGGCTTTATAGGCATACCCGAGTCATTAGGCGGCCATGATTGGCTGGCCCAATTTTTAGCACCCGTATTTAAACAATCAGCCGCTATTTTAACAGAAGCGCCTTTGGCAAATTCTACAGAATGGACCCTGATGGGCTTATCCGTTGCCGGTGCATTAGTAGCTTTGGGTTATGCATACAACAAATATGTAACGAAAGCCCATGTGCCGGTAGCAGATACCGAAGAACGCCCTGCACTGGCTGACTTATCGTACCATAAGTTTTATATCGACGAATTGTATGATATGATCATCCGCAAGCCGTTGGATGCACTATCTGTGTTCGCGTATAAGGTGGTTGATAAAATGGGTATTGACGGGGTTGTTAACGGATTGGGTAAAGGATCAATGGAGGCAAGCAAGGGCCTGCGCCTTTTGCAAACCGGGAATGTAGGTTTTTATATTTTCATGATGGTTTTGGGGATCATTTCCATATTAATGACTCTTGTTTTTAAATTTTAAAAAACGTTTAACGTTTACAATATAAAATGACGGTTAGTATCTTAATTTTTTTGCCGGTAATTGCAGCCCTCGCAGTATTGTTATTTAAAAACAATGCGGCCAAACACGCTGCCTTAACTTTTGCGGTTGCCGAACTGGTTTTAGCTGCCTTATTTCTATCCAAATTCGTACCCGATGCCTCGTTTCAGTTTGTAACTGATGTGCCCTGGATCCCCAAATTTGGTATTTACTTTAACGCCGGGATTGATGGGATAAGCATGATGATGGTTTTGCTGACCACCTTGTTGGTTCCGCTCATCATTTTAACAACCTACAAGCATCAATATAAAAATGCCAATGCTTTTTACGCCCTCATTTTGTTTATGCAGGCAGGCTTACTGGTAGTTTTTACCGCTTTGGACGGCTTTTTATTTTATGTTGGATGGGAAGCTGCGCTGATCCCTATTTATTTTATCTGTTCACTATGGGGCGGCGAGAACCGCATCAAAGTAACGATAAAGTTTTTTATCTATACTTTTTCGGGTTCACTGATCATGCTGGTGGCAATTATCTACCTGTATCTTCAAACCCCCGAAAAAACTTATGATCTTTTTCATTTCTATAACCTCGCGCTCAGCGCCAAGCAGCAATCCTGGGTATTCCTGGCATTCTTCATTGCTTTTGCAATTAAGATGCCTTTATTCCCTTTTCATACCTGGCAACCTGATACATATACCGAAGCACCAACCGCCGGCACCATGATGTTAGCAGGCATAATGCTAAAAATGGGCATCTACGGTGTTATCCGCTGGTTAATTCCCAACGCGCCGCTTGGCTATATGCAGTGGTACAGCGTTGTAATTGTGCTGGCAGTAATAGGAATTGTATATGCATCCATTATTGCCTTTACGCAAAAAGACGGCAAACGGCTGGTGGCTTACTCATCCATCGCACACGTTGGTTTAATAGCAGCCGGCATAATTGCCTGGACGTTACAAGGTGTACAAGGTGCCATGATACAAATGCTGAGCCACGGTATCAACGTGGTTGGCTTATTCTTTATCTGGGATATTATAAGCACCCGTTTGGGCACCAGGGAGATAAGCCAATTGGGCGGTATTTCAAAAGTAGCGCCTAAGTTTGCGATAGCATTTTTAATTATAGTTTTAGGCACTGTTGCTCTCCCGCTTACAAACGGTTTCGTCGGCGAATTCCTATTGCTCAGCAGTGTATTCACCGTAAACATCTGGCTGGTTACTTTTGCCGGATTAACCATGATATTTGGTGCAGTTTATATGTTGCGGATGTATAAGCAAGTAATGCAGGGCGAAACTAACGCGTTAACTGTCACATTTACTGATATCTCCGGTAGTGAAATACTGGCGCTTGGCATCATTTGCGTGCTTATAATTGTTATTGGCATTTATCCGCAGCCAATCCTTCATATTTCGGAGGCGGCGGTTACAAAATTAGTTGAAACGATGAATCTTAAATTTTCCCAGGTAAAACCATGAGTACCTTAATAATCATTTCTACTTTACCTATATTATTGCTGTATTTAGGTTTGTACAAAGCCCAAAAAGCTTTGTTACCCGTTACGCTCATTGGTTTAATCGCCGCTTTGGGCTGCACCGTTGCTTCCTACACTTCAAATGATACCGCTACCCCTATTTATAGCGGCATGATGCTGTTCAACAATTTCTCAGCCGTATTTTCAGGGATCACTATTATAACCACCATACTGATCCTTTTACTCTCACGCGGTTATTTTGAAAAGATAAGCAACCATATTGCCGAATATTATGCCATTATACTATTTGCATTAGCCGGTGTTATTGTAATGGTTTCTTTTTATAACCTGGTAATGCTGTTTATCGGCATCGAGATCATGTCAGTTAGCTTGTACATCCTTGCCGGCATTAAAAAAACCGATTTTGCTTCAAATGAAGCTGCCTTAAAATACTTCCTGATGGGGGCATTTTCAACCGGCTTCCTGCTATTTGGCATCGCTTTAATATATGGTTCAACAGGTTCATTTAACCTCGAAACTATCCGCAACTGGGTAGTTCAAAACCCGCACAGCCTTGATCCTATGTTTTATGCAGGGATCTTGCTTATCGTGGTAGGCCTTTGCTTTAAAGTTGGCGCAGCTCCTTTCCATTTCTGGACTCCGGATGTTTATGAAGGCTCGCCTACTCTGATCACCGCGTTCATGTCGACTGTTGCAAAAACCGCCGCATTTGCTGCCTTTTTACGTTTGTTCAGCGCCTGCTTCGCGCCGGTGTCTGATTTCTGGGTTCCTGTTTTATTGGTGATCACTATTATCACACTTTTCATAGGCAACATCACCGCGCTTTACCAGCAAAGCTTTAAACGTATGCTTGCATTTTCGAGCATTTCGCATGCAGGTTATTTATTGTTTGCCATCGTTGCGCTGGGCGCAAGTTCAGCAAACTCGGTATTCATGTATGCAACTGCCTATTCTATTGCTTCAATCATCGCATTCGGCGCTTTAATATTGGTTCAGCAGCAGTCAGGAAGCGATAATTTTGAAAGCTTTAACGGCCTGGCCAAAAAGAACCCATTCCTGGCGGTAGTTTTAACAATTGCAATGCTTTCATTGGCAGGCATACCGCTTACTGCCGGCTTTATTGGTAAGTTCTTTATGTTCTCGGGGGCGCTGTTACAGTTTAAATTAGTATTGGTTTTATTGGCGGTAGTAAATGCCATTATCAGCATTTTCTATTACTTCAGGGTCATTATAGCCATGTATTTCCGCGATGCAGAACGTACTGAACTTACAGTGCCTGTTTATTACCAATTGGTTTTGGGATTTGCTGCGTTGGTAACGATACTGATAGGTATTTATCCGGGCTTTATTTCAAACCTTATTTAAATCTGTAACATAAGCATTACAAATTCATTTAATATTTGTAGTTTTACAGATATAGCAAATGGATAGTTTTTGGGAACACCTGCAAAATTTAACAGATGCCCGATCAATTATAAGCTTAGGGTTTTTCTTTCTGCTTATCGTTGTTTTTGCTGAAACCGGGCTGTTTTTTGGTTTCTTTTTACCAGGTGACTATCTGTTGTTTATGGCCGGCCTCCTGTGCTCCACAGGCAAATTTGATATTTCTATTTTCACCCTTGTATTATCACTCATCGCAGCAGGCGTTTTAGGCAATTATACAGGGTACTGGTTTGGGTACCGGGCAGGGCCAAAGCTGTTCAATAAACCCAATTCCTTCTTCTTTAAAAAGCATCATATTGTGGTTGCCGAACAATTTTATGCCAAACATGGAGGCAAAGCATTGGTTTTAGGCAGATTTTTCCCAATAATTAGAACTTTTGCACCTATCTTTGCAGGAGTTGTTAAAGTTGATATTAAAAAATTCACACTTTATAACTTTGTGGGCAGTATTGCCTGGGTATGTACATTTACCTTGTCAGGTTATTTTTTAGGCAGGCGATACCCGCAATTAAAAGAATATATTGAGTACATTGTATTTGGATTAATAATAGTAACAAGCATTCCGCTGGTTTATGCATTGTATAAAGGAAAACAGCATAGCGGCGAAAAGGTTAAAGAGTTAAAATAAACTTTATATTATAAATGAGTACACAACATCCATGGCACCAGGTTTCGCCGGGAGAAAATATTCCCGAAATAGTTAACGCAATTATTGAGATCCCTAAAGGATCTAAAGCTAAGTATGAGATCGATAAAGAATCAGGCCTGTTAAAACTCGACCGGGTTTTATTTTCATCGGTAATGTACCCTGCTAATTATGGTTTTATCCCGCAAACTTATTGTGATGACAATGACCCTTTAGACATACTCGTGCTTTGCTCTATCGATGTATTCCCCATGTCGATTATTGAAGCAAAGGTTATCGGTGTAATGCATATGGTTGACAACGGCGAACAGGATGATAAGATCATCGCGGTAGCAAAAAATGACATGTCGATAAACTACGTTAATGACCTTGCCGAGCTCCCTCCGCACGTAATGGTTGAGATTGTACGTTTTTTCAAAGATTATAAAAAGCTGGAAGGCAAAAATGTTACCATTGAACACCTGTTAGGGATGCGATATGCGCATAAAGTGATCAATGAGAGTATGGAATTGTACAAGTCTACTTTTCCCGTGTACCAATAAATAATTTATGGGGCCTGATCTTGAAATAAACGGTTTTTATCTATTCCTTACCCTTTTCCTGGTTTTGCTGAACGGCTTTTTTGTTGCAGCGGAATTTGCTATGGTCAGGGTCCGTGGGTCGCAGGTTGAAATAAAGGCTAAAACAGGCAGTCCGGTGGCTAAAGTTGCCCGGGGCATATTACACAATCTTGATGGTTACCTGGCAGCTACTCAATTAGGTATCACCATTGCTTCACTTGGCTTGGGCTGGGTTGGCCAGGATGTGGTTACTAAACTGATGCTCAACCTGTTTTTTTTATGCGGTGTGGCCATTAAGTCAAGCCTGATCATCAATATCAGCCACGTAGTTGCCTTTGCATTCATTACCATTTTACATATCGTTTTTGGCGAGTTGGCGCCTAAGTCTATCGCCATACAAAGATCCGTGCGCACGGTAATGGCCATTTCGTTGCCGCTCCGCATCTTTTTTGTAGTATTTCAGCCCCTGATCTGGCTCCTTAATGGATTCGCGAATTTTATTTTAAGCTTGTTGGGTATAAAGCCTGTCCAGGGCGAAACCTCCCACAGCTCGGAAGAATTACAATATTTACTGGACCAGGGAAAAGAAACCGGCGCCTTAGATTCAACCGAGCACGAACTGATCCAAAATGTTTTTGATTTTAATGAGCGCATCGTTAAAAACATCATGGTTCCCCGAACGAAAATTTCCGGGATTGAACTTACTACCACTAAAGATGAGTTACTTGAAATTATTATAACAGAAGGCTATTCGCGGATACCGGTTTATGATGATACTATTGATAAGATAGTGGGAATTGTACACGCAAAGGATATTTTACCTTTACTGGCCCATCATGAAGAGATCATTCTAAAGAATATTATCCGCAAGCCTTATTTTATTCCGGAAACCAAAAGGATCAACGACCTGATGAGTGAACTGCAGCAAAAGCGCATTCAAATTGCTATCGTGCTGGATGAATTTGGCGGAACTGCGGGCATGGTAACCCTTGAAGATATTGTGGAAGAGTTGGTTGGCGAGATCCAGGATGAATACGATGAGGAAAAACCAATTGTTGAAACCATAAACGATCGTGAGTTTATTGTGAACGCCCTTGCTCCTATTTACGATGTAAACAGCCATTTACCGCATGACTTACCCGAGGACGGTGATTTCGACACGGTTTCAGGATGGCTTGGCGACATTTTTGGCAAAATACCTGATGTTGGCGAGCAAAAGGAATCAAACGGCTATAATATTACGGTATTGAAAAAGTCCGATCAGAATATTGAATCGGTTAAACTCGAGTTACTGATCAACGAAGAGGATGCCTTAGATTTACATTGATCTGCTTTACCAATGCACCTTTTTTACACACCGGATATTGACCCTTCCAACCAGCAATATTTTCTGAACGAAGAAGAAAGCAAACATTGCGTCCGCGTGCTCCGGCTCGGGAAAGGCGCCGAACTGCAATTGATTGACGGCAAAGGCGGTTTATATACCGCTACGATATTGGATCCCCACCCAAAAAAGGACAACGCTGCAAATAATCTCCATAACAAACAATTTCAATAAAAGAAACCACTATTTACACATAGCCATTGCCCCTACCAAAAATATTGAGCGGGTTGAATGGTTTTTGGAGAAAGCAACAGAAATAGGGATTGACGAGATTTCGTTTATTATCTGCAAACGATCTGAAAGAAAAGACATAAAGCTTGAACGCTTAAACAAGGTGGTTACTTCCGCGGTAAAACAATCCTTAAAGGCATACCATCCGCTGCTGAATGAGCCGGTAAGTCTCGGCGCGTTATTGGCACAGCCTTTTGAAGGCCGGAAATTTATTGCCCATTGCGAAAAAACAGGGAAAACCAGCATCAAGGCAGAACTTCAAACCGGGGGCCGGTATTTAATTTTGATCGGCCCGGAAGGCGACTTCACAACAGCTGAAATTGATGAGGCTTTGCAAAATGGTTTTAAAGCAATAACTTTAGGCGAAAGCCGTTTGAGGACAGAAACAGCTGCACTGGAAACCTGTTTCGAGGTGAATTTTTTAAACAGGGTTAATTGATTCATTTAATATTTGATGATTAATCGGAAAATATCTTATACAGCAATAGGTTTAAAACCCATCGCGATGGTGTGTACCGTTGCGCTGTTAATGCTGATCAGCAGTTTTAGCCCCCCTACCTACAAAATGGCCAAGCTTAAATATAATGGTGGCGGCGATTGGTATGGCGACCGGACAGCGCTCCCCAACCTGATAAAATTTTGCAACGATAACTTAAAAACCAACTTCCAGCCCGAAGATGATGTAGTTGAGGTTGGCAGCGCTGAATTATTTAATTATCCCTTCATTTTTATGACGGGGCATGGCAATGTGATTTTTTCGGACCAGGAAGCTCAAAACTTACGGAAATATTTAACCGGTGGCGGCTTTTTGCATATCGACGATAATTATGGCCTCGATCCTTATGTACGTCCTCAAATGAAAAAAGTATTTCCGGAGCTTGATTTTGTTGAGTTGCCGGTTAACTATCCCATCTATCACCAAAAGTTTGATTTTCCGACCGGCTTACCAAAAATCCATGAGCATGACGGTAAACGGGCGCAAGGTTTGGGTTAATTTACAAAGGTCGGCTGGTATGCTTTTACACCTACGAGTGCGACCTGGGCAATGGCTGGGAAGATTTTGGCACCTACGCTGGCGACACACAAGAAACGCGCTCAAAAGCCTTAAAAATGGGCGCCAACCTGGTACAGTATGTTTTAACCCAGCAATAAACCAATCCATCACTGATCAACTAACCTCTAATCACCATCCCAAAATGTACAAAGTAAAAGTAAACGATAAATACAACTACGAAATTGAAAAGAATGGTGACGGTTTATTAATTGACAATGAAAAGATTACGGCA
>Ga0206965_10355_pt1 | contig 12214 bp, 11 predicted proteins | sample Alteio_BWOrgHeat_26_FD_152973 | JGI IMG/M metagenome (GOLD analysis project Ga0206965, IMG submission 152973) | Enriched cells from forest soil in Barre Woods Harvard Forest LTER site, Petersham, Massachusetts, United States -... | ecosystem: Environmental > Terrestrial > Soil > Temperate forest >...
TACTTATTTCAAGCGGCTTATGGGCCTCCAGTACCCGCTCATCCACCCCCTCATACCGTCCGCAGAGGAGGACGAGGGATACATTCCCCTTCACCCCAACCCTCTCCCCGTCGGGGAGAGGGAGGCGAGGCGACGCCGAGCGGGTGAGGGGGCTGATGAGATCACACGCCAGTTTCTGCGTCAGCGGCGTCCCGCGTGGCGTAAAATAAATAAGCTGGGCACCAGGCAGAAGGCACAAGGCACTTTTGATAGCTGCATCCAGCACATCTGGGCGCATGACCATACCCGCGCCGCCGCCGTAAGGTGTATCATCGACGGTTTTGTGCTTGTCGGTGGCAAAATCGCGGATTTGCAACGTATCCAGCTTCCAGAGCCCGTCTTTCAGCGCCTTGCCTGCAAGCGAATGCCCAAGCGGCCCGGGGAACATCTCGGGGAAAAGGGTGAGGATGAGAGTAGAAAAAAGGGATTGCATTAACGATTTTTTTACAAATAACGGATAAGTTATATTAAAGCTGAAACGCATTTCTAGGGAAAGGTTTATATGACTTTCACTTATAAAGAGCCTCTCGCTGATGAAGCAATCCGAAATATAGCCATAGATGCTATAAGGACAAGAGTAATGGCTTCAAACTCTTGGATTAAATCTGCAGATGACAACGATCCCACTAATTTATTTCTGCGTTCATATATAGCATATCGTCTCGGGGCGTTCCCACAAGCACCGAGGAATATGGACCACTATCGCCGTAGTTTAGGTGAATCATCGGCGCAAAAATTATGCGATGCTGTGGATACTGCTGTTGCAGAAGCGATTGGGCCAGAGCAAGAGCCTTTACCACCCTCTGGTGTTATGGATAAGAGAAACCCACGTGGACCACGTGGGGCCGTGGGCTGGAGTAAGCACCTCTAGCATGGGAAGATTAGCCAACTATGCTCTAGGCTATAATTTCGGGCGGGACGATAACCGCTATTCCTGAACTCACATCTATTTTGAGAAAGGTCTTCTTGCCAAACGGCACAAGCTCTTCCTCGCCTGAGAAGCGTTTAATGGCAACAATGTCGCCTGCGCCGAAGTTATGCATGGCGGTGATGGTGCCATAGGGGGTGTTATCGGCAGTGAGGACTTTTAACCCTACCATGTCTTCATAATAATATTCATTTTCTTGCGCGGCGGGCAGGGCCGAGCGCGGTACGCATAGTTCTATATTGCGCAGTTTTTCAGCGTCATCGCGAGTGCTGATACCTTTAATGTTGGCAATGAATGCATCAGGCGTGCCGCCAGTGATCGTGATGTCAAATACACGACCGTTTTTATCGGTAAGTGCACCGTAAGCGGTGATGTCTTCCGGGTTAGCGGTAAAGCTTCGGATTTTAACCTGGCCGCGAACGCCGTGCGCGCCGGTAATGACACCAAGAGGGATGAGGCGTGTGCTATCCAATTAGGCCGCAGGAGCTGCGGGCGCTGCTGCTGGTGCTGCAGGAGCTGCCGCTTCTTCGCCGCCTTTGCCCTTTTTGCCAGTACCCTTGGCTTTGGGAACATACGTCGGCTTGGCAGTGATGACACCAGCGGTGCGCAGGAAGCGGGCCACGGTTTCCGAGGCTTGTGCACCGGTTCCCAGCCAATATTTCACGCGTTCAGCGTTAAAAGTAAAGCGCTTGGCATCGTCCTTGGCAAGGAGCGGATTATAAGTGCCGAGCTTCTCGATAAATTTGCTGTCACGCGGGCTGCGCGAATCGGTCGCAACCAGGCGGAAATAGGGGCTTTTCTTGGAACCGCCGCGGCTAAAACGCAGTGTGGTGGGCATGAGGGCTTCCTTTAACGTTAATAAATTCGAGGGGCGCCTTATAGCACCAAAGTCATGCGCATTCAAGGGGGTTTTACATCGGCAGGAAGTTCTTTAAGCCGCCACGCAGCATGCCCTTTTTTCCGAGCTTTTTCATCTGCTTCATCATAGTTTCCATCTGCTGCCAGCCTTTATAGAGGCGGTTGATGTCCTGCACCGTGGTGCCGGAGCCTTTGGCGATCCGTTGCTTGCGGCCACCGTTAAGCAGCTTTGGGTTTTTGCGCTCCTTGGGGGTCATTGAGAGGATAATAGCCTCTTGGCGTGCGAGCACGCTTTCGTCGATATTGGCGTTCGCCATCTGCTCTTTAAGCTTGCCGACACCTGGCAACATGCCCATCAACGCGCCCGCGCCGCCCATCTTCTTCATGGTGCGAAGCTGGGAGAGCAGGTCGTCAAAGTCGAACTTGCCCTCCTGCATCTTGGCGGCCATTTTCTCGGCTTCGTCCTTGTCAATTGTCTCGGCAGCCCTTTCCACCAGCGATACGACATCGCCCATATCGAGAATGCGGCTGGCGATGCGTGCCGGATGAAATTCCTCGAAGTCGCTCAGTTTTTCGCCGACACCTGCGAACTTGATCGGCTGCCCAGTGACGGCGCGCATGCTGAGTGCTGCGCCGCCGCGCCCGTCGCCATCAAGCCGGGTAAGAATGATGCCAGTCAGGCCGATTTTGGTGTTGAACTGGCTGGCGATGTTGACGGCGTCCTGCCCGGTGAGCGAGTCAGCTACCAGCAGGGTTTCCAGCGGCTCGGCAAGCTGCTTGATCTGCTGCAATTCAGTCATCAATTCGTCGTCGATGTGAAGCCGCCCGGCGGTATCGAGCAACACGACGTCATACCCCTCAAACTTGCCCATTTCCAGCGCACGCTTGGTAATGGTCAGGGGTTTTTCACCCTCAAGAATCGGCAGGGATCCCACGCCAGCCTGGCCTGCCAGCACTTCCAGCTGCTGTTGCGCAGCGGGGCGATAGACGTCGAGCGAAGCCAGCAGCACCTTTTTACCCATGCGGGTTTTGAGGCGATGTGCGAGCTTGCCGGTGCTGGTGGTTTTGCCGGAGCCCTGCAGGCCGACCATGAGGATAACCACCGGCGGCACGCCTGCGAGATTCAGCTCGGCATATTCGCTGCCCAGCAATTCGGTCAGGTGATCCTGCACGAGCTTGATGACCATCTGCGCAGGCGAGATGCTCTTGATGACCTCTGCGCCGACAGCCTTGGCTTTTAGGCTTTGCGTGAAGTCTTTAACGACACTGAGTGCCACGTCGGCCTCTAGCAGTGCGATACGCACTTCGCGAAGAGCCGCGTCAATATCGGCCTCGCTGAGCACGCCGCGCCCGCGCAGCTTGCCAAGGATGTCTGTGAGTTTACCGGAGAGGGAATTGAACATGGTTGAGGAGTTAAGCCGAAAGCGCGCGCGCGTCAAGTCATGGGATAATCATTGACAATTCGGCCCGCACTCTTATTTTGCGGTACTCTTTTACGCGTGCGTATGAATGATCTGGTAGCTCAGTCGGTAGAGCACCTGACTTTTAATCAGGTTGTCGCGGGTTCGATTCCCGCCCAGATCACCACCCTACGCATCTTGCGAGCTTAGGGTAGATGCCCTAATGTATGATTCATAAGCGTGATTAATTACAAAAATATTATAGCATGTCGCAGAAAAAAAGAGGAACAATAGCCATTGTTGGAGGAGGTATTGGGGGACTTAACGCAGCATTGTGGCTGATAAGCAATGGGTGGGACGTAACAATCTTTGAAAAGGGTAGTAATGTGGATGAACCGGGTGCCGGTATCCAGATAACCCCTAACGCTTCACGCGGATTATTAAAAATGGGGCTTGGTCCTACGCTAAATCGATATGGAGTAAAACCTGCTTTCCAACAATTCCGGATGTTCGATTCTGGTGAAGTAGAAAAGGAGACCCCAATAAACGCCGAGCACGACGGCGCACCTTACTATCAAATTTATCGCCCTCACTTAAAGCAAGGCTTACTTGCGCGTGTAAATGAATTAGCTGCTGAGATGGGATTGAAGCATCCGGTAGTGCATGTTAATCACGAGGTGGTGGGTTTTGAGGAGAATGATTCAGAAGTCCGGCTTCTATTTAAAGATTCGGCAATCCAGTCAAAATTTGATGGTCGGAACGAAAGTCACTTCGATCTTCTTATCGGGGCAGATGGTCTACATTCCGCCATTCGCAAACAGATTATTCACGACGATAAACCACATTATACTGGGCAGATTGCTTGGCGCGTGGTTGTGGATACGGCAAAGCTGCAGCCTGCACCGGAGTCTGAACGGCTCGGCAATGTTATGTCGGTATTTATGAAACCTAGCAGCCATGTCGTCTGCTACTACCTGGACCAAGGCAAGCTGCTTAATTTTGTGGGTGTATTAGAACGAACACATCCTGCAACAGATGGGGAACGAAAAGAAGGATGGAAAGGAAAGCATAATGTTGAAGAATTTAGGAGAGATTTTGCCGGTGCGCATCCCGCACTTCAGCATATTATAAATGCACCGGGGTTTGTAAGTTGCAACTTTCAAGAACTCTACGATCGTGAACCAATTCCCAACTACGTAAGCCCAAAGGGACGTGTGGTGCTTTTGGGTGATGCTGCTCATCCCATACCACCTTATCTTGCTCAGGGAGCAGCGACGGCGCTGAGAGGAGGGATTGTTCTGGCCAGGGCGCTTGATGCGGTGAAACCCATCCCTGAAGCAACAAAAATATATGAAAATACACAAGTGCCGTTTGCAGAAAGGATGCTATTTGCATCACGACAAAGCGGCCAACACATGCACCCAAAATCACGAGAAGAAATTTTAGAAAGATTTAGAAAGTCCAATGCAGCAGTTGATCGTGCGTGGATTTATCAGGATGATCCTGAACACATCTCTCTAATTAAAACTGGGTACATGCGACGTCCCGCGATGGGTGACGGAACAGGGCAGCAATTGTAGTAGTATTTATTCTTCTTGATCGATCATCTACCAGGAGCAACCACTTGTGTAGCACAAGTTATCTTCGGTCCTGCCTGGGGGCCCGTCTGCGCTCCTATAAGGCAGCCAATATAATTAAACGTATCAGCAAGATAAGCACCCGTTGTCAAAAACGCACTTAACGAGACAACAGCGATCAGCGCATATTCAACGGCTGTTGCACCAGTTTGCGTTCTAAGAAGAGTAAAAATTTAACCCTGAGAGCCATAGATATGTTCGTCTATAATACTTTATAAAGTTTAACTCTATTGGCTAAAAGGAAGCAACAGTATATAAAGCAACGGGCGTATTCTTCATTATCAGGAGAGATTTTTATGCGAACCATAGTATACATGCTTTTTCTAATAATCACGATGGGGTCCTTTGTATCCTATGCTGCTGAGGTGGGCCAGTCCGCGCCCGCGTTTAGTGTCAAAGACATTGCAGGCCATACGCAGTCGCTTGCGAAGTATAAAGGTAAAATTGTTGTACTGGAGTGGAATAATCCAGGCTGTCCGTTTGTGAAGAAGCACTACGGTTCCGGCAACATGCAGGCATTGCAGCAATACGCCAAGAGCAAGGGCGTGGTATGGCTTACCATCAATTCCGGTGCGCCTGGTAAGCAAGGCTATATGGACGCTGTGAGCGCCAAGGATAAGATTGCCGAAGTCGGCGGGCATGAAGCGGCCTACATTCTTGACCCAGAAGGTACACTTGGGCAGCTCTATGGTGCCAAGACTACGCCTCATATGTTTGTCATCGATAAGCAGGGCAATCTTGCTTATGTGGGTGCCATTGATGATGCACCCACGCCGGACCCAGCCGATACCAAAACCGCGCATAACTACGTGAAAGCGGCGATTGATGCGCTCAAGGCCGGTAAGCCGGTAGCGGTGGCCCAGACCAAGTCTTACGGCTGTTCAGTTAAGTATAAGGATTAGAATATTATCCCCCCGAGTTCGACATAGTCGAACTATAGGGGGATCCAAATTATAAACTGTGGATGGCCCTATAGTTGCTTTGCAACTCGGGCCATGAGGGATTTACTCTTTCACATCCGCTGCAACGCGCAGTTTGACGATCTTGTCGGGATCGGTGACCTTGCCGTTTTGTGCGGAGTCGCCTTTCTTGATGTTATCAACAAATTCCATGCCCTTGGTAACATTACCCCAGACGGTATACTGGCCATCGAGGAAATTGGAATCGGCGAGTACGATAAAGAACTGGCTATCTGCACTATCGGGGCTTGAGGCGCGCGCCATCGACAAGGTTCCGCGCACGTGCGGAGCACTGTTGAATTCTGCCTTAATGTTTTGTCCAGAGCCGCCCATGCCGGTGCCGGTAGGGTCACCCGTCTGCGCCATGAATCCGGCAATCACGCGGTGGAATACCACGCCGTCATAGAATTTCTGACGCACCAGCTCCTTGATGCGTTTGACGTGGTTGGGTGCCAGATCAGGGCGCATCTCGATGACAACTCGTCCATCCTTTAAGTCCATGTAAAGCGTGTTCTCCGGATCGCCAGCGTTGGCTGCGCTGCTTGCTACAAAAAAACCAGTGATAAACGCCACGAACAGACGGATGAATCGCATAGAGTTGCTCCTTACGTAAGATGAACGGAATGCCATAGATGCCAGCAATGGAAGGGAATTTCAATCCTCTTGCGATAAAACGCTATACTAGTACTTAAAGATATATCATACAACCTATGATTGTATAGATTGGAGGCCCCATGGCAATGAGTTCCAATGCAGCAGCGCTGCCCGCTCCCGACTTTCAAGCGCTATTTGAGTCTGTGCCAGGGCTCTACCTTGTACTATTGCCAGATTTTACCATCGTTGCGGTAAGCAACGCTTACCTGAGCGCCACCATGACGGTGCGTGAAAGAATAATCGGGCGTAACTTATTCGATGTTTTTCCTGATAACCCCGACGATCCCACCGCAACTGGCACGCATAATCTGAGATTATCGCTTGCAAAAGTGCTCGCAACCAAAGCGCCGGATAAAATGGCAACGCAGCAATATGATATCCGCAAACCTGAATCAGAAGGAGGCGAATTCGAAGAACGGTATTGGGATCCAATCAATTCTCCCATGCTGGGCAAAAATGGTGAGGTTGTTTATATCATTCATTACGTCGAAGATGTCACTGAACTCGTTAGGCTCAGGCAAAAGGACGGCGCACAATTAGTAAAAGAGAGTGAAAGATTACGCCTTAGTCCCGTAAAGAATTTTTTCACTAGAAATAGCGTTAGTGTAAGTGTAGCTGCCGTTACATTATTCACCGTTATAATGGCGGTAATGTTCTATCGTCAGGCAGAGACAATTTATATTGCGCGGCACTGGCTGATACATACCCATCAGACTACCGAACATATCCAGGCTTATTTTAATCAAATCGAGGATAGTGTCGTTGGCGCGCGCGGCTATCTGCTGACGGGCAAAGAAGAGTACTTGATACCGTATAATAGTGGAATAAAGGCAGCTGCCAATGAACAGAAAACATTAAAGGAATTATTGGCAGACAACCCGCGGCAGCAAACCAGGGCACAAGAGCTTGATAACAATTTTAGCGAGTTAAAAAAAGGATTAGCTGCAGCAATAGAAACACGACGTACCACCAACACCCACGTGGATTTGTATCCTAGTCTGGCGCACGATAAACAATTATTGGATGGTATCCGTAAGTTGATAAATGCTATGGCTGCGGAAGAGGCGCAGTTACTCTCCATGCGTTCGCAGAGTGAAGAGGCGAGTATACGTAGCAATACGTTATTTGCGTTTCTAAGCATCAACCTCTTTTATATAGGCATGCTGATAGCTATCCGGTTTATCACCCGGCTGCAGACGGAGGTATACCGGCGTTCGCAGGAAGTTGCAGCGGTAAATCGCAAATTACAGACTTTATACACTCAGGCCAAACAGCAGGGCGCTGCGCGGTTGAGCGCAGTGGTGGATAATGTGGTTGATGGGATCATTACCATTAACGCCCACGGCATTATCGAAAGCTTTAATACGGCTTGCACGCGTATTTTTGGTTATGCGGCAGGGGAGGTTATCGGCCAGAATATTAAAATGCTGATGCCGGAACCGTATCACAGCGAGCACGATGGCTACCTGGGCAATTACCATAAAACGGGTCAGGCTAAGGTTATTGGTATTGGTCGTGAAGTCACGGCACAGCGCAAGGATGGTTCTGTTTTCCCGATGGATCTCTCCGTCAGCGCGTTTCAGTTGGATGGCGTAAAGTATTTTTCCGGCATCATTCGCGACATCACCGGACGCAAGCAGGCGGAAGAGGCCCAAAGACTGCTGGCGGCTATTGTCGAGTTTTCTGCGGATGCCATCATCAGCCGGGACATTGAAGGAAAAATTACCTCATGGAACGCTGCTGCTGAACGGTTATTTGGCTATAGTGCTGCTGAAGCCGTGGGGCAGGAGTCCCGGATTGTTCCTCCTGAACGGTTGGATGAAGAATTGTCCATCCTTGCCGAGTTGCGTGCAGGCAAAGGCATCGAGCATTTTGAGACGCAGCGCGTGGATAAAAACAATCGTTTGATTGACGTCTCACTCACGATGTCGCCCATTCGCGATGGTGCGGGGAAAATCATCGGTACTTCCAAGGTTGTGCGTGACATTACAGAGCGCAAACAGGCGGAAAAAGATCGTGACAAACTCATCGATCGATTAAACCGTTCCAATGAGGAGCTGGGGCGTTTTGCCTATGTTGCTTCGCACGATCTCAAAGAGCCATTACGCATGGTGACCAATTTTACCGGGCTCTTGCTTCAGAGATACGGAGACAAACTCGATGACCGGGCACGCGAATTCATGAAATTTGCCAAAGAAGGCGGTGATCGTATGCACTTGCTGGTGGATGATCTTCTTGAATATGCCAGGGCGGGCACACAGGACGAACGCCTGGAAGATGTCGATTGCAATCGCGTGATGGAAGTCGTGAAGACGAATCTTACCATGCAGATAGCCGAAAGCCGTGCGCAGATTGTCCATGGTGCTCTCCCTAGTGTGCGTGCCAATACGATACGCATGGCGATGCTACTGCAAAACCTGATCAGCAACGCGATCAAGTATCAGGAGAAAGACATTGTCCCAAAAATAGTCATACGCGCGGAGGAGGAAGGTGAGTTCTGGAAGTTTTCTATCAAGGATAATGGGATAGGCATGAAGGAAGAATATCTTACCAAGATTTTTGAGCCGTTTAAGCGTCTACATACCAAAGAGCACTATCGTGGAACAGGAATAGGTCTTGCAATTACTCAATGTATAGTTGTAAATTGGGGTGGAAAGATATGGGCTAATTCAAAGCCGGGCAAGGGAACTACCTTCTATTTCACAATACCTAAAAGCCTATGACAAAGGAGCATCGATTAAATATGCAGCTTGCACGTCCAATCGAGATATTACTGGTGGAGGATAACCCCGGAGATGTGGTGCTTACGCGTGAGGCATTTCAGGATGCCAAGATCGCCAACAACATCACCGTTGTCAACGACGGTGAGGAAGCACTTTATTACCTTAATCAGGAAGGTAAATATTCAGACGCCATTCGCCCTGATCTGGTGTTGCTGGATTTAAACCTGCCCAAGAAAGACGGGCGCGAGGTGCTGGCTGGGATTAAGGAGAACGCATTACTCAAGCGCATTCCCGTGGTGATTATGACCAGCTCCAAAGCGGAGTCTGATGTAGTGCAGACCTATAATCTGCACGCCAATAGCTATTTGGTGAAGCCGGTGAATCTTGGCTCCTTCGCCCAGATTGTCGAAACCATCGAGAATTTCTGGTTTACTGTAGTGGTGTTGCCGAGTGTTTAAGGGTAGGTAAGGAAATTCCCCTCTCCCTTCAGGGAGAGGGCATCGAGGCTTAGGTGCTAAGCACCTTAGCCGCAGCAGGGTGAGGGTGTGTTTAACATACCCCTCACCTCGGTTTGCCTAGGGGCTTACTTCGTAAACCTAAGGCAACCCGTCCTCTCCCCCAAGGGGAGAGGACAAGTAAGGTAGTTTCTTAGAAGTCCATATCACCCATGCCGCCCATACCACCCATGCCGCCCATACCACCGCCACCGCCGCCACCTGAAGCAGGCTTATTGTCTTCGGGCTTGTCGGTGATGATAGCTTCAGTGGTGATCATGAGACCGGCAACCGATGCAGCGTTCTGCAAGGCATTGCGTACCACTTTGGTGGGGTCGATGATACCGGCCTTGATGAGGTCAACGTAGGTGAGGCTTTGGGCATCGAAACCTAGATCAGATGGATTAACATAGCCCTTGTCCCCCGACTTTAAGGTTTTGCCGGAAGCATCAGTTTGTGGCGCTTCAAGCCCTTCCAGCAGCTTGCCTGCCACGACTGCACCGTCCAGACCCGCGTTCTCGACGATCTGGCGGAGTGGCGCCTGCAGCGCACGCTTGACGATGTTGATACCAGCCTTTTCGTCGTCATTGCCGGCTTTGAGCTTGTCGAGCGCACGGCTTGCGTAGAGCAGGGTAGAACCACCGCCCGGCACAATACCTTCTTCCACGGCAGCGCGGGTGGCGTGCAGTGCATCGTCCACGCGATCCTTGCGTTCCTTCACTTCGATTTCGCTACCACCGCCAACTTTAAGGACGGCTACGCCGCCTGCGAGCTTGGCAAGGCGTTCCTGCAGCTTTTCCTTATCGTAGTCCGAGGTGCTTTCTTCGATCTGCGAACGGATCTGGGTGCAACGGGCTTCGATATCCTTCTTGCTGCCAGCGCCGTCGACAACGGTGGTGTTTTCCTTGTCGATGATGATCTTCTTGGCTTTGCCCAGCATGTCGAGCTTAACGTTTTCAAGCTTGATGCCGAGGTCTTCGCTTACTACCTGACCGGCGGTCAGCGTTGCGAGGTCTTCCAGCATGGCCTTGCGGCGATCACCAAAGCCAGGGGCCTTGACTGCAGCCACTTTCAGGCCGCCACGCAGTTTGTTGACCACGAGAGTGGCGAGGGCTTCGCCTTCCACATCTTCAGCAATGATGAGCAGCGGCTTGCCCGACTGCACCACGGCTTCAAGCAGCGGCAGCATCTGCTGCAGGCCGGAGAGCTTCTTTTCGAACAACAGGATGTAGGGGCTGTCGAGCTCAACCGACATCTTTTCAGCATTGGTGACGAAGTAGGGAGAGAGATAGCCGCGATCGAACTTCATACCTTCGACCACATCGGTCTCGAATTCGAGGCCCTTGGCTTCTTCCACAGTGATGACGCCTTCTTTGCCGACCTTCTTCATCGCATCGGCAATCTTTTCACCGATCTGCTTGTCGCCGTTGGCGGAAATGGTGCCGACCTGGGCGATTTCTTCCTGTGAGTTGATGGTCTTGCTCTTCTTGATGATTTCTACAACGGCGGCTTTGACTGCGTTGTCGATGCCGCGCTTGAGGTCCATCGGGTTCAAGCCAGCGGCTACGGCTTTGGAGCCTTCACGCAGGATGGCTTGGGCCAGCACGGTGGCGGTGGTGGTGCCGTCGCCAGCGATGTCGTTGGCCTTGCTTGCCACTTCACGCAGCATCTGCGCGCCCATGTTCTGGAACTTGTTGGCTAGCGTGATGTCCTTGGCAACCGTCACGCCGTCTTTGGTGATGCGGGGTGCGCCGTAGGATTTGTCGAGAACGACATTGCGGCCTTTGGGCCCCAGGGTCACTTTTACTGCATCGGCGAGAATGTCTGCGCCGAGCAGAATTTGGTTACGGGCATCGGTGCCGAATTTAATTACTTTGGTCATGGTATGTATCTCCTAAAATATTTAAGCAGCTTTTTTGGATTTCTTGGCGTCTTCGACGATGGCAATGATGTCGGATTCCTTCATCACCAGCAGGTCTTCGCCTTCAACTTTCACTTCCGTGCCGCCCCATTTGGCAAACAGCACGACATCGCCGACTTTTACGTCGAGCGGAACGACTTTGCCCGATTCATTGCGAGCGCCGGAACCAGTGGCCAACACTTCGCCCTGTTGCGGTTTTTCCTTAGCGGTATCCGGGATGATAATGCCGCCTGCGGTCTTTTCTTCCTGCTCGAGGCGACGTACCAGCACGCGATCATGCAAGGGTTTAATCTTCATAACAGTAAACTCCATTTCGTTGGTTGAACACAAAACGCCAAAAATGGCGGAATTCCTTAGCGAGTGAGGTATATAGGAGCCTTCCAACTCTATTTCAAGGGGCAATATGCTTTTTTTGATTTTATCTTGGCCAAAAGCCACCTAAGAAAGTGTGCATGAATTACCAAGCCCCTGAGAAAAACTGTCCCCTGTGTCCACGTCTGGTGGCATTTCGTGAAGCTAACCGGCGGCAATATCCTGATTTTTATAACGGTCCGGTGCCTTCTTTTGGAGCGCAGGATGCTGGATTGCTGGTCGTAGGGCT
>Ga0206965_10356_pt1 | contig 12200 bp, 10 predicted proteins | sample Alteio_BWOrgHeat_26_FD_152973 | JGI IMG/M metagenome (GOLD analysis project Ga0206965, IMG submission 152973) | Enriched cells from forest soil in Barre Woods Harvard Forest LTER site, Petersham, Massachusetts, United States -... | ecosystem: Environmental > Terrestrial > Soil > Temperate forest >...
AGGAGAACTTTTTGGGCGAAGTGTTTTTTAATAACCCCGAAATTGCCGCCATCAAACAGCTGTTTAAAAACGCCTGTTACGGTTTATCTTTTTATGGCGATACCAAAGCTAAAGTTGCCGAAGCACTAAAAAAGCTGCAAAGCCTTAACCGGTTCGATCAGTTATTGAGCCTGCTTCAAATTTTTCAACAGTTGGCTACCAGTACCGAAGTGGAGGTTTTGAACAATAGCCCCGCAGCCAACAAAGCTTTTGAGAAACAACAAAAACGGATGAGCTTTATTTATAAATACGTAGAGGAAAATTATCATTTAAAAGCTGATGTAAACCAGCTGGCCCAAAAGGCAAACATGACCACCGCCGCCTTTTGCCGTTACTTTAAAAAGCAAACCAAACAAACCTTTACCGACTTTTTAAACCAGTACCGCATCAGCCAGGCTAAAAATTTATTATTGCAGGATAAAACCATTACCGAAACCTGCTATGCCACCGGCTTTGAGCAATTAAGCTATTTTAATAAAACATTTAAGAAATTAACAGGAGAAAACCCGTCGGGCTTTAAGAAGAGGCATTTGTGAACTGATCCGCTTGTAACTAATCTCTAATCACAAGTCTCTAATCTCTATATCACTTCAACTGCAGATCAAAAGTACCCTCCACCCTGTAGTAAGGCGAATTGGCTTTATCATCTTTAGCCATAAAGGTATAAAATGTGCCTTTGGCAAGCTCTGAGGCCGACTTATATTGCAGCAGATTAATATTGCCCAGGCTTTTGGGCTCCGAATAGCGGCTTAAGGACAGCGCCAGTGCCGGGGTTTTAGTATCACCGCTCATAATAAACTGGCTGCCGGCAATAGCGCGGTTAATATTGTTGTACGGAAAACCTGCCGAGCTGATACCAAAACTCATGGAATGTGCTTTGTTAATGGCGGTAATGCCGAAATAACGGGTGTTATCCTCGCTGTGTACGTTGATAAAGGCAATGGAATCAGTAGCCGCATCAAAGGTATAAGTGGAATCGTTAAACTTAATCTTTAGCGTTCCGGAAACGGCAAGGAAATTATTGGGTGATGAAAGTGCGGAACTATCGGCACTAACGGTTGTTGTTGATGGGTCGGGGGTTTTTACAGCATCATCCTTCTGGCAGGACGAAATCGTCGCCATAAAAAATAATGTAAGTAAAAATAAAATATAAGTAAACCCTTTGTTCCCCATAATCATGGTTAAATCTACACACTAATAAACGAATTTAAAATTTAAATAGTTGCCTGAATGTAAAATGTAACTAACATTTTAACATTTTTTAACCCTTTAAGTTTAACTCAAGTAATTTACTAAAGTTTAATCAATAATTAAAACAAAAAATCAGAAAATATTACAGTGGATTTTTAGCGGATAAAAAACTAATTTTTGCTAAAAATATTTGCATTTTCAAATTAATTGCCGTACCTTTACATTAATAGTATGCCAAATGGCATTTTAATCATAAAATGAATTCAACTGCCTTTACCACCCTCAAACAACTCAGCAACCGGATTGACGCTTATTTTAAATCATCCGCAGAGATTCCACAGAATGAAAAAAAATCAACCGGCAAAAATAAAACTGAAACGCCGGAAATAGCCGACGCTGCCGTTAGCGAACCTGCGACCATTTCGGGCCTGGCGCTTTACCTGGGCTTTAACAGCCTTGCTGATTTTGAGGTTTACGAACAACATGGCGAATTTGCTGCTGCACTTCAGCGTGCCCGTTTGCGCATACAGGCCATTTACGAACGAAGGCTAATGCAGCAATCGCCAACCGGGGCTATGTTTGCGCTAAAAAGTTTTGGATGGGATGAACGGGCCGAAAATAAAAGTGGCGATGCTAACGCTTTAAAAACCTTGACTATCGAGATCATTGAAACAGGCTTTCAGCCGGCAGGAGATGAAAAAGAGGTGGTTTTATAGCGATCTATTTGTTATAACTAAGATCGTCCTTTTCGGTGTCATAAACAGTAGGATCATTCGGATCAGGAATCAACGATTCTACGTGAATCGACAAACTATTGGCAGTTAAACTGGTTATCGTTTCAGGAACGCCTATATTTTCAATGCTTCTAAATTCTGTAATTACAGATCCTTTTAATGTGTAGGTAAATTCATTAAGGCTTGGCCCATCTGATGTTGATTGCGAATAATAACCTGTGCCGTCGCTGTAAAACTCAACAAAATCGCTGTTTGTAAAGTTCGTTTTTTTGGCGCTGTCTGTCAGTACCCCGCTATTATATAATTTGGACGACACTTTAGTTAGCTGCCATTTACCTATAATGCTTACAGCGGGTACAGGCGTAGCAGTGTTTTTTTTACATGACCATAAGCACATTAAAACAACAACACTTAGTAAGAAACACTTAAATTTCATGGACACAACCTTTTTCAGGTTAAATGTACCATTTGTTTTACGAACTCTGCAAGTATAATTAAGTGCAAGGTTATATTGACGGTTAAAAACTTACCTGCTGTAATAATAATCAGTAACGTATTCGTAAGTCTTTACAGCTGATGCAGTTGCATAACTAACCACCACGTCGGCATGCAGGGTAAAATTAGAGCCGGTTAATGTTGTGATCTGTTCGGTATTTGATATTGGTGTAATAACCGGCGGAGTACCTGTAATACCTACCGGCGCAAACATGATGAACCCTGCTAATGACGGAGAAATAGTAAACGTACTGCCCGAAAAAGCATATTGCCCTTTGGTAGTGTCGGCAGCTATTATGTTGGTTGATGCGAGATTGAGCGTGTTCTGCCCTGTATAAGCTGAACTCGCAAATGAGCCATCGGCATTAAACTGAGCTTTGGCGGTAGCATAAGCAGATGCAGTTTCAGTGGTATCAACCTGTACGGCCCCATTAATATTTCGCACATAATGCTCTTTCTGAAGGGTCCAGCTGCCTACCAGTATTGATTGATTAAAATTCGCCGGTGTTGCGTTGCCATTTCTGTTACAGGCATAAAAAAGCAACAAAAAAGCGGGAATAAGTAAAAGGTAAGCTTTTTTCATGTGCCTGGGCATTAAAGATCAAAACAAATATAAAAAAATTAATTTTTCAAAATCATCAATGAGCGATCAAAAAGCATCCGTATTGTTCAGGCAAAATTATTCAAGCAAAGCCTATATTGTTATTAACCAGGGCGGCACCAGTAGCGGCAAAACTTACGCTATTGAACAGGTGCTGTTTTGCCTGGCCTGCGCCACCGAAAAACTGGTAATTACCGTAGTGGGTCAAGACATCCCCAACCTCAAAGCCGGGGCCCTGCGCGATGCTGTCAACATTTATAGCTCAAACGATACGCTGCAAGCGATGGTGAAAAACTACAACAAAACCGACAGATTATTTGAGTTTAATAACGGCAGCTACCAGAATGAGTTTAAAACAGCTGCTTAACTATTGCGAAGGAAAGTGCCCAGGAGCAGATTCGAACTGCCACATCCTTGCGAATGCCACCCCCTCAAAGTGGTGCGTCTACCAATTTCGCCACCTGGGCTTTTTTTAAGATTTGAGAAGTTAGATTTGAGATATGAGACAAAAGCTAAAGCCCATTTCTCATATCTCAATTCTCATATCTAACATCTAAAAAGGATGTGCCCGAAGAGAGACTCGAACTCTCAAGAGACAATTCTCAACGGCTTCTGAGACCGCAACGTTTACCAATTTCGCCATCCGGGCATTGCTTGCTATGGCTTTCGGCTTAAACAAGGGTGCAAATATAATCGTTTCCGGCAAATTGTCGATCAATAAATATAAAAATGAGCAGGCGATTTGCAGAAAGGGATTTATAAGGTAATTTAGGAACTCAATTTATCTATTAGAAGGGATATAAAGTGTAGCCCTGCAGTAGATATTATCATAATAAAATGATGAAAAAAAATTTCAAATATGCGGCAATTGCAGCGTGTTTACTATTCAATCTTACTGTAAACGCACAAAGCATCAGCCTGCTGCAGCAGGGTAACCCTGCCAGTATCCGCGGCCTGTCAGTTGTTGATGACCATATTGCATGGGTAAGCGGCAGTAAAGGTACTATAGCGTTGACGCGTGACGGCGGTAAAACATGGAACTGGCAACAGGTAAAAGGATTTGAGAAGGCTGACTTCAGGGATATTGAGGCTTTTTCGGATAAGGAAGCCGTGATCATGAGCTCCGGCACCCCTGCTTTAATATTAAAAACGACTGATGGTGGCACCAACTGGAAAATAAAATACAGTAATACTGATACTGCCTATTTTTTTGATGCGATGGACTTTGCAGACCATAAACATGGTTACGTATTAGGCGATCCGATCAATAACAAGTTTGTTTTGATGGAAACTCAAAATGGCGGCGAAACATGGAGTGCCTATAAAAATCCACCGGCAGCCTCGGCAGGCGAGGCTGCTTTTGCAGCAAGTGGAACATGTTTGAGAATAGTAAAAGGTGCTATTGGTATAACAACAGGAGGCACAAACGCAAGGTTCATTTATTTTAATATCACTCTTAATTCATGGCAATATGATCCATTACCATTAGTGCATCATAAGTCCAGCCAGGGGGCATTTTCTTTTGCAATGGGTGGAGATAGTGGCTTATTTGTCGGCGGCGATTATGCCGATGATAAAAAAAAAGACTCGGTTGCCGCCTTAGCTCTACCGAAACTGGATGCCACGTTGCATTACTACCCAATAAAAACGGGGCCATTGGGTTTTCAGTCGTGCATCGAGTATATAGCGGGTAATACTTTCCTCTCTACCGGCACTCCCGGCAGCAATATCACCACAGATGGCGGTAAAACCTGGGCTAAAATAGACGATACCAGTTTTAACGTTTGCCGAAAGGCCAAATACGGAAAATTGGTGTTATTAGCCGGAAATGGTGGGAAAATAGGCATTTTGAAACCGTAGTTATTTGGCAATGAAGCGCTTAGAAAGGCTCAAAAATAAAATAAAATAACGCTTGCACACAAAGTTCAATAGTCGTATATTTGCACCACTTTAAACAAAAGGGTTAAAGTATGATTCTGTAGCTCAGCTGGTAGAGCATAACACTTTTAATGTTGGGGTCCTGGGTTCGAGTCCCAGCAGGATCACAAAGCCACTCCAAAAGAGTGGCTTTTGTTATTTTAAGCTGAAATCAAAATAGATGGGGCAGGATGGTTTTAAACAATTTGTTGTAGGGATATCCGCCTGTTCAGGGTGTTTTTTGTAATTCATTTAATTTTTTTATTAATTTCTCCTTTTCGCTATTTCCATTTGTTGCAAAACGAATAAGAGGTATTCCATACTTTTCTAACACTTCATTCTTCATTAAATCCCTTTCTGACTGAATAGTGCCTTTTTTATGAAAAGCAAAGCCATCTACTTCTATTGCGAGAACTGTATTTTTCCCAAGTTTGTTGTAAATTAAAAAATCTAAATGGGTAAAAGGATGGTTTGCATACGTTCTTTCTTGTTCATTTAGCTTTGAAAAATCTCTGATAAGATTCCGTAATGGAAAATGCAAGAGCACATCGTATTTTGAAAATTTATCATTTCCCAGTACTTCTTTAATTAATGCGTACATCAGATTCTCACTGTCAAATTCAGATACCTTTCCTGTTTTTGAAATGATTTTTGCACGTTTTTCTTCAAATCCTTTGTATAAATAATCGAATATTGAATATAAATCACTGCGAACTACTAAAAAGTTATTGTACTCGATATATTGAATTAAATCGGAAATGTTACTATCCCTTTCGAGTTTATTCCCGTTCACAACTAAAATTAGTTGGTCTATTGCCCTCGATACAGCAACATTCAAGCGATTTAAATTGTCCGTAAATTCTGAAATCTTATCATCCACAGTAGAAAGAATAATAACTTCATTTTCCCTGCCTTGAAATTTATCTACGGTATCCGCTTTAATAGCAGTCCGGTTAAACGCCTCCTGCAATGCGTTGGTTTGGTTACGATATGGTGTGACAATCCCTAAATCAACTGTTTCGAGTTGTTCTCGCGGAATAATCTCTTGTTTAATAACGTCAATCTGTCGTTGATTTATTCTTTCCCTTTCGTGATTGCCTGGGGTTGTTCTGTAGACAACGAGAGGTGGGCGTTTATTGGTGTACTCGGTAAGAATAATAAGCTGATTTTTATAAAATTTCTTATTGCAAAATTCTATGATTTTAGGATGGCACCGGTAATGTTCCCGCAATAATGTTTTAGCCACATTTGGAAAAAGTTCTATAAGCGAGGATAACAAACTATGATCTGTATAGCGGTAAGATGCAGGTAAATCAAAGGAATCAAAGACCAAATTGGTCTTATTTTGCAATTCCGAATCAACTACGTTCGGCAATTGTTTTAGATCTCCAACGATGACCGCTTTTTTTGCGCAAGACAAAGCGAGTGCACCTGTTGCAATATCAACTTGCGAGGATTCGTCAATGATTATATAATCGTAAGAAATAGCATCAGATAAACTTCTTTTTAATGAGTACGTAGTACTCATAATAACTGGGTAATCGGTTAGGAAGTCGGCCGCATTGTTATGAAGATCTTTTATTGTATATTGTTTCCTCGCCACGCTTGCATATTTTTTATATAATTCTGCCTTTAAAAGCAACATTGAAAGCGCTGTGTAATCTTTCATCTTACTATCAAATGAAAAGTCTGTTAGCAAGCTTTCTATGTCTTTTATTCTTTTTTGTAGTTCATGGATTTTTATCAGATAGTATTTTGATTGGCAAATGGAAATCATTTTATCAAAAGAATATGTGTAAAACAATTTGCCTTTAATGCCATACTTTATTCTAAAAACCAATTTCTTTAGAAAGTTAAAGCCCTTGAATTTTAACGCTTGATTTTCAATTGAAGCCCATAATGATAGTAGATCGTCAGCGGCTATTTTTTGCTTAAATATAGATGAGTGCCCGGGATCCTCGTTGCGTGTACGCTGATGGTGTTGATATTCTGTCTCTACTTGATCAAGCTCTTGCTTTAATAATGCTACTTCGTTCTTTTTGTATAGATTTTCGGATAGTCTGGTAAAAAGACTTTGTAAATTTTCTTCTGCTTTCTTTTTTTCTGAATCTGACAAATGATATTCTAATAAATCGGGAATATTTATCTGGCTTTCAATGAATTCTTTTTTGTTTTCAGAATTACCGAGAAGTGCTGCAATGAAATTAATTCCGTTTTTCTCGAGCTTTTCGTAAACATTTTTAGTGGCAGAGTTATTACTTGAAACAATGGCTACGCGCTGACCATTTATTACTGCATTTGCGATTATATTTAATATGGTTTGGGTTTTCCCTGTTCCAGGCGGACCTTCGATAATGCTCAAGGGGTAAGAAAATGCATTATTCACAGCATCCTTTTGACTTATATTAAACCCAAATGGGAAAATTTGAATGGGTTGATGATTATTGTCCGGCAAGGGCATAATACCCTTCAAATAACAGGCGAGAATACAGTCATTAGGTATAAACGAAATTCGTTCGTAGCTATTTTGGAGTATATTGTTGCCCTGCTCTGTTTTGAGTCCAATCGTCTTCGCAATCATTGCTAAATACGTGAAAACGCTATTGGGCTCATTATCACTTATTGCAGATTTAACAATCTCCACCCTATTTCTATTATAAGAATATTCCTTGTCCTTATTTTTATAAATTATGACATATTTGTCATCGCGATATGAAAAGAAATGAATTTCGTCTGTTTTGTTTACTCCGTCAATAAATATTAATTCCCTTTTTAGCGGCATATCTCGTGATTAAATACTGTATATTTTAACAACTTTAGCTTTTCCAGCTGGATTACTTTAAATTAATCAGAGGGAAGTTTGTGGAGCTCTACCACTCTCAAATATACATAACAACCAACATTGGATACAAAAGCAAAATTATTATGAAAATAGGTGATGACAGTAGTATAAAAATGCGTGATGTTAAGACTAGTTTCACATCAGATTGATAAGCAATCTTGCTTCTTTGCTTGTCTATTTTTCTAAGCATCTGAAAAGCTACACGTAAGGTTGATTAACTCATCTACTGAACATTTTCACTTTTTGTAAATGCCGCAATTTTCTTTTAGTCTTCAATAAATTGGTTCGAAAATTGTACCATAGCGTTTACGAGAGCCTCTCAAATTTCTTTGAGAGGCTTTTTTATTGGAGAGGTATAAATAATCTTAAAAGACCCGAATTCACATTTTGCTAATCGGCGGTTAGCGCAACGGGGGCCAATTGACGTGGCGAACCATCCGGACCGATCGCTATGATGTTGTCAAAAATCACGTGCGAACCTGGTTTAATAGTATTCAGCGAGGCCCTCATTTCGTCGTTTAAATTATTACCGTTTGTTACCTGTACTGTTGCGCTTTCCCTCGGGTTGGCAATGATCATGCTGAATTTCGTGATCCTGAAGCGGGTGTCAAAATCGAAATTATCCAGCGTAGCATAAATAGCATCCTGCGCCTTTAAAGCAACGGTAGGCACTGCCCCTCCTGAGCGCCCGGAAAACCGGGCCACAGGATCGGGGATTCTTTTTGCCCTGAATTTGGTGCTGCTTAACACCTGGCTTTTGCCTGGCGAAACCTCTGCTGATACCGTCACCGTTAAAGCACCTGGATTAAAGACTTTAGCGACGTATTTCCCACCCGAACCATTCAGCGATCCTGAAGACATGCTAACCCTGATATTTTTCGACGGGATGCCCGGAACCGATACCGATACAGGGTTATCAACCCCAATATAAAATACATTCATCTTATCGGGCGATACTACCGCAGACGGCCTGGCAACCATATATTGTTGCTGGGGTGTGGTGTATGTTTTAATGGTGCCGTCGGTTTGCTTTACCGATATGGTTCCTTTCCAGCTAAAAATGCCTTCCCGCGAGGTGTTAACGTTATATTCACCACGACCGTCGGCCACATTTATAGGCGAACCGTCAACCTGTATTTCGGGGTTGGCTTTTGAATCGTAGGCTGTTAAAAAAACCTGGGCCCTGTAGGGCTGTCCCTGGATAAGGTAAGAAGTAGGCGCCACTGCTACTGCTTCAAACTTATCCAGGTTCACTACAGCCTGGTCCATTTTACCAAGGATTTTCTTTACCACTTCCGATTCGGCGTTTTTGTTATCGGCCTGTATTTTTGAAAGAATGGTAAAGGTGGCAGTTAACGGAACACCTTCGCCAAAATTCAGATCTTCCCAGGTGCGGATACTTCCTGAATGATTAACCGGGTCATCAGCACTCAGCGTAAACGAAACCTGTTTGCCATCTTCGCTGCCTAAAAGCTGTTTTAGCTTTTCGCGGGTATCATTTATTTTTCCCTTCAGCGCAAAAGCCCGTTTTTTATTGATCATCACATTATAACCAATATCCAGGTTATCGCGTTCCTTCAAATCGCCGGTACTTTGGTCATACCCATCGCCCTGTTCTGTCAATTCTTTTTTTATGTCGACAATGTAATCGTTCAAGTCCTGGGTTATCCTCTCGGCCTCTTTGGCTTTCTCGTAAATTGGTTTTGCCCTTTCGGGCGACTCTTTGAGCCTTGTTTGCTCAAAGGTTTTAAATAATTGCTGTACTGATGTACCCACGTTGTTCGCCGAAGCGGTAAGACTATCGTTTATGGTTTTAAACGCGTCCAATATTGTCTCCGATACATTCAGGGCCAGCATTGCCAATAAAACCAGGTACATAATATTAATCATCTTTTGCCTGGTTGTTTCTTTTCCTGCAGCAGCCATATCTTTTTAATTTTAATTGTTAATAATCAGGTGATTTTTAAATAGCCTGGATTTTCCTCTTGATTGTTCGAATTTTTGCGCTTTTATAGGCGAGAGACAATCCCCGCAGAGTTGATTCATACGGACATTGCTCCGCCCGTCCACCCTCCTTTCCGCAAGCGAAAAAGAACGCAGCTGCAATTATTTTAATTTTCCGAACACTCCTGATTCTACATCCGCGGCTGGGTCATGGCCGAAAGCATGTTTGCATAAAGCACATTCAGCGATGAGATATTTTTCGCCAGCTTGTTCACTTCATCTTTAAAAAGACGGCTGTCATCGGCAGATTCATTCAGGTTTTTAAGCGTGTTGCTTAATCCCTGGTAAAAATGATTGATCTGCCGCAGGTTGCTGTCTGCGCCATTTAACTCAGCCTCATAAAGGGAATTTAACTGCGACAAATTGAAGGTTAGTTTGGATACCTGCTGATGATAGGCATTTGCATCGTTACTGCTGTTGGCAATAGCCGCCAACCCCGCCGAGGCGCGTTCAAAGGATATCCCAAGCAAATCGAACTTTGACGCTGCATGCTGCAGTTTGTTTGAAAAGTCATCGGTAGCCAGCGATACATCGACCATGTTATTAATACTATCCAGTTTATGAGTGAACTTTTTCAACCCTTCACCAAGGCCGTTAATCGCTTCGGGTGTAACTTCTGCATTTGATAAAAGTTTATCCAGCGCCGCTGTCTGTCCTGTTGGCATTGCCACAACCCTGTTTCCCGGCGTCGGCAGAACGCCATCATAATCAATGGCCAGTTCAGGATACACTTTTTCCCATTCCGGGTCCTGCGCCGGAGGGAAAAATCCAAGAGTGAAAAATAATAATGCTTCTACGGTGAGGCCAAGCCCTATCATATTAGTGCCCATTACACCGCCCCAGTGATTTATTTTAAACATAGCGCCAAGAATTACTATGCTGGCTCCCCATGAGATAGCAACATGCAGCCAATTGATTTTTTTAGTCTTTTTCATTTTTTTAAAGCTTAATTGTTAACGGATCAGAATTTAATGTAGATGGTCGCCCCCGCATTGAGGCCGGGTAAAAGTCCGCGCAAGCCGGTACTTACCTTTTCGCCTTTATTTTCATAGCTGGATGTTGCTGCGCTGGTTGGGATATACCAACCGAGATCAGTACGCAGGCCAATATGATTGGATATAGGAATATTACCCAAACCGGTACCTATGTAGGGCCTTAATTTCGACATATAGATATAATAGTCTGGCAGTACCCCTACACCCTGCCTATAAACAGTATTGGAAAAATAATAGCTTATGCCGGTTGATATGAACCATTTGCGGGCAAGCCAGTCAGTTCTTCCATACAGCGGCTGCCAGTCAACAATGGCATAAACAGATGTACGGTCTAACTGCACAGTTCTGTTGTTATATTGAAAACTAAGGTCGGCAGTGGTGTTAAAGCCTACCCGGGCATTTAAAAACCGGGCAAAACTCTTTGTTCCCTGTATCCCAAAGCCCTGCGTTCCCAGGTTCAGGCCAATTGAAGTTTCGGGGAATGCGCTGTATTCCGGCAATACCTGTGCATTTGCCTTACCGAGTATAGAGAGTAATGCTATTATTAACAGCATTTTGACGAACTCTTTGATTAAATTGATTTGCTTTTTCATTGTGTAGCCTCCTTTTTAGTGTCTTTAGTGTCATTTACCCGGGCTATCTTTTTATCGTCGATACCCCTGGGGTTTTTCCAGATATTTTTTCTTAGTTCATTTAATTTTTGTTCGATTTTCAGCGCTTCCGGGCTGCCCGGATCCAATTGCTCCGTTTGTGATCCGGAAGGAGAAAACTCCTTGACCAAACTCGCGGAGAACTTGTGCTGCATAAACACATCGTCGAGGGTTATATTGAAGATGCCTTTATCAGCATCGCTTACATCCTCTTGTACCAGTGCATACCGCAGTTGCGGAAAATAAAGCCAGAATGCCGGGGTATTTGACATATTTGCAGGCAGGCCCGCCGAGCTGCCAATAGACATCATCGGCGCCAGCCCTATGATCCTTACATCAACCCGCCCCCGCTGTTTATCGAAAAAGATGTCCTCTTCTATCCTGAATTTGGTGATCACGTCGGGATTAAACTCATTGAGCACCATTTTTGAGGACACCTGGTTGCCATCCTTATCAAACTTTGGCACCAGTACCGAATCGGCAAACCGCTCTTTCGCCTGCTTTGCGTTCAGTTTCTTTTTATAGTCATTACTCATATAAGGAGTGAGTTTCCCTTTTTGAATGCCTTTCAAAATACTTTCCATTAGTGAATGGCCCGGTATGGTTAAAATGGCATTCGCTGTATCCGCCAGGTCAATGATGCGCCATACCTTTGCATAAAGCCTGATGTTCGCCGGATTCATTTTAGGATATGGAAAGGGCCTGGCCTGGCTCAGGTCGGCACTCTTGATG